>Ga0114931_10001159_pt1 | contig 33429 bp, 29 predicted proteins | sample 2SBtaG_FD_89579 | JGI IMG/M metagenome (GOLD analysis project Ga0114931, IMG submission 89579) | Deep subsurface microbial communities from Kolumbo volcano to uncover new lineages of life (NeLLi) - 2SBTROV14_V59a metaG | ecosystem: Environmental > Aquatic > Marine > Volcanic | place: Kolumbo...
CGGCCCGGCGGAGTGCGGCAGTCGAGGTCTCTCGCGTTCCCGCGCCGTAGGCCCCGCAAGCCAAGCTGGTGCCGGGGGCGGGGATCGAACCCGCATGGCCGAAAGGCCGAGGGATTTTAAGTCTTTTCCCGCGTGGTTCAGTGCGGTTGTGTGCGGCTCCTGACGATCTTCTAAGTCATTGACAAGGCAGGGATGTTCCGGGAAACCTCGCACCCAGCCGCATTACCCCGTCTGCACCCGCTCCGGCACGAAGTGGGCACCAGGTGGACACCAGGCCGCAGGGGCGGGCTGGACGGTTTGCCGTATGTGCGGGCGCATGGCTCGGGTTCGGGCAGCAGATCTCACTGCATAACGGGCCCGTCTGACCTACAAGTGGCCGCTCGGGTGTCACCAATCCAACTACTGGGTCACAACCCAAGTGCGTCGAAGCGCTGGCTGAGTCTGTTTACGGTTCGAACGAGCGGCCTGGATGTGTCCATCCAGGTTGGCCGCCCTCGACGATGTGCACGGAGCCTCATCGAGTTATCGAGCCCGCGTGCCATGGCCCGGTTCCTTCACCCCGGGTTCGCGTCATGGGGTCCGAGGTGGCGGGCTCACGTCGCGTTTGGCAGGTGGTCGAGGAGGCGCTCCTTCTCACGCCTGAGGAAGTCGCGGATTTCCGGTGGCAGGACCGACTGGACGGTCCTCGCGCACTCCGCCACGACGGGCGCCAGGATCGAGCCAGCGAAGGGGTTGGAGCCTACCGGGGCAACGAGTGCCACCATCGCGTAGAGGGCGGAGGCGAGGAGCGCGCCGCCCGCGAGGCCGAGGGCTCCACCGGCGAGGCGGTTGATCCAGTTCACGTCCGAGGCGGCGAGCAGCTGGGTGAGTAGCTTCCCCGCGACTCCGATGGCCACCGCTGTGCCCAGGAAGAGCACCAGATAGCCGACTGCCACCGCCACGCCCGGTTTGAGGGAGAGGGTGGTGGCGAGCCACCGGGCGACCTGCGGTTGGAAGAGGCGCGCCACGATCAACCCGATCGCCACCGCCCCTACGGAAAAGGCGATCCGCACCAGCCCCCGCCAGAGGCCAAAGAGGAGGGAGAGAACGGTGATGGCAAGCGTCGCAAGGTCGAACCAGTGCATGTGTCCCTCCGTCGAGCGAGTGGTTCCATCGGTGGTCATGAGATCATGCCTGTCACGAGAGAAGATGGGCACCTGTGGGCCGTTGTTGGCCAGGCGTCCCCAACAAAGGTGTATGGTTGCCCGTCATCTCGGCATGGCATGGAGAGGCGCCGGCGGGTAGGGGGTGGAACCGGGTATGGAGGGATTTGGCGAAGTCTCCAGAGCGGTGAGTCTGCTTCTGTGGCTGGTGCTCGCCATCGGTGTCATGTTCCGGGTGGTGACTCTGCGGACCATCGAGCGACGACTGGCGGCCATGGTCGTGGTGCCGGTCCTTGCAGGCATGGCGGTCGGTTATGGAGGGGAGGCGTGGGCAGAGATGACCTGGCTCGGACACATCATCCTCGTCACGGCGCTCTTGGTTGGCGGAGTCGTCGTCCTCGTCCATCTCCTTTGGCCCGGACTGGGGACGGCTATCGCCGGCCACTTCGTCTACGATGTTTTGCGAACCGCATTCCGATGGATGGGGCGTCTTTTGGTCTGGCTCGTGGCTACGCCCGTGAGGCTTCTTGTTGCGCTGGTGCTCCGTCTGATTCGGCCTTTTTGGGCGTGAGTGATGGCCTGCCCCTCATGGCCAGTGGGAGGCGACCTCCGCGGATTGTTGTTGACCGCTAGAAGACCATGCTTAACAAGGCAAGTTCGGTTCTGTACCATTGCCCCCCGTCTTTGGTGGTATGTAAGGCAGAGGAGCCAATGGGAGAGAAAGAGAGAGCGCGGTGAGCGAGTCGAGCGAGGGGGTTGTGGTCGCGGCACCGGTGATCATCGCTGGAGCTGTCGTGGCAGGGGCGGTCAGCGGCTGCATCATGACGGCGCGTGCGATAAAGGAGGCGTACGAGAACGCTCGCCGTCGCGAGGAGGAGGCCGCCGGGCGGGAGGTGGCTGCCCTAGAGGCTGAGCACCAGGCGGTAGAGAAGGAGTTAAGCCGGTTGCGCATCAAGGCGGTCGACCGAGCCGCCGGGCACCGAGCGGCAATCGAGGCATGGCTCGAAAGCGAGGAGAAGGTGGCCAAGCGCCAGGAGCAGGCGGCGCGAGTGGCGGCGGCAGTCCAACAGCAGCAACTCGCGCTTCTTGGTCGCCAGACGCCAACAAGCGGCACCACCTCGTCTCAGGGCGTAGGAGGCGGCATCACCTGGGGCAGGCGCACGCCTGTGGCAACCGTAACCGTCCCACCAACACCGGAAGAGGGGCCTTCGGCAGCGGTGCGGCGCCAGGCCCAAGAGATGCAGGTGCTCCTCGATGCCCTTGAACGGCCGGTGCAAGGTGAAGGGGGCGAGCGCGACCCCTCGGCCACGGACATCCTCCTCGATGCCCAGGAGCTCTTCTTGGACCTTCAGGGCGCACGGGCGTGGGCGCCGGAGGCGTTGCTTACCGACTGGCTGACGCGCCTCGAAAAGATCCGCAGCGGCCGGGACACCACCAAAGAACGGCGGAAGGCGCTCGAGGGGGTGCGAAAGGGATGGGACGCGCTTCGCAATAAGACAACAGAGGAGAGCATCCACGAGATCGCCCAACAGAAACAGCAGGCGGTGGCCGCGCGGCGAGCCTTCCATGAGGTCGTGGTCCTGTTGGACCCTGGTCGTTCCCCTGTGTCTGAGCTCTTGGCCGGAGAACAGTCGGCGTACGAGGAACAGTTTCTCAGAGGCAACTACTCCGACTACCGGACTCGGCTCGACGCACTGACCCAGCAGTTGTTGGCGGACGGGGTCGCCGAGGGCAAAGAGACCGCAGACCGTCTCCTCAAGGATGCGGCGACTGCCTTTGGGGAACTGGGCTATGAGTCCGTGGAGGTCGGCGAGGGCCTCGTCACCGCCTTCAGCACGCCGGACGACCACGACGGCAGGCGTGCGGTCAGCTTCGAGGTGGACGATGACCTGAGTTTTCACCTCGACATCGGCCCGGAGCACGACTCGCAGAAGGCGTGTTCTCGGGATGCCAAGCGTTTCTACGACCTGCTTGGGGAAAAGGGTTGGGCATTGCAGTTCGGGAAAACGGAGAAGACCTACCCCGTTGTCGACGGTGACAGAGCTGCGAGTGTGACGCCCGATATCGGCACGCTCCTCTCTGTGGCGCAGGACTTGTTCAAGTCCCGTGGTCTCTCCGTGGAGCGGTATCAGACGAGGGAGGGAGGGACCCTCGTCGTCTATGGAACTGGCTGGCAGACCGTGCTCTCACAGAGTGACGAGGGATTGCACACCACGGATGGACGGGAACTGGAAAGCGAAGACGACCTGGAAGAGTTCCTGCGGCAGCAGGAGGAGGCAATGGATGAAGACGAAGGCCCCATCGCCGAAGGATGACGCCGTCGGGACCGCTCCAAAGGAGGCGGCCCCTCCTGCCGACTCCTCGCAAGGCTACCTGGTTTTCAGCGTGGCGCGGGACGGAAGGGTGAGCATAAGCGGCAACGACGCCCTGGCAACCTGGCTTCAAACAGAGCTGGCCCGACGGGGGATCCATCTCGCCCTGCGATCTCTCGGACCGTGCGGCTGACCCGAAAGGAGAACGTCATGCTATGGGTGGAGAGTTTCCGTGAGGCACTCAGGACCGGCCGGAGCCACATGTACATCCTGCATTACAACACGAATGATCGGATGCTGCGGGAGGGCAATTCGGTCGTCGAGTTCCGTCCCTACCTCAGCGACTTTTTCGAGAAGAACGAGTATTGCGCGCTCTTCTATCACCCGACCCTCGGCCCGCATGTCTACTGCGAAGAGGTGCCCCCTGGCCTGAAGTCGCTCAAACCCATCGCGTTGCGGAGACCAGGTGCCCCTGAGAAAGGCCGCATCGAGCACGTCCAGAAATTTCTGCCGCGTGTCGAGGGGCAGCTCTTCTCAGCCGTGGAAATGGGGAGGGCTTCGGAGGGGCAAGAGCAATGGAGGAACTTCTGTTTGGTCCTCGACGCCCTCGACGACCTGGTTCCCGACGGGCGGCTCCACGAGGGACGCCTGACCTCCCTTACCCTGCGCCGTTGGGCCCTCGACGGACGGATCCACGATGCCAACACGGTCATCGTCCTCATCGCGCGGCACCTTGCCAACGTCGACCGGACGCTCTACGACCCCGCCAATCGAATCCATGTGGTCCGGGTACCTCCTCCTACCGCCGGCGAACGTAGCCGGCTCTTTCACGCCATCACGCAGGCAGGTGCCTTCCCCTCCGCGGATTCTGACCTCGACTCCACGGACGGCCGATGGACCGACGAGTCGATCACGGCCATTACCAACCTCACCGGAGGCCTTGGGATCTACCAGTGTGAGGGGATCGGGGCTCGTGCACGAGCGCGGAACCAGAAGGTGAACGGGGCCCTGATCAAGGAGGTGAAGGCGGAGGTGATCCGCGATACCACCGGTGACCTCCTGGAATTCGAAGATACCGAGGCGACGTTTGCTCACATCGGTGGCCTGGACGGCATCAAGCAATACCTGCGTCAGGTGAGCGAGGACCTCGCGGATGGCAGTCTCGTCAATGTGCCCAAGGGGATCCTACTCGCGGGCCCGCCGGGCACCGGGAAAACCATCCTTGCGGAAGCCCTCGCCAACGAGAGCCATATGAACCTGGTGCGGATGGGTAACATCCGCAGTAAGTGGGTCGGGGAATCGGAGCGCAATCTGGAGCTCGCCCTGGGCGTGGTCGAGGATCTGGCACCGGTGGTGGTCTTCGTGGACGAGATCGACCAGGCGTTTCAGCGAGGGAAAGAAGGTGGTGGCGGCAGTGGGGTGGGGGAGCGGATCTTCAAGAGGATTCTGGAGGTGATGGGCGACGATGATCGCCGTGGCCGGATCATCTGGGTCGCTGCGACCAATCGGGCGGATATCCTCGACGATGCTCTGCTCAGGCGCTTTGATCGGATTTTCCCGGTTCTCCTCCCTGGCAACCCCCTTGCAATCGCTCGGATCCTCGCGGTGCAGGAATTGCGCCTGCGTGGGGAGATGTATTTTGCCCTGCCGGCGATTTCGGTAGAGCGGGGTCAGACGGATCCCGAAAAACGGACCGAGGCTGTCGCTCAGGAGCTCCAAGAGCTAGCAGCCACCTTCACTGGGTGTAGCGGTTCGGAGCTGGAGGTCCTGGTGCGCCACGCGGTGGAGAAGGCGAGAGCAGGGGGAGCTGCCCAAGCGCCGATCGCGGTAACCGAGGACCATCTCCGGGCCGCCTGGGCGAACTTCAAACGCAACCACGACGAGCTCATGTACGACGCTCAGTCCTTGCTGGCGATCCAGTCGTGCAACTTCAAGGACCTTCTACCCAAGCCAGAGGAGGTGTCGTCGTCGATCCGCGAGGTGGTCGCAGAGGTTCTGCAGTCTGGCGGCAACGGCCCCATCGACAGATGGCTGGTGGAGCACGGCTTCCAGCATCAGCTCCACTCCTCAGCGGTAGTGCCGGTCCACAGTGGGACCACGCCGCCACCTCCACGGCCTAGCGACTGGAGCGCGTAGTGACCAACGCGCCACTTCTTCGTCTTCCCTTGCGTCCCCTGCCGACCGCTGTGGCGCGACCGGTAGACTTGCCGCCCATGCTCTACCTCGATCCGGAGATCACTCGCGATGCGGGGCTGACCATGGGTCAAGTGGTTCGTGTGCAGATGGGTAATGAGGCGCGGCTGGTGCGCGTGGGACCGATGCTCACATCGCTTTTGGATGAAGGGGCGGCATTCCTCCCCGCTGCGCTTTTCACAGATGCTAGGGAGGCGACCATCGAGTCGGAGGCAGCGGTGCCGACGCTCTCCCGTGTGGTCGTCACGTCCGCGAGTGATGCCTCGCACGGCGTGACGAAGGAAGCGGTGATACGTCTGGCGGAGCGAAGGCCCATCCTCCACTCGGGAGATCTCCTCGACCTCGGTCCCGCCGGAAGCGTCCGGATTGTGGCGTGCACTCCGAAGGCTGGATTGCTGAATCAGGAGACGGATGTCCGAGTTGGCGAATACTCCTCCCCAACCGGCGACGGGACCCAGGGAGAGGTAGATCGTATGAGGGGAATGGTCGCCGAGCTTGAACGTGTGCGGGGCGCGGTCGCAGAGGAGCTGAGGAGGGCGGAAGCGTCGTTTGAGAGACTGTCCAAGGATAGAGCAAAACTTGATGACGAATGCGAAGCGTTGGAGGTGAAGCTTGCGGAGGTACAAGAATCGGCGGCGCGGGAGCTCGAACAGCGTGCAGAGATGTGTGATCAGCTAGAGAAGGAGGTAGAGCAACTGCGGCAGCGAGCACAGCTCGGACCGCCCACTGCGGAGCGTGAATGGAAGGCCCCGTGAGCGTGACACTGCGGCAAGTCCAAAGCGGACTGCGCGACAAGCGGAAGGATGTCGAGGCGGATCAGGCGCGTCTCGTCCAGGTGCGCGCAGCGATTCGTAACGAGCGAAAGCAAATGGAAGAGCTCACCACCCGTCGCGAAGATCTGGGTCGGCGAATTCAGGAGGAACTTGATCGGGGCCGGGAAGGGAGCCGCAGGCTTCAGCGAGAGATCGCGGTCCTGAAAGCAGAGCAGCGGCGACTTCAGAAAGATGCGCAACGTCTGGATGCCCAAGTCGAGAGGGGCGAGGGAACAACCGGCCCCAGTGTTTGGGACAATCCGGTGAGGCCGTAGAGAGCGCCACCATATGTCCGTTACCCCACTCCACATCGCCGGCCTTCACATCGATCCCATCGAGAAGAAGCCGCTCTACCACTTCTTTCCCGGTGCCACCTGTCTCACGGTCGCGGTGGTCGGGTGCAACCTCGACTGTCCGTACTGCATCAACGCCCGCCACGCCCAGCGGGATCCCACGCTCCCCATTCGCCAAGTTACTGTGCCCGAGGTGGTGGCGCGCCTCCGGAAGACGGGTGCGCCCATCCTTTGTATTTCGGCGGCCGAGCCCCTGGTCCAGGGCGCCGCGCTCGCGCCACTCCTCGCAGCCGCACGGCGGATGGGGCGCGAGACCCTCATCCTCAGTAACCTGCTGATGCTGGCCGAGGCATGGCGGCCGCTTCTCTCCGACCTGAGTGCCCTCAAGGTCGATCTGAAGGCTGACCTTCCGGAGACCTGGTCCACCGCTCTGACGCATGCGCGGCACGCACGAGAGGTGGGGGCGCACGTGGAGGTCTCCACCGTCGTTCTCCCCGAGGAGGTCATTCCTTTCGCGACCTACCAGCGCCTCTTCGGCCAAGTCGAGAGGCGGCTCGGACCTGCGACTCCTTGCCACCTCATCCGCTTCCTTCCCGAACACCGCCTTGCTCACCTTCCGCCAGCCCCCGCGTCGCTGCTCCTTCGCCTGTACGCGGAGCTGAGGTCCCATCTCCCCTTTGTCTACCTCGACCACCCTCTCGCGGAGGGCGTGCAGGAGACCAATTGCGCAGGATGCGGCGCTACGTTGCTCGCGCGGTTCGCAGGCAGATTGGTCACCAGCCGTGCGAAGGGATGCGTCTGCCCCACGTGCAGCGTCTCACTCCCCGGCCGATTCGCGGCAGCTTCCGGCCGAGTGGCAAGCTGTTGCACCGAATTGGAGGAGGAACTGGCTTGATTTCTCTGCGACACGTTGCCGCCCTAGCGTTGGCACTCATCACCTGTCTCGCCGGTGCCCCCACCGCGCGGGCGAATGGGGATGGGGAGGACCTGGTAATCCTGCTCGACCGCTCCGGATCCATGCTCGGTGTCGAGAGCGACAGTCGTGGTCTCGCCACGGCCCTCACCCTCTACCTGGTGGATCAGGCGCGGCTCGCGGGTCCGGGTAGCCGGGTGGCGGTCGTCGTCTTCGGCAATGATGTTCAGGTGATTCCTGAACAAGGGCTCTCCCCCGTGGGGCCGGAGCTTATCAATGCGGTCGGGCAGCTACCCGCGCCCGTCAACAGCGCCAGGACCTCCATGGAACGTGCCCTACGCAAAGCCCTCGAACTGCTCCAGGGCAGCCCCGAGGACCGCTCCAGGCGGGTGGTCCTCGTAAGCGATGGGGAACCAGAGCCGCCTCTAACCGCCTTTCCCCAACTCCTCGCGCAGGCCGAACAGGCGGCAGAGGGGATGACCGGGGAGAGGCGAAAAAGGGCATGGGCACCGTTCTTCGCCAAGGCGGCGCAGGCCAGCCAGGAGCAGATCGAAGGGGCGCTGCTCCCCCAGTTCAACGAGAAGGGGATCCCAATCATCCCGGTGATTCTCGGTACCGGTGAGGCGCACGCGAAGCTGCTGCGCCACGTGGCCGCCGTCACCACGGGGGACCCCGATCAAGCGGTCACGGTCGGCGCAAACATGATCCTCGATCTGGAAGAGACGGTGCATCGCCCTCCCGCGGTGATGCCCGTGGATCGAGTCGACCAGGCGGCCGGGACGACAGGATTTCGCCGGACCGTCACCATCCCTGCCAACTCCGACCTGGCGCAATTCCTCGTCCATTACCCCGCCGCTGCCAATCGTGGCGCGTGGCAGGGAATTGAGATCAGCCTGCGGTCGCCGGACGGGATTCGCTACGAGCGTGGCGGCCCCGAGTACGCCCGCGCCCTCGACCGCAACAACAACCCACAGGAGGGCACCCTCGTCTACGAGCGATTCGCCGTCCCATCGCCGGCCGCGGGCGAGTGGGAGATGGTCATCAATAGCAAGGACGGGCGGCCGCTCCCACCGTTTGAATTCTTGGCCGACGTGCGCACGTCCATGCGCGTGCGCCTCACGATCCAGCCCGATGTCCGGGCGGGGGAGGGGACCGTGGAGATCGCCGCCCAGGTCGTCGGCGCCGACGGCCAGCCGGTTACCTTCAAGGAGGCGGTGGGTGAGGTGGCGACGCCGGATGGTCGCAAACTCCCGCTCGCCTTCTCCTCGCCGGGCGCCGGCCAGATCGCACGAGCAACCTTCCGCGCAGCGGGCGTGCCGCCGTTCGGCACCCACCGGGTGTGGGTGACGGCACGTTTCAGCGGCGGGGATCGCCCCTACCTTCAGGGAGAGGGACGCTTCGAGACCACGCCGGCGCAGCCGGTGAGCCTGCGTATCGACATCCCGGCCGACACCGGCGGTGGTGGCGTCGGCCGCCACGTCTCCCTGGCGCCCGACGCCATTGCCTTCGAGACCCTCGGGGATGTACAGCTCAACCACACCATCGGCCCCATCCGCGTGGAGACCGATAGCCGCAAGCCGGTGCCGGTCCGCCTCCGCCTCTCCCCACTGATCCGCGGGGACGGCCAGGGAGAGAGCCCTACCCGCTGGCTCACGCTGAAGCCGAGCCAGGGCACGGTGCAGGCGGGGACGCCATTCTCCTTCCACATCACTGCCACCCTGCCTGATTTTCTCGCCGAGGATATGGATCAAGAGGAGATGCGCGGACGGCTGCGGGTCACCTCCGACCTCGCCCGGAGCGACCTGGCCGTAGATGTGGTCCTGCGCGTCCAGCTCCAGCGCATCAAGATCCAGGGCACATTGGGCCGTAGCCGCCTCCTCTCCTACGCCCTGCGCTATCTCATCCCCGGGTACCAGGCCCACACCATCAAGCTCACCACCACCGCCGAGGCGTCCCACGCCGGGGTGGTGAAGATCGGCCGGCCGGAGCCCGTCTCCCGCACCGAGGGTTGGCTCCAGCCAGGGCAGCTCAACATCACGATCCCCACCGAGACCGCCGGGACCGTGCAGCTCCCCACGGTAGGCGAGACCCTGCGCCTGCCCCTGCGAGTGGAGGCCAGCCGTGGCGCGCCGCGGGGGCGCTATCGTGGCGAGATCCTGGTCGCCGGGGAGCACTTGATCCCCGCCAAACTCCACTACCAGATCGACCTGCCACGGCGAACTTGGCAGGAGACGATCCTCGCCCGGTTCTTGATGGTCGCCGGGGCCCTCGCCGCGCTGCTCGCCCTGTTCACCGTTCTCTGGCGGCTCGCTAACCGTTTCCCCGCTGGGCGTCGCCTCCTGATCGACAGCCGTATCCTACCAGAAGGGGAATGGGACTTCCGCGGCCGGTTCCAGATTCGCCTGCAAAGCGAAGCCGGTGGCAACCGGACGGCATGGCAGCTCGTGCCCGGCAGCGACCCGGACATCGAAGTAGGCGGGCAGAACATCGGCGTCCGGTCCGTGAACTTAAAACGCAGCCAGACGATCGCCTCCGGTCCCTACACCCTGCGCGTCGACCGTCTTGATCGCGAGACGTTAACCCTTCAGATGTCGGAGAGCCCCCACCGTCCCGCGCGGTGGAGAAACCTCGCGATGCTCACGGTGCTCTCCATCTGTTTCCTTGCGGTCGTCCGATTCTGGCCTGCCGCCGTCTTGCAGCTCCTCCAGAGATAGCCCAATCCGCCGTCGGAGCCCGCTATGCCCTTTTCCCTCAACTTCACCCACGAGCAACTTCCCCTCACCAACCTTGCGGCGTGGCGTCCGCGCTCCACCCTCCTCGTGGGTTGTGGCGGCCTGGGATCGACCATCGTCAACCAGACCAAGGCCAAGCTCGCCGAATACATGAGCGGAGACTCAGCGGACCAGAGCTGGCAAGACCGATACTCCACCGTCCGCTTTGTGTCCATCGACACCGCCGGCTACGACGGCGATTTCGGCACCTGTCACCTCACCGACGCCGAGCAGATCCGCCTGCCGCTGAGCAAGGAAGAGGTCCGCGTCCTCATCGACTCGGCCGCGAACCCGCCTCCGTACATGGGCTGGTACCAGCCCATGGAGCGCGAGCGGCGGAAGGACTCCGACCTTCTCGACCGTCTCCCTCCGTTCGAGGCAGGGTGCGGCACTCACCGGGTTTTTGGTCGCATGGCCGCGGTGAAGAACTGGGCTGATGTGGTCACCAGCCTCCGCAACGTGATGCAGGGATGGAGCCCCGTCGAGGGGCGGGACCGTTTCGGTAACGGGATCCCTGCACCGGAAGACGCCACGCGCACGGTGGTGGTCGTCTCCTCCCTGGGAGGTGGGACCGGTACCGGCATCTTTCTCGATGTCACCGCCGCCATCCACTACCTCCAGCAAGAGGCCGGCTGGGACGCGGTGGTTTATGGCGTCTTCGTCCTGCCCGATGCCACCTGTCTTCGCCAGGGCATGAACTCGTTCCAGCGGGCCAACGTCGATGCCAACTCCTACGCCGCCCTCAAGGAGCTGGATTACCTCCTCCACGGTAACCCTTTCGAGATGGTCTACGGCGATGACCTCCAGGTCGCCATCGACAATCGCCAGCGCCGCCTCTTCAACGAGGTCTTCCTGATCAACCGGGAGAACACCGCCGGCGCTCAGCTCACCTCCCTCGACCAGGTGGTGGATATGGCGGCCGAGGGGCTCCTTCTCACCGCAATGACCGAGCTGGGCAGCCACTTTCCGCGCCGCCAAGCCGATCTCGTGGGCCAGCTCATCGATCCGGTCCCCGTGGCCAGCCGGGGGGAGCGCGCGCGCGAGGTAGTACGCGAGTCCCGACTGCCCCTCTTCTCCAGCCTCGGCCTCGCCACCCTGGAGCTGCCGGTCGAAGGCCTCATGAAGCATGCGATCGGGTGCCAACTCGCCCTCGACACCCTTGCCCACCTTCAGCGAGGCGGCGATCGAGGGGCTGACGAGAGCCGCTTTCTCCAGGAGTACGTGGGGATCCAGGAGGGGTGCGATTCCCCCCTCACCCAGCGGCTCGGCCTCACCATTGGCGCCCTGACCGGACCCGACGGCCGCTTCCCCCTCGGCGCGGGGGCCGCGCGGATCCTTACCGTGGAACAGGCGGTTGGCTCCGCCAATCCCCTGGGTCGCCTGCACGAGCAATGGGAGGAGATCTCGCTGGGTGAAGAGGGCTCGCCGGCCCGCAACGGGTTTCGCCAGGAGCTCCGGCAGCAGGCGGATGACCTGATCCGTGACCTGTTCGACGGCGATGCCGCAGTCGCACAGCCTTCCCGGGTGGAGCAGCTCAAGGACGAGGTCATCCGCGAGCTTGGCGACGCCTGGGCCGACGACCTCCTCCGCGCCCTGCGCGACGATGTGCGTGGCTGCTTGACGCGCGTGCAGGAAGAGATCGGCGTCCTCCGGCAGCAGGTACAGGAGATGGCCCCCCTCTGGCAGGAGGATCGAAAAGACATCGCGGAACGGCTGACAGAGACCATCCGTACCGCGCCCTTGGGGACGGTCCCGGCCGTCGGTGGCTTCTTCCGCGGCCGGCACCTCCGGCGCCACAGCCGGCCGGACCTCGAGCAGTACCTTCGCGCCGTGGTCGACGAGGCAACCCTCGACCGCGACCTCGAGGTGTGGCGCGCCGTGGCCGACCTCCTGCGGCAGATCATTGACCGGCTGGGGCCGGAAATCCGCGACGAGGAGGGCCGGGAGGTTTTCTGGGATGAGGCCGCCGCCTGCCTGCGTGCGCGGATGCGCCGCGCCTGCCCATCCTCCGACGGGCCGCATCTCCAGGTCGATGCCGCCCTGCGCCACGTCTATGCCGCCTTCCTCCGGGATCTCCCGGGAGAGTGGCAGCCGGAGACCCTGGCACGCCGGCTCAGGGCGGAAGGTCTGAAGATGGATGGGGAACCGGTTCCCCCGGAGGACTGGGCGGACCGGGGCGGTACGGCCGTGGCCGAGGCGCTCATCGACGCCGTCGCCCCAGCCGTGGATGCCCCGGACACACCGCTCTATCGCCCAGCCTCTGCTGCTGGCGGAGACCCGCTATCCGTGGTGCGCCGCCGCTACTGGGCTCTCGACCTCCTCTTCCGCCGTACCGGCGACGAGGTTGGGCCCGACCGCGACCTCCAACCCCTTCGCACCACCCTGCAACAGCGCGCCACCGAGATTCGGAAGTGGAGCGCACCGTATGTTGACCTCGACCTCGTCGGGGGTGAGGGGCAGGCGCTGGACTACTTCATCTCCGGTGTGGGGACCAGCCGGCGCAACCCACGCGACCCCGACCACTGGAACCGCTTCCTCGGACATCCTGCCCACCTCCTGCCCGGCAGCCACCGCAACCGCCTGACCGCGTGCAGCTTCCTCATAGGGTTTCCCTCCATCGCCCTCGAGCGGGCGGACCACTGGCGCCGCCACTACCTCAACAAGCTCTATGCGGGAAAGAACCTCCACCTCTTGCCCGGCGGCCGCGATCTTCCGGAGGTGGTCCTCCCCGAGTACGGGGATCTCCAGGCCGCGCGCCTCTTTGCCTTGGCACGCAAGCATGGTGCGGTACTGGATCTCGGAGAAGGTCGCTACTACGTCGACAGCCCCATCCCCGCGGTCCGGGCGGAGTTCTACCCGCCGCAGGCGGAGCCACGCCCCCTCTTCCGGGAGCGGCTGGTCAAGGCAACGCAGGACCACCGTGACCTGATGGAGGAGCTGTGCGCCGACCTTCTGGAACGCTCTGCCACCCTCGCGGAACCGGTCCGGCAGGAGCTCCTCGGGCAGCAGCGCCTCCTCTCCCCGGCCCGCATCGTCGAGCTGGCGATCGACCACGGCGTGGTAGAGGGTGACGACACCGTCGGCTACACCTTCGACAACGAGCGGCCCGCGATTCGCCGTCTCTTTCATCCCCCGGTGGACCTGGCCCAGGGGCTCACCGAGGAGCAGTTCGTCGACCGCCTGGAGCGCAACCTTCTCCTCTATGGCGAGGTGCTGGAGGAGACCGCAGAGCGGATTGTCGAACGGGACGGCCAGGCCGATGCCGCCGGTGGAAGCACGATGGAGCGGACCCTTAACGCGGGCGGTTACGGGGTTCCCGCCCTCGACCAGGAGCTGGAGGACTACCTTACCCGGCCCACCGATAGCTGATGGCCTCTCGTTTCCTCGCCTTTCTGTTCGGGTGGGAGCCGGGGATGGAGCCTTCCTTCCTGCGGCTCGATGCCAATCAGTCTCCCCGCGACGCCCTCGCCCCCCTCATCCCCGTGAGCGGGGCGCCCGAGGACCTGGTGGGGACCGACCTCTGGGACAACGAGGGCTGTCTCGACCGCCCGGCCCGCGACCTCCCGGAGGGGGACCTCCTCGCCGTCCACCTCCAGGGCCTCACCGAGGCCGACTTGGAGGGGTGGCTCGATCGCAGATGGCTCACGGACGGCGATCCCCTCTGGGAAAACCATCGCAACGCATGGCAGCGACGCAGGCCGGAGATGTGGCGGCGCCACCGTGTCGCCGTGCACGTCCCGTGCGAGACAGCAGTCACGATCGACTGCGGCCCGTACCGCACCACGGAAGAGGGCGAGGCGGTCACCTGGCCGGCGGAGCTGCGCCCCCTCCGCGGCGTGTGCAGCGGACAGGACGACCGCCTCTACTGCCTTGGCCCGGCGGCCATGGGCGTACTGGACCTCCCGGCGCCGCCTGAGCCCATCGTGCTGCCCCGCGAGTGCCACCGGGACGGCGACGGCAGCGGCTTCACCGGCCTCTCCGCGACAGGAAACGCCGTCTATCTGGCCGCGGGCGGCAGGGTCTACGGCCTGCACCCCGACACCTACCGCCTCCTCCCGTGCAGCCACTACCCGGCGGTCCAACTCTTCGATACCTTTCCGATCCGCCACCTGCAAGTCCGCCCCGACCATAGCGCCCTGCTTGTCGGCCCCCACGGCGAGATCGCCCGCCTCCCCGCTGACGGCGCCGCGCCGTACCTGCTTCGCCTCCGCCATCGTGGCCGCGAGGTCCATCCCCGGTGCGCCTGGATCGCACCCGGAGAACGGCTCTTCATCCTCGACGAATCGCCGGGCGCATCGGCGGCCCTGCGTCTCTTCGACACCCGTACCGGCCTCGTCCTCGACCTCCCCCCCTGGTTCGCCGAGCGGGATGAGGTGACAGAGATCTGCCCCCTCTCTGCCTCCCGCCTTGTCTCCTGGAACCCCGACACCCGCCGCCTCACCGTGGGTGACGACCAAGCCCGCCTTTTTTCTCTCACGCCCGGCGATGGCAATCCGATCCCAGGCGGTGTTCACGCCTACCGCAATGCCGTTCTGCAACTCCTAGACGACCGGTACGTCGTGGTCAGTGAGGGGCGAGATGCGCCCTGACAATTCTTGTCCTGGGGGCGAAGGTACACCTGCCACAGGGGCCGGACGCGGCCCCTGTGGCGATCGGTGCCTACGAGGTTGAGCGGAGTGGCCTTTTTTACCGATCTCCTCTTTATAGCGGTCCTGGTAAAGGCCCTCTACGAGCTTCTGTTGAGAGGCGCGATTCCATTGAACCTTTATCTTGCGACTGCACTGGGGCTGCCATTCTTCCTTGGCGCGGCCTCCCGGCGTAACGCGGAAGGGGATCCGCACACGAGCCCATTCATTGTCGCTCCCCTGATCCGAGAGGGGTTCGCATTGGTGACATTATTCATTTTCATTGGTGCGCTGGATAAGTCCATCACTCTCGTATATGGGCTCGCGGTGGGTGGCGCACTCTTGGTCTATTTCGTCGGACGTATCTTTCGCTTCACGGTCAAGTTGATCTTGTTCGCCTGCGGCCTCTTCTTGGCGGTATGGTTGGCAAGCCATTAGGAGGCTGTTGAAAAACCCTGCTGTAGCCGTGAGGTTGGGTCCGAAAGCCGAGGGTGATCGGGCGCCGTGCTCTCCCACAGAGGAGGCGAGTTCTGCGTGGCATCGAGGATCCCAGGACCGGCTGTTCAGCTTGAGCTTGCTGGAATCGCGTGTTCCCGCGGCCACTCACTGTGTGCTGTTCGCACCATGGTGCACCGCCCACGTCCGGAGCCGCACGAGACGGTACGCCCGGCGCCGGCCGCTCCGGATGGTCAGCCCCGACATCGCCCAGGCTGACCAGCGCGCGAGCGTCGCCGAATATGGCCGCCGCGAGGCGGAGGCACGCCACCTCGGCCGCCACCTCGCACACGCAACGGGCTTGCAGTGCATCGTGATGGAGCACGAAGATAGTCAGGGATACGCGTTGGGGGGGAGCACGACGGAGCAGCCTCCGGAGCGAAGCGCGGGTTGAGTCGGTCCTGTTCGTATCGAGGAACCACCCATGGCGGAGCGCACGAAGTACGACCCCTGTATGGCCGAGGTCCTGCCTTGGGCCAATGCCATCGCCCGCAGTGAGGGCTCGCCGATGATTCAGACGCGCCACCTGTTGCTGGGGGCGCTCAAGTGCGATCGCGGGAGCGAGTTGCTTTCCGAGCTGCTCTTCTCCGATTTGCCGCTGCATCCAGAGCTCGTGGAGCCCGCCCTCGCCGGTCCAATGCACCGGGTCGAGGCCCCAGTGGCCGACAAGGCCTACACCTTTTCGCCCCGACTCCAGGCGATCGCGGACACGGCGTGGGGTGCCCGTGGCCTGCTCGGTGGCGTCCTCAGCGCCGCGGCCATCTTCCGCGTCCTCGTGCAGGCGATGGAAAACGAGGAAGACTTCGGAAGCCGTTTTTGGGCGAATGCCCGCAAGCATCCACTGACCGCGCCGAAGCACGCCTCGACCCGCCTGCGCCTGGCGCTGGAGCGGCTGGAGGCGTTGCGGGCGACCCTGGCGAGCCGCGTCGTTGGCCAAGAGCGGGCCATCGACCAGGTCGCCGATGCCTACTTCGAGGCCTTTTTGCACCAGCTTCGCGCCGAGTCCGACCATGCCGTGCAGCGCGGCCCACGGTGCCTCTTCACCTTTGTCGGACCTCCAGGGGTGGGCAAGACGTACCTGGCCGAGCTCCTCGCGGAGCACCTCTCCCGCGAGCCGGCGGCCGCAGAAGGGGCAGGGGATGGCCCCGCCGTGGCCGGCGCCCCACCATTTCTACGCCTCGACATGAGCGGCTATGCCGGCTACTAGGCCCACGAGTCCTTCATTGGGGCCGATCGCGCCTACAGGGGGGCGGACAAGGGTGTCCTCACCGGCTTCATCGAGCAGAACCCCGAGGGGTTTGTGCTGGTGGACGAGATCGAAAAGGCCCACCCCAACACGCAGCACCTCTTTCTCCAGATCCTCGACGGCGGCCATCTCTGGGACCACCACACCCGTACGCAGCTCGACTTTTCCAAGGCGACGGTGGTCTTTACCACCAACCTGGGCAGCGAGCTCTACGACGCGCCCAACCGCTCCGGCGTCTTGCAGGAGTCGCGCGAGCTGGGCGGCGTGCTCCTCGATGCCCTCCAGGCGGGCGCGGATTCCCGGACTTTCGGCCAGTCCGGCTTTTCGCCGGAGCTCGTCTCGCGCATCGCCAAAGGGTTCGTCGTCCTCTTCCAGCGCCTCGATGGTCTCGCCCTGGAGCAACTCGCCGAGCTGACTGTCACCGAGGTCTCGAACGAGCTACGCCGTGCCACCGGGCTACATGTAGAGATCGCTGATCCCACGGTTGTCTCGCTCCTCGTGCTCCGCTTCGCTGCCGGAGGCGATGCCCGCCGGCTCAAGGCGGGGGTCCGGCAGTTTCTCCTCGGTGCGATCGAAGACGTGCTCAGTGACCACAGGGGTCCTCTCCTCGACGACACCCCGCCCCTCGCCGACCGACTTCAGGGTATGCGCCTTACCCTGGCCTCACCGGCGACGCTCCCCGAGCAAATTGACGAGCGGCTCGGCGGCAAGAGCCGCATCCTGCTGGTGGACGACGACCCGTGGGAGGAGCTCTTCGACGAGCCCTTCGCCTGCCATCGGGTACAGGACCGTGAAGGCGCCGAGAACTACCTGCGGGGTGAGGAGGCGGATCTCATCCTCCTCGACCTCCACATCGGTGCCCCAGCCACCTCCGGCGATTGCGACCAGGGGTGGGAGATCCTGCGGTGGCTGCGTACCCGCTACCCGCACATCCCGGTGTATCTCTTCTCCGAGTCCCCGGAAAGGCGCGGCGTCTCCGCGGAGCTGCTCGAGCGCATCTCCCTCGAAGGGGGGGCCCGCGGCGTGCTCCAGAAGGGGTTCGTCCGCGACGGCGGCCATGACCCCACTGCCCGCGACGCCTTCTTCCGCAAGTTCAGAGAGATCGACGCGGCGTGGCGCCGGCAGCGGATGGTCGACCACTTCCGCCGGCGGGCCAAGTCCATCGACTTCGACCTCCACGTCGATCTCGACCGCGGTCTGGACGACGGCTGGCTCTCCCTGGAGGTCTGCCGGGTACGCGAGGTCACGACGGTCGCGGCCCGCGATCGCCGCGGCCGTGGATGGGTGGATATCCCCCGGGAGCGATTCACCGACATCGCCGGTGCCGGTCACGCCAAGCAGCGGCTCCAGGAGGTAGCCCAGTGGCTCGAGGATCCCGGGCCGTTGCGCGAGATGGGCCTCGATCTACCGAAGGGGATCCTCCTCAAAGGGCCGCCGGGGACCGGCAAGACCACCCTCGCCCGGGCGGTTGCCGGCGAGGCGGAGGTCCCCTTCTTCGCGGTCTCCGCCTCGGAGCTCATCCAGGGCAACTTGGCCGACTCCACCGCCGAGATCCGCGACCTCTTCAGCCGCGCGCGCCGCTACGCTCCGGCGGTCATCTTCATCGACGAGATCGACGCCATTGGCCGCCACCGGAGCGATAGCAACGCCTGGTGGGGCAGCCTCCTCAACGAGCTCCTCACCCAGCTCGACGGTTTCGACACGCACGAACGCCCGGTCTTCGTCCTCGCCGCCACCAACCGCGCCGATGTCCTCGACCGCGCCCTCGTGCGCTCCGGTCGCTTTGACCTGCAAGTCGAAGTCCCGAGCCCCAACGCGGCGGCGCGCGAGGCGATCCTCAAGATCTATTTAAAGCCCATCCCCTGCGCCTCCGACCTCGACATCCCGCGGCTGGCCGGCCGCACCGCTGGCTTCAGCGGGGCCGACCTCCGACAGGTGTGCAAGGAGGCCGGCCTCCTTGCCCTGCGCCAGGGCGATACGGCCGTCTCCCAGGCCCACCTCCAGGATGCGGTCACCAACATTCGCCACGGCCTCGCCTCCGAGCGCACCACCCTCAGTGAGGAGAGCAGCTGGTCCACGGCCGTCCACGAGGCCGGCCACGCCGTGGTCCAGCACCTGCTGTTGCCGGATGAGTCCGTGAGCCAGGTTACCATCCTTCCGCGGGGCCACTTCCTCGGGGTGACGGAGCTTTCCGACAGCGACACCTACGTGGATGTTGACCTGCCTCGCCTGCGCAACCGAGTGCGCTGCGGCCTCGCCGGGCGGGCAGCGGAGGCGCTCCTTCTCGGCCCGGATCGCATCAGCGCCGGCTGCTCGAACGATCTGTGGCACGCCTCGCGCATTACCCTCCTCATCATCTCCCGCTACGGACTCGACGCGGAGCTCGGCCTCCTCAGCCTCCCCGGCGCCAAGGTCGTCCTTGGCCTCTCCAGCGGCTCGCCCGTCGACATGGCCTTCCAAGAGGAGGCCATGGCCCGCGCCCGCGCCTGGCTCGCCGAGCAAGAAGAGGCCACCCGCCACCTCCTCGAGGAGCACCGAGCCTGCCTCCAGGGGCTGTCCGAAAAGCTCCGCGACCAGGAGACGATCTACGGCGACGAGCTATCGGCCTACTTCGCCGAGACCCTCACCGACGGCCGGGAATCCGACACCTCGCCTGCCGCGGCCGACCAGCCGAGTCGTGATCCATGAGCGGAGACCCGTTGGCAGCGCCGGGTACCGAAGGAGCCCCAACAATCTGCGGCTCCCCCCGTCTAGCCCGCATTTCTCACCAGATTTCGTCGCGAGGCGGTGCGAGGGTGTGCAGATGCAAGGCGCGCGCTGGATTCGGGCGCGCAGGCGTACTTGCGGTACGTCGAGCACCCGATCCAAGCGCAACGCAGCAGATGTGCGGCCTCGCGCCGCCGCAGCAGGAAGCTGGTGAGAAATGCGGGCTACCCCGTGGTAGGAACGGCCCCAAGATGAGGAGCAGGAGAGGCGATGAAACCGCATGACCCCAAGACCCTCCTCGATCCGCTCGTAACCGGTGGATGGGGGGGACACACCCCGCGCCCGCGCCCTCTCTCAACCTTGCGTACCTCCGCGTGGCTGCGGCGGGTCTGGCTCGCGGCCACGCTCATACTCCTCTGGTCTCCGCCATCCACCGCCTTCGCCGGCGACCAGATCGAGCCCCTCCTCGTAGGCCACTGGCGGGGGACGCTCCACGAAGCGGAGGCCAACTTCGACCTCTACTTCGAAACCGGCATCGGCGGCAACCTCGCCTGCGTCATGCGGCAGTCGACCACTTCCGGCATCCCCATTTCGGAGAACACCAACTACGGCCTCCTCTCCCCGACCTTCATCGGCGTCGGCCGCGACGGCTGCGCCCTGGTGTTCAGCTTCGGCGACGGCGAAGGCGTCACCACCATGGCCTTCACCCTGAAGCTGGCCGGTGACAGGCTTGCGGGGGAGGTGATGGCGATCTCCGGCAAGGAGGAGCTGCAGAAGGCGCAGATCGTCTTCGTGCGGGTGAAGGATTGAAAGGGCGTGAGCGCCGAGGCGTCGTGGCTCGCGCGGCACTGGATACGGAAAATGGCGCGATCAGGCAGGTAGGCGAGGAAAGGTGTTTTGTCCCCCTGACGGGATGAGCTATGGTGCTGCCGTTGGCGGGGCGTCAGGGGTAGTGGGGCTTTCAGGGAGAGGGGCGAGGGCAGGCGAGGAGGAGAAGGTTCCAACAAAGTAGGGGGTCGGCCCGTCCAAACAGATGTGAGCAAGGCCGACCCTGACGGGAGGAGGAGAGTGAGCTTCGATCATCTCGTGGTCATCGAGACCCAGAAGGTGAAGTCGTACGTCTTCGGCACACCCAAGCTGCGGGAGATGCGGGGGGCGAGCCTGCTCCTTGACTCGCTGAACCTTGTGGCGGTGAGGGATCAGGCTGATGCACTGGAGAAGGCAGGGCAGTGCAAGGTGGTCTACATCGGCGGTGGCTCGGGGCGGATCCGGTTTGCTGACTTGGGGGAGGCAAAGCAGTTTTGCCGGGACGTTCGCGCCCTCTACCGCGATCGGACGGCCATCGCGAAAGTGGCGGCCGAGGTGGTCACGCGAGTAGATGATGAGCCGCTTCTTGACCTGTTGCGTCGCGGAGTCCGTGAGACCCAGAAGCAGAAGCTTTCCGCCCTTGGCGTGGAGGATCTCCTCGGTGGTCGTTGGATTCGACCCTGCACGAGCTGCGGTCAGTGGCCCGCGGAGAAGGAGATGAACGACGTGCAGGGCCACCACAGGCTATGCCGGAGTTGTCTATTGAAACGCAACGCCATCGCTTTGCAGTACGCGACGGACAAAGGTCACGGTCAGGAATATCTCGTCCTGCAACGAGGGGAAGGCAGACCAACAGCGCGTCCTAATGAGCAATCGCATGCATTTCCGGAAAACATTCTGCCGCGCTTTCTTGGGAAAATTGGGGAAGCACCGGACGGACTGCCAGTTTGCCTCCCGCAAGACATCGGTCAGATCGCCGATCGCTCCCACCCTGCCAACTACGTGGGATTGATCTACGCAGACGGCAATGCAATGGGGGAGGCCATCAAGAAGCTGGTAGTGGCAGGGACGACTGACACAGACGCGGCCAAGGCGTACCGTGCCTTTTCGAATATCGTCGATGAAGCAACGAAAAGGTCGGCCGTTGATGCCGTGCTTAGGCAGATCCATCCGGTAGAGGTGAAACTGAAAAAGCGGGGGCGGGGCCGTTTTTACCCGGTGGAATTCGTCATGGCCGGGGGGGACGACCTCATTCTCCTCGTCCCCGGTCATACGGCCCTGGAGATCGCGGCAGACTTCCTCGATGGCTACCAGTCCCTGACCCGCGACCTCCAAAACGGCGCAGTCCATGCGGGGGAACTAACGAGCCCGTTCGCACCCAGTGGCCTCACCTCCTCCGCCGGCGTCGTGATCGCACACGGCACCTTCCCAGCCAGCCAGCTCGTGGAGATCGCAGGGGTGCTGATGAAGCTGGCCAAGCGGCGTGCGGCGAAGCTGCCGGGAGATTGTCCCCCTATCGGTACCCTCGACTTCATGGTGCTCCACAGTCCTGGGTTGGACGACGTGAAGCATTGGCGTGAGGAGTATGAGTTTGACAATGGAGACACGAGGATGACCCGCCGCCCCTACACCACGGAGGAGTTGCGCGGGCTCCTTGACCGCATCCGTTGCCTGAAAAATGCAGACTTGCCTCGCGCCAAGCTCAAGGCGCTCTATCCCGCCCTCTTTGAGGGGCGGTTGCAGGCTCAGTACGAAGCCTTGCGCATTCGTGAGCGCCTCACCTCCACCCTCCGCCACCGAGAGCACCGAGAGGTCGCGGCTTTTCGGGAATGGTTAGAAGGCGAACACTTCCCCTTCCGGCGGGGGCCGGACGGAAAGCTCGCCACGGATCTCTCAGAGCTGGTGGAGATCTACGACTTCGTGCAGCCACAGCTCCAAGGCGGAGGTGCTACGGCAACGGAGGCCGGAACGGCCACTGCTACCCCACAGGGGGTTGCCGAATGAGCCTCGTCTATTCCCTGGAATTTCGGTCGGCCTTTTCGGTCTTCACCGGCCTTGGGGTGGCGGGGCTGGTCGATCGCACGGTCGTGCGGACCGCTTCCCACCTGCCCTATGTGCCGGGTTCCACGGTGAAGGGGCGGTGGCGGTGGACCGCCGAGCGGCTGTTGCGTGGTGCCGGAAGGGACCATAGTGGCCATGGGATGTGGGTTCACCCCCTCGGCGCCTCTCATTGCAAGGATCGGCAGAACGCGTGCACCGTCTGTCGTCTCTTTGGCAACCCAGCCATTCCGTCGACCCTTCAGGTCGGAGACGCTCTCCCGGCCGCGGAGCTGCGCGCCCTCTTCGAGCAGCTCGCCACGCGCGGGGAGGGGCACCGCCGCCGTAAGGCACCATTGCCGGTGGACACCGAGGTGCGCCCCGGCGTCGCCATCAGCCGGGTGCGTGGGGTCGCCCAGGCCGACTGCCTCTTTTTTGACGAGGCGGTGCCCGCGGTCACTTTCAACGGGCCATGGATGCTCGACGGGGAGATCACGTCCGAGGAGAAAATATTCCTGCGGGCGGCTGCCGGCGCGGTGGAGGAGCTGGGGGCGCGCAGAGGGGGCGGGCGTGGGGGGCTCGTCGGTGGGATCGTAGTGGAGGTGCTGCCATGAGTCGGGTCTCTTTCCGTCTTTCCATCCACCTGGAGAGCCCCGCATTGCTCGCCGCCGGCCCCCCCGCCGGCAACCTGGTGGAGGGGCTCGACTGCATCCCCGGGAACACCGTGCGTGGGGTGTTGGCCGCCACGTACCTGCGCCAGAACGGCCACGAACCGGAGGATAAAGCCTTTCAACGACTCTTCCTCCGTGGAGAGGCGCATTTCGGGTTTGCGTACAAGGAAGGGGCGTGGCCCTTCCCGCTGTCTGCCCGTACCTGCAAGTACGAGGATGGCTTTGTCCGCGATGGAGAACACGTCGTGGTGGATTGGTTGCTGGCCGATTTGCTGCAGAACCTCGACACTGAGCCGCCCGCGGCCGATCGGAGTTGCACCGTTTGTGATCACCCCCTCGACTATGCTGAGGGGTACTACCAGCCGGACGGAGAGGGGCCCCACGAGGTTCACGTCCGCCGCCGCACCATCACCCGCACCGCGATTGATCCGGCACGGGCCACCGCGCGCAGCGGCCAACTCTACAGCTACCGGGTTCTCGAGGAGGGGCAGAGATTCTTGGGGACCGTCGAGGTGCCGTCTGACCTTGAGAACACCTTCAATGGACTGGTCTCCTCCGACGGCCTTTCCGCTCGCATCGGCACCGCCCGCAGCCGTGGCCAGGGCTGGTGCACTATCCGCTGTGAGCGGAGCGAAGCAGGGGGGAACACGGATCTTGCGGTGGCCTACAATGAGTATCGAAACAGCCTGGGCAAGCCCGTCCTCGCGGTCACCCTCCTTTCGGATACCGTCCTCCGGGATGACTACCTTCGTTACCGAGGGCAGCTTCGACCGGCCGATCTGAGCCACCTGGGGATTGTCCCGGACGACTGGCAAGAGACTCCGTCCGTCGCCTATTGCGCCACCCGGACGGTCTTCGGATTTGACGGTGCCCCCTTGCGGTTGCCACGGGAGCCCCGCCTTGCGATCCAGCGGGGGAGCTGTTTTGCCTTTCTCGCGAAAGGTGGGAACACGCCGACGATCCCCGCCAATTTAGCGCGACGCGTCTGGCTTGGCGACCACAACGACGAGGGGTATGGCGAGGCCCTCCTCTGGCACCCCTTCCACCTGCAGCCCGATCAGGAGATCGCTTGTGTCTAATCTGAAAAATGAGCTCGGTCTCCGGGTCGAACGGCGAGCTGTACGCGACTCGTTGCTCAGGGCTACCGAGTCCCTGTACCAGGCAGGGTACAAGTCGCTTCCTCCAAGCCAGATGGCGGCGATCCGCGACTACGCGCAAGGGGCTGCGAGTGTACGCGCAGCGATCGCCAAGGTCATCGGCTTCATCAGCGACCAGCTCGAAAAACTTGACAAGGAGCAGGAGCGGGGGCTGAAACCTCGGAGCTGGGCAAAGCCGGTCCAGACCGGCGGCGAAGGCAAGAACCTGGGCGAGCGTCTCATCGCGTGGCTTGGAACACGCTGTTATCTGGGCACCGCCGACGAGAATCACCCCCTCTGGAACGACCTCCCCACCTTCCATTTGGCCCTCGCCACTCTTCTAGCCCTCCACCGGTACGAGCAGGCCACGGGGAAGTCAATGGCCCTGAACCTCACCCATCACAAACAGGAGGCCGCATGACGACCACCACAAGACCCCCTCTCATCGGCCACCACGCCCTTCACAACCGATTCCACATCGGGGGCACCCTCACCCTGGAAAGCCCGCTGCGCCTCTCCTCGGGCCGGGCGAATGACGAGACCGATGCTCCGGTGATGCGCGGTACAGACGGGGTTCCCTACATCCCCGGCACCTCCCTGCGCGGCGCCCTGCGCGCGTGGCTCGAGCGGATGCTTGCCTGTGCCCCTGGTTACCGGTCGTGCACCCTCTTCGAGCGAGACGAGTCGTCTGAGGCATGCCTCACCGCGAGCCGGTCTAAGCAGCAGAAGCTCCAAGAGATCCTCGACGACCCGGGCAAGGGTGAGCTGGATGCGCTCGGCTACATCGAGGCCCACCTTTGCGATGTCTGCCGCCTCTTTGGCTCCACCCACTTTGCAGGCAAGCTGGTCGTGGACGATGCCCGCGCTGTCGGCGATGCGAATGCGGCCACGCGTATCCGTGACGGCGTCGGGATCGACCGCGACACCGGCACCGCGGCCCACAACATCAAGTTCGACTACGAGGTGGTGGAGACGGAGTCGACCTTTCCCCTCTCCCTGTGGGCCGAGAACCTCACCCCCCATGAAGGCACCCTTGTCCAATTGCTGATCCACGCCCTCCAGCAAGGGGAGATCGTCCTCGGTGGTAAGAGGGGCGGAGGGTTCGGACGGGTGCAGTTGGGGGAGACAGTCGAGGTGCAGGGGTTCACCGACCCGGAGGACCACCTGAATAAGTTGCTTCTGGAAGAGAGCGGCTACAGCCCACTCACGTTGGATGACCTGCCGGCCACTACGGCTGGGGAGGAGGGATGAGATGCTGAGACGATGGTGTTGCGAGGCCCGGATCACCTGGCGTCTCTCCTGCGAGGGACCGTTGCTGATTGCGGATGGACGGTTCGAGAAGGACGACATTCCTGGCGCCTTGAGAAACGCCAACCAGGGGCAGTTTCCGGACAAAGTCTTCATTAGCCGCGACCGCACGCAAGACGTGTTGGCGGCAGTGACGGCACGACCGGGCACTCCACCGGATCTTCAATTCTTCGTCCCCGGAACCTCGCTGCGTGGCCCCTTCCGTGCCCAGGGAGAGCGAATCCTCCGCAGTCTGCTCCCGGAAAGCCGTCCAGAGCTGATCTGCGACCCCTTTGAGCAAGATAACGCCGCACGGCTTTCCTGCTCCAAACGTCTGGAGACCAACAGTCAGAAGCCACCGTACAAGCACGCCTGCCTCGCCTGCCGTCTCTTCGGCTGCACCCATACCGCCTCGCGGATCGCCTTCACCGACGGGGTCATCGAGCAGGGCTGTAGCTCCGTCTATCGCGATATGATCGGCATCGACCGCTTCTCCGGCGGTGTCGCCAAGGGTGCCAACATGCGGTTCCACTGCCTGGAGGGGGCGGCCTGGACCACGAATATTACGGTCACCAACTTCGAACTCTGGCACCTCGGGCTTCTTGCCTACCTCTTCCGAGACTTCGCGGAAGAGCGGGTCCCTATCGGCTTCGGTAAGACGAAGGGGTTCGGCCTGGTGAGGGGTGAGGTGCAGGGGGTGGAACTCATCTACCCGGCAAACGCGGGGGGTGAGAGCCTCCACCACATGGGCTCCCTCGTGGAGGAGGCCACGCGTAGTGCCTATGACATGCAGGAGGTCCAAGCACCGACGGACGTTTCACTGGCGCAGGTCCAAGACAATGATCCCCTGGCCGCCTTGCGCCGCCGCTTCAGGGTCAATGACCTCGATCTCTTGTGGCGCGCGGCAGCCGCCGCCTTCAATGCGTTCGTGGAGGCGAAGCAGCCTGTCCAGGAGGGGGCGCCATGAGTCCCGTAATCGGCCGCTGGCTAGGGTCCGACCACCCAGCCGATCTCGCCTTCGACCCCGCCTTCGCCTGGCTGGAGGGAGTGCTGGAGGCGCAGCTTTGCGCCATCTCCGACGCTAGCGACTGGCGAGATCCCCGCTGGCGTGCCGGCCGCCTGTTCGGCCCCGGTGGCCAGTACCGCTGGCAGCGGCGGGGCGAGAAGATCCACGCCACCCTTCTGCTAGAGGATGGCCCTCTACCGGCGGGTTTCCGCGCCCCCCTCGACCTCACCCTTCTGGATGGTGAAGAGGGGGAGACCACCTACATCCTCTGGGGAGAGTGGGTCGACCCGCAGCGCGATCCCGCAGCCAACCCGGACAGCGGCCCGCTGTTCTACGAAGGCCAGATTCCCGACGTTCAGACCTACCCGGTCGCGATGGAGGCGAGACCGGAAGCGGTGAAGGTCAAGGGAGAAGAGAAGGCGGCGACCCGGGCCTGCCTCCGGATCCGCCGCTACGGCACCCCAGAAGGGGCCGATGTCGGGCAGTGTGGTGAGTTTCAGCGGTGCGTCTCTGTGGAATGGTTTTCGCCTTGTGGAACGCAAGAGGAAATAGTGCTTGCCGGCGAGGAGGACCTTTCATGACCAAGATCAACCCCTACAACTTTGTCCCCGTGCAGGACGTTGCCGGGCGTACTCCGTGGGGAAGTCTCCATTCTCATGAACGCCTCAAAGAGGACAGCTACTCCGGATACCTCCAGGTGCAGATCCGTTGCCTGACGCCGCTTTTTATTCCGTCACGGAGTCCGAAGGAAGTGCAGGTAGAGCCTTGTGATTGTAGTGGGTGCAAGAAAAAGAAGGAGGAAGAGTCATCTCAGATCAAGAAAACCTACCGCCGCTTTCATCACAACTCTGCCGGTTTCGCCACGATCCCCGGAACCACCCTCAAGGGATGTGTCCGCACGATTGCGGAGATTGTTGGTCGTGGATGCCTCACCCTTTTCAGACCACTTCATTATGAGCTTGGGGCTGATGCTCAGCTAGGAGGGTGCACCAAGGATGCGGGGCTTTGCCCAACCTGTAGCCTTTTCGGGACCATTGGCGGCGAGGAGTTTCATTTCAAGGGTCGGGTTCAGTTTGAAGATGCAATGATGGTGGAAGGTTCGAACGTCGCACCAGTATCGAACGTCGTACAAGTAGATATCACTCTCAAGAACCTATCCACTCCGCGGCCGGGCAGTCACACCCCCTTTTACGCCCAGGATCTCGCGCATTCTCCTCCTCGGGTGCGGGGGCGGAAACTCTATTACCACCATGCCGATGTCACGTCGGATGCCGTATCCACTGACAACCACACCCACGCCAACAGCCGCATCCTTGAATGGGCTCCGCGCAACGCTGTTTTTCAGACGAAGTTGCATTTCACCAATCTAAGTTTGGATGAGCTTAGGCTCTTACTTCGCTGTCTGGAGCTCGATGGACGGCCCATCGTCCAGGGGGCGGACGGCGGGAACTACTACGCGCAGCCTCCCCTCGCCCATAAACTGGGGATGGGGAAACCCCTCGGGCTTGGAAGCGTTCACCTGTGGATAGTGGGTGGCAGGGTTGAGCAAGGAGCGAGTCGGTATCAGGGGTGGGAAAACGCTACCGTCACTCAGGTTACCCGTGGGTGGGTCGACCACGAGCGGGACCAAGCGCCCGCGCTCGTAGATCCCCATCTTCGGGATCTCTTATGCGTTGCTAAGTCACAGCAGGGAAAGATTGTCTACCCCGATTACCAGTGGTTCAAGAATGGACCTGGAACAAGCCAACCTCTTCGTGACTGGGGTGACTACGAAGGGTCGGCGCTCGCCGGCGGGGCATGCGGTCCTACGCTGCCGCCGGAGGAGCTTGCGCGTCGTCAGGAAATGAAAATTAAGGAATGGTTGACGGATGTGAAGAAATTCCCGGTCTCGACGTACCTGACCTGGATCCGGCAGAACGACGCACAGGCGGATGCGCTTCGTGAGGAGTTTCGCCGGTGGAAAGAGGGCCAATGAGTACGACGCATGATCTCGAGGCTGCTCCACGGCCACGGCGTATCTTCCGCCCATGGCGGTCGCTTCTGCGCCTGGCACGGATTCACCCGCGCCTCGTGGGAGGGCTCGTGTTTGGGCTTCTCTTGGTGGTTTCGGGGGCGATTGGCTGGTTTTTTGAGGGGCGTCCGGCGTCGTCGAATTGGCAGAGGTTGCGAGACGCCGCGGACGCCGCGGGCATATTCCTGGGCTTCTTCTCTATGGCATTGGGTTGGTCACTGGCCCTCCTGGCATGGGCACACCGCAAGGGGGTGGATATCTTTTTTGAGCACAGCGGTATTGACGGCAATGACGTACGTGGCCTTTTTAAGGCCAGCCTTATCCTTGGTAGCAAAAACCCACAGCCGGCTTGGCACCTATGCCATATCCAGCCTGAGCGCGCCGACTTCGTCTGGACCCAGGTGACGCGTGAAGCCACGATTAAACTACTCAAGGACTATCGCTCTATTACGAGCGAATTTGCTCCAACAGACGAGTCGGATGATTCACATATGGTAAATAGTCCGTACGATCTAACCGAAGTCTATAATCATTGTATCGCTAGACTACGGGAGTTGTTGCTGACGTATCGTCCACAAGACCTTTGTGTGGATGTTACGGCAAGTACCGGTGTGATGAGTATCGCAGCCTTTCAGGCTGCGGAGCGACTTGGAGTAAGCTCAATCTATCTGGTTGGGCACAGTGAGAAGTATGGGAACCCGGTGATATTGGAAACGGATGTTGATAAACCAAAAAAAGCCCACGTGGTGATCCTTTCGGATCATCGGAATGATCCGCCATCGGAGTAGCGAGGCATGCTCCTCAACCTCTCCAACCACCCCTCCGCCCGGTGGCAGGCGGTGCAGTTACAGGCTGCGGCCGCCTGGGGTGAGGTGGTGGACCTCCCCTTTCCGGTGGTACCGCCGGAGGCGGACGAGGCGGAGGTGATGGCGATGGCGCGGGCTGTTCTGGGAGGGCTGGAGGCGCGCTTGCGGGCGGCGCCGGCCGGTGAGGGCCACGCGGTCCACCTCATGGGTGAGTTTTCCCTGGTCGCCAGCATCTGGTACCTGGCGCGCGGCGCGCGGCCGCCGCTGGATCGGGTTACCTGGCTGGTGAGCACCACCGAGCGCGTGGCGGAGGTCCAGCCGGACGGCACCAAGCGGAGTACCTTTACCTTCGTCCGTTTCCGGGAGGTGCCGGTGCGGTAAGAGACCGCAAGGCGTGCGAAGGCAAGGGGCGCCCATCCAGCTATGGAACGAACCTGGCACGATCAACCTTCCGGTGGCTCGCTGGTTCAATGCAGCGCAGCGAGGGCCGGCGGCCCCTCATCCCCGTGACTACCACCCACCTCTGCCTGGTCTCCGGCCAGCCCATCCCCAACCTCGTGGCGGCGCTGGAATCCGTGCCCCGTCCCCGGCGGGTGGTGCTCCTGGTGAGCGAGCGGATGCAGGCGGAGGCGCGGCGGCTGGTCGGGGTGCTGGGGCGTTACCAGATCCAGTGTGCCCTCTGGCCCGACCCCGCCCCAGCCTTCGACCTGCCCGCCATGCGTGCCCAGGTGGCCGCGGCCGTGGCCCAGATCAAGGCCCGCGGCGAGATTCCGGTCCTCAACATCACCGGCGGTACCAAGATCATGACCCTCGCCGCCCACGAGGTCTTCCGCGACAAGGGTCACCACATCCTCTACGTGGATACAGAAAACGGGTGTATCCAGGACCTCGCGCAGCCGGGTAGCCGGCGCCCCTTCTCCGGCTTCCTGAAGATCACCGACTACCTCGCCGCCTACGGCCTGATCCACCCGACCATCGCCAGCGCGGATCGAGCCTTCCTGGAGCATGCTTGGCAGCGGCGTGAGGTGACCGCGGCGTGGGCGGAGCTCGCCCGGCGCCTTCGCGGTCAGCTCGGCCTCCTCAACCGTGCGCTGGAACCCCTGGACGAGCGCTGCCGGCCAAGCAATCCGCCGCGCGGCCCCTTCGATGTCGCCCTGCCGGCGCCCCCCAAACCGGTCCTGCTCGATCTTCTGGGTCGGCTGAGCGCCGCGGGGATCATCGGGTGGAAGCGGGGCGCACGTTTCACCGTCCCCAGTTGCGACCACCTCCGCTACCTCCACGGCGGCTGGCTCGAGGAATACGTCTTCCACTGTGCGCAGAATATCGACCCGCAAGACGCCGCCTGCTCCGTTCAGGTGGTGTGGGATGCCGTCGGACGCGAGCCCGTGCGCAACGAGTTCGATGTCGTTCTTCTCCACCACAACCGCCTCTTCCTCATCGAGTGCAAGACCGGCGCCCAGGGCCGCGACGGCCAGCGCGACACCGGGATCATCTACAAACTCGACCACCTGAAGGAGGCGGCGGGCGGCCTCTACGCCAGGGGGATGCTGGTCTCGGCGCGGCCGATCACCCGCGCCCAGCAGCAGCGCCTCGACGCCAACCGCCTCCGTGGGATCGGCCCCGCCGATCTCCCCCACCTCGCACAACACCTCCGGGAGTGGATTCATGCGTGAGACCGCCTCCTCTCCCGGCGGCCACACCGCCGGCGCCACCTCCCCGGCCTCCCTGCTTCCGGTGCTGCCGCTTACCCTCACCCTGGAGCTGCGCGACCCTCTGCGCCTGCCGCCCTACCCGGGGAGCACCTTCCGCGGGGCGCTGGGCATGGCCCTCAAGAGGCTCGCCTGCCCGCTGCGGCGCCAGCCGTGCGAAGGCTGTCTCCTGCGCGCACACTGCGTCTATCTGCAACTCTTCGACACCCCCGGTGTTCCCGGCGGCGATGTCCCCCGCCCCTTCGTCCTGGAGCCGCCCCCCTCCCCGCGCCGCGGCTACCCGGCCGGCGCCACCCTGCGGCTGGGCCTCACCCTCCTCGGCCGGGCCATCGACCACCTGCCCTACTTTCTGGCGGCGTTCGGCCGGCTCGGCGAGCGCTGGGGGCTGGGGCGAGACCGCGCCCACTTTCGGCTCGTCGACGCCCGTGAGGCGACCGCGGGCGACACCGGGCCGCTCTTTTTCGACGGCCGTTTTCTCCGTCCCCCGATACCCCTTCCCGACCCGTGGGCGGCGCCGCCCATCGCCCGCCAGGAGATCACGCTACAACTCCGCACCCCCTTGCGGCTGCGGGTGAAGCGGGACCTCCAGACCCCCGATGGGCCGCCCTCGTTCGCCCTCCTCATGGAGCGGCTGGCGGGCCGCATTCGCCTGTTGGCCGAGAACCACGGCACGGATCCGGTGGCGGCGGAGGAGATCCGACCCCCTGCCGGCACCGATGCGGTCATCCTCGTCCGCGATCCGTTGCGCTGGAAGGACTGGGAGAGGTACAGCCGCCGCCAGGGGCGAGCAATGAAGCTGGGGGGAATGGAGGGGCATCTCACCTACCGCGGGGCGCTGACCCCTTTCGTCCCCTGGCTCACATTCGGGCGCTGGCTCCATCTTGGCAACGGGGCTACCTTCGGCCTCGGCCACTACCGGCTCGTGTGAGACCGGGGGAGGCGAGGGTGGATCGGGGTCCTTGGAATGGGCGAAGGCGCGAGGTGAGGCGGCGTGCGGACCCAGAGCCGGCGACCGGCGCAGCCGAGGAGGTCGGCCACCGCCACCCTGGGCGGGATCACACATTTTCCCCTTGGCGTGAGCCCACCTTGGACCGCGAAGCCGGGCGGGGCGCAACGGTTTGCGAGGTCGCGGTCGGCGGTCTGTGAGAGGGAGAAGACTGTGTGGTCGCAAGGGGTTGGAGCCCAATGGGCCGCCTTTGCCGGCTCTCCCCTGCGGCCCCGGAATGTTCGCAAACCGCAGTTTCAGGGGCGGCGGCCGGGAGATTTGCGAAAACGGCCTGCGGCGCCGCCCCGGCTGGGCGTGCAACCCGTTGGATTTCCAGGATCTTCACCTCCAGGCCGTGGACGGGTTTTCGCAAATCCACCCATTGCCCCTGCCCACCGGTCGATTTGCGATGTTGGAAATGGCGAAAACTCAAGGGGTTGCGCAGCAACAAGGCGGCCTGCGGGGTGCCCCCAAGGGGGGATTTGCGAACCCTTTCCACCCTTCACCCTTCCCTGGCAAGATCGCTTCTTCCTCAACCCCTTACCGTCCGCACCCTTTGCCTGTCCATCCCATCGACGGAGAAAGGAGGCTGCAATGACAAGGTGTTAGTCTTCACTAGACGCGAAAGCGGATTGAAACGTTTTTTCATCGAGCTCAAGCTCGATGATGTCTGCGTTAGTCTTCACTAGACGCGAAAGCGGATTGAAACCGCTCCGGTCCGAGCGATACAGCTCTTCATTATTACGTTAGTCTTCACTAGACGCGAAAGCGGATTGAAACCTGCTCGATCTTGCCCGTATGGATCACCCTCGCGAGGGTTAGTCTTCACTAGACGCGAAAGCGGATTGAAACTAGATGCGGGTGTTGTGAAGGGCAAGCTCCTGCGCCGTGTTAGTCTTCACTAGACGCGAAAGCGGATTGAAACGCCTTCACAGGGTCAACAATTCTGAAAAACAACTTGTTAGTCTTCACTAGACGCGAAAGCGGATTGAAACCTAATAAGCGCCGGAGCCACCAAACCAAACTCTGCAAGTTAGTCTTCACTAGACGCGAAAGCGGATTGAAACTCAGGGAGGATGAAGGAGTTTGACACCACCACCTCATGGTTAGTCCTCACTAGACGCGAAAGCGGATTGAGGAGAATGGGGGGCGAGAATGTAGGCGAAAAGGCAGGGGAGCCTTGGCGTTGGTAAGGTCAGTTGGCGCTGGTCGTGGTGGGAGATCCGTCGCACCGGATAGGCGAAAGGGCTGAGGAGGAAGGCGGTGTCTGAGAGCTGGTTTGCCCAAGTCGTCGCTGAGGAAAACCTGAGGCGTGCCTGGGAGGCGGTGGAGGCGAAGGGGCGGGCCGGCGGCAGTGACGGGGTTGGGATCAAGGCGTTTCGACAGCGGGTCTCCATCCGGCTGGAGGCGTTGCGGCGGGACCTGGTGGACGGGAGCTACGTCCCGGAGCCAGGGCTACGGATGCC
>Ga0114931_10001160_pt1 | contig 33426 bp, 21 predicted proteins | sample 2SBtaG_FD_89579 | JGI IMG/M metagenome (GOLD analysis project Ga0114931, IMG submission 89579) | Deep subsurface microbial communities from Kolumbo volcano to uncover new lineages of life (NeLLi) - 2SBTROV14_V59a metaG | ecosystem: Environmental > Aquatic > Marine > Volcanic | place: Kolumbo...
AATCCGTCTGAATACTTTCCTCCGCGATGACCCGGTTACGCAACGTTACGACACCGCCCGATGACTTTTGTGACCGGATGACTGAAAGAACCGATGGAGGAAGCCCGGGCAATTCATCTCCCTCGATGGAAATTCCCTTATCCGGCAGCAACATCTGAAAAAAGACGGAATTATTCCGGCGTCTCTCCTTAAGTAATTTCAGCAAATTCGAAAAATTTTTGGGACGAAATCTCTGCGGAGAAGCTTGTGCTTCGAGGCGTGTAAGTGTGCTTCCGCCACCGGCATAGATGCTAATTCGCCTGGCATGAATCGTTTTCGGTATGATGAATTCGTGACGCACCACATGCGGCTCACCTTGATACTCCTTGAGGTAGGCGGTAACCGTCACTTTATCACCTGGTTTTACGCGACTCCGGTCTATTTCTACACGTTCAACCAGGGCAAGATATTTTTTGGGAAGAGCTTCAAAATTCAATTCAACGGATTCAATTTCAGGCGTTTCAAAATTATTGGCGAGAATGGCGCCAAGCATGGCCCCGACCTCGGCGTTGGCTTCGACGGCATCCGTGAGGAAAGCGGTCGGCGTACCACCGGCGTAGTAGTTCTGAATCGGTATCGCGTCATGTCCGGCCAGGTTGATCCGGCCCTCCAGTTTCAGGGTCTGATTGCTCCTTCCCAGCCGCGCCGATTCGATTGCATTGGAGATGACAAGCCCCGTGAGCAATGGGGTCAGAGAGTACAAACTCCGGTCATCCGCAACGCGGAAACTGAAATGCGCTTCCGTGCCAAATTGCTTTTTCAGATTAATAGTAAAAGGGATCATCTTCGGAGGCTCCCCGCTGACACCCATAACACCTGTCGTCCGGTCCTGATGCACCGTTCCCGAGATCCCGGTTAGAGCAGCCATCTTGGTTGAGGCCATGAGGCTTGAAATGGTGGTCAGGATTTTGGCTTTCCCCATGGGCAGCGCAACCGCACCGCTGTTTAGAAAAGGATGCCCCATTCCGATAACCCGGTTTCGGTCCACATAAGTCACGGTTCCCGTTGCCTGTAATGTAAAGTCACCATCGACAAGAACGACGGAATAGGCGGAGCCAGGTTCCAGAGAGCCAAGATCCGGCTCTTCCTCTGACGCACCGATGCTCCCCCCCTGAGCGGGAACCATTCCTAACCGCGAAAAAAGCTTAGACGACCAGGTCATCGCCGAATTCGCGAAGCCAGAAAATATCAAGGGCGTCTCCAGTGGAATAAACTCCCAGGGCCGGTTGGAAGCACTAGACGTCGCGCGCATGGTGGGTGGCACGAGATCCGCTACCCTGGCCGGTTTTGCACCGACCGCCATATCCCCAAAATCGGGATTGAAACCGCGATTGGCGGCTAGCTCATCCGGGCGCACCTGTTCTGTTTCCAAAATTTCAAGCATCTGCGCGATAGGCGTAATCCCGGCGATGGCATCTTTATTGAAAATCCCGAGGCGATAGGACAGGGCGCCAATCAATTTACCCTCGATGTACATCGGACTGCCACTCATGCCTGCCACGACATTTGTGTGTTCGACTTTTTCACCCAACAATTGAACCAAAATCAAGTCTCGTTTTGAGCGAAAATTCGGTATAATATCCAAAACCACGAATTCAAATTCCTCGATCTCGGACCCTGCAAATACCGTTTTGCCGACACCGTGCATGCCTGGCGATATTGCGCTGACCGGCATTGTCTCTGTTCCGGCGAAAGCGTTCCCGAAACAAATGAAAGAAAAGCAGAAGATTAGATATATTTTCATGGCAAAAGTCATGCTGGGGTTAAGTGGTTAAATTACTTCTTACGACTCATAATTCCAAGGCAAATAATTGTCATATCTTGCCACACCGTGGGCCAACCACCGCTTCGATACCCAAGGCCTCTCCTCATGCACACATATTCTTGACCGATTTGTAGCGTGAGAGTTGTTCAGACGGCAAGTGTTGAAGGCAGGTTTCTTCGGTAAAGCAAGTGAAGGGAAACGAGCAATCTCTGGCCAGTCCCTGGAATCCGCAAAATTCTATAAAAAAAAGTTGTACCGCTCAACATTCAAGTGGTGGAAAAATCGTCCGCCGTAAATTTGACCGAGGGATAGTCACTCAGTTTTTTTACAAAAATCTGAATAATCTCACTGAGTCTCTCTTTGGTCTTGGCCTCGAATCGCAAGACCAATACGGGTTGTGTGTTTGATGCACGCACCAGACCCCATCCATCGCCAAAAAGAACGCGCACGCCATCTATGTCGATCGTGTCATAGTTCGACTTAAAATATTTTGCAAGATCCGCGACTACTTCAAATTTTTCTTCGTCGGTAGCTTCGATGCGGATTTCAGGTGTCGATTCGAATCCCGGAATTTCATCCACGATTTCGGAAAGCGTTTTGCTGCTATTTGAAAGGATCCGCATCAATCTACCCGATACGTAGACGGCATCATCAAAGCCGTAAAAGTCGTCAGAATAGAATATGTGGCCAGACATTTCACCCGCCAAAGGAGCGCCTACTTCCTTCATTTTCGCTTTGAGCAAGGAATGCCCGGTCTTCCACATCAAGGGTTTGCCACCGTATTTCTGAATCACTTCCGGTAGGGCTTGCGAGCATTTCACATCGAAAACGATTTCAGCTCCCGGGTGCCGCGTCAGCACTTCCCGGGCCAAAATCCCCATCAATTTGTCGGCGAAAATCATACGGCCTTTTTCGTCGATGGCCCCAACCCGGTCGCTATCGCCATCGTAACCAATGCCGAGATCCGCACCGCTGTCAAGAACTTTTTTCTGTAAATCGACGACATATTTCGGTACGGTTGGATCGGGCAAGTGGTTGGGAAAAGTCCCGTCGGGTTCGCAGTAAAGTTGAACGACCTCACACCCCAAATCTTGCCAGAGCCGGGGCGCTATGAGGCCACCGGTGCCATTGCCCGCGTCTACCACTATTTTGAGTTTTTTCCCGAACGTCAGCTTGGATTTGATCATCTCCCCATATTCGGGAAAAATATCTTCCTGAAACACTTGACCGCTGCCGGTTGCATAGTCGCGGGCGTCTATGATTTCCCTTATTCTCTGGATTTGTTCACCGTAAACCGGCGCGACACCCTTCTTCGAAATCTTGAGTCCGTTATATTCGATGGGATTGTGACTACCCGTAATCATGACCCCGCCGTCGGCCGCAAAATGGTGAATGCCGAAATATTGCATGGGTGTCAGACAGACCCCGACATCAATAATATCAAGTCCGGTCGAAGTTAAGCCCTCAACCAGTGCATTACGGATTCTGTCCGAAGTAAGCCGAACGTCCCGACCGATGATCAGTGTCTTTGCGCCGGACCGCTGTAAGAAAGTCCCGATCCCTTTTCCGATTTCAAGAACGTTATCATCCGTCAGATCTTCATCGGCAATGCCGCGAATGTCGTATTCTCTAAAAATTGTTTGTTTCACCATATCATGCCTCCATGGATGTTCTTGGCAAAATCATCTTCGCCCTATGACGACGCGTTCGATGCCGTTTAAGTCTGGGGTGACGGTCGTGTTCGTCAATCTGTTTGCGCGCAGGAGACCCGCAACCGAATGCGCTTGCCCCATTCCCACTTCGAGAGCAACAAACCCACCGGGGTGCAACCGACTTCGGCATAACCTGGCGATCTTCTTATAAAAAGTAAACCCATCCGCACCGTCGGTCAGGGCGTTTGCGGGTTCGTATTGCCTGATTTCGCGTGGTAGCGCCGCATACTCCCCACTCGATACATAGGGTGGATTGGAGATGATGGCATCAAACATGAACCCGGGCCGCAAACAAAAGTCTTGGGAGAGCAGGTTTGATTGCACAAAGTCTATTTGGCCAGGAACTCGATTCCAGAATGCATTGAAAGCCGCGATCCTGAGGGCAACGGGTGAAACATCGAGAGCCAAAAGCTTTGATTTGGGCAAGTACCTGGCCAAACTAATGGCAATACATCCTGAACCGGTTCCAAGGTCGAGCAGCAATAATCGTTTTTTTTGATGAAAGCGTGCGGCCTTCAGATACGAGAGAGCGGTCTCGACCAGTATTTCCGTTTCCGGCCGGGGGATTAATACGCCGGGTTCGATTCTAAAGGGAAGTGACATAAACTCAGTCCGCCCCAGAACATATTGCAAAGGTTCGTGTGCCATGCGCCGACGCAATGCGGTCCGAAACCGGTCCAATTCTTCGTCTGTCAGCATCCTGTCCGATTCCAGATAAAGAGCGGCCCGATCGAGACTCAAAGTTTGTGTGAGCAACATCTCTGCATTGAGCCGCGGGCAGCTAATGCCCACTTCGGTCAACTGTTCAGAAGAACAATTCAGCAGGTCAAGCAAAGAGGATGATTTAGATCGCAATTCCATAGTGTGGACTAACCGGCTTTTTTTAGCAGTTCCGCCTGATCAGCGATTCGCAACTGCTCAATAACTTCTTTTAAATCACCGTCGAGCACTTCGTTTAGCCGGTAGAGAGTCAATCCGATTCGATGGTCCGTCAGCCTGCCTTGCGGGAAATTATACGTCCGGATCTTGGCGCTGCGGTCGCCGGTGCTCACCATCGAGCGACGATCTTCCGCCAGCTTTTCCTGCTCTTCCCGCTGCTTCCGTTCCAGCAGCCGGGCATTCAAAACTTTGATGGCTTTGGCGCGGTTCTTATGCTGAGATTTCTCGTCCTGGCAGGTCACGACCATTCCGGTGGGAAGGTGCGTAATTCGTACCGCGGAATCGGTCGTATTGACACTTTGACCGCCAGGCCCGGAAGAGCGGTACACATCGATTTTCAGATCGTTTGGTTCGATATCTATTTCTACTTCTTTCGCTTCCGGCAAAACCACGACTGAAGCCGCTGAGGTATGAATTCGTCCACTTGCTTCCGTCTTGGGAACCCGTTGCACCCGATGGACCCCACTTTCGTATTTCATGACACTATAAACTTCCACGCCTGACAGCATGAAGATTATTTCTTTAAAGCCCCCTATGCCTTGAGGACTTGAGCTCAAAATATCGAGTTTCCAGTGTTCACGCTCAGCAAAACGCATGTACATCCGAAACAAGTCGCCGGCAAAAATACCGGCCTCATCACCGCCCGTACCAGCCCTAATTTCCACAATGACATTCTTGGTGTCATTGGGGTCTCGTGGCAAGAGCAAGAGCTTCAACTCTTCCTCGAGTTCAGTTTTCCTTGCCATCATCTCATCCAATTCTTGTGTCGCCAACTCGACCAAATCGCTATCATCCTCTTCCGCCAATACTTTCTCGTCTTCCTCAATCGTCTTGATCACATCCTTGAATTGGTGATACACGGAGACCGTTTTGTCCAATCCGCTTCTTTCCTTGGCAAGCTCCTTGTAGCGATTTAGATCCTGAGTCACGGCGGGGTCCATGAGCAAGTTGGAAAGCTCATCGAATCTTTCCTGAATTTTTTCGAGTTGCACGAGCATGGATTATTTCAAGTGGGGTGAGGCAAATTGAAATGCATGGGTAGTTACTTTAGTTCTTCAGACAGTGCGACACCAAGGCCATCGACAATCACCGCGGAATGTTCCGAGAGGTCCATTCCGAGGGCGCTTTTGAGAGCAACGATAGCGACTTCAAGTTGCTGTTCATCCGGTTCTTTCGTGGTTAATTTTTGCAGCCAAAGCCCCGGCAAAATAAATGGCCGCCAGAAACTGTTTTTTGCACCTGAACCAGAGAGACGAATAAGTTCGTATGAAATTCCGCCGATTAAGGGGATGAACGCCAACCGCAAAAGGCGGTCACCGATATCATGAGGTTTCCCCAAAAACATGAAAACCAAAATACTGACAAGCATCACGATCAAAAGAAAACTTGTGCCACAACGGGGATGGAAACGGGACATGGATTTGGCGGCGGCGGGCGTTAGAGCCGTGTTCATTTCAAAAGCGAAAATACTTTTGTGCTCGGCACCATGATACTCAAAAACTCTGCGAATGTCCTTCATTAAGGTGATCAGGGCTAGATACAGCAGAAACATGGTGAGGCGCAAGGTACCATCTATGAGATTAAATTTGATCCCGGATTCAGCCCCGAGTAAATCCGTTATGAGCAAGGGAACATAGAAAAAAATGAAGAGCCCGAGAGCCAATGAAAAGCAAACAGTTATTCCCAACCACACTTTTTCCCAAAGAGTTTTTTGAGGTAACATGGCCGGGGAGCCCTCCTTGCCGGTGCTTTTTTCATCCTGAACCGCAACGTCTCCGGAGAACGTGAGAGCACTAACCCCGAGAATAAGAGATTCTATCAAGACAAAAGCGCCGCGCACAATAGGCAGGGAAAGAATTTTATGCCTTGCAATAAACGACGTAAAGGGGCGTTTCCGGACAACGATACGCCCATCGGCCCGTCGTACCGCAACCGAGTAGGCATCCTTTGAACGCATCATCACCCCTTCAATAACTGCTTGCCCACCCACTTGAATTTGTTGTTTTTCCATGTTTCGGACCACTGCTTTCCTTGGTAACTGAGAACAAAAAAACGGAATGCAGCTCACCAAATCAGCAGCATCCCGTTTCTAAACTTTTAAGCCGGCCTATCTATGATTCAGCGGTGGCTTCTTCCACTTTTTTCTTGGACGGTTCAGATTTCTTGCCCTTGTCTTTTTTACCCTCCGCCTGCATCCCATATTTCTTCATGAATTTTTCAACCCGGCCAGCGGAGTCAATAAGCTGTTGCTTGCCGGTAAAAAATGGATGAGATGCACTGGAAATTTCAAGCAGAACGAGTGGGTACTCTTTGCCATCGGTCCACTTTATGGTTTCTTTGGATTTTTTGGTCGACCGGGTTAAGAAAGAAAAATCAGAAGATGTATCTTTAAATACCACAAAATTATATTCAGGATGTATATCCGACTTCACTTTATTTCTCCTTACAAATTAACTATCCGACAGCTAAAAGACCCGCAAGAATCGAATGAGAATGATACGCAATCCAGCTTTTAAATGCAAGAAAATTGTACTATATCAGGTGTTCATGGACTCCATGAAGTCCTTATTGCTTTTCGTGCCACGCATTCTCTCCAACAGAAACTCCATTGCTTCGACCGAGGTCAAGTCCGCGAGAAACTTGCGAAGAATCCAAATGCGGTTTAGCTCATAGTCCTCCAGCAATAACTCCTCCTTGCGCGTCCCCGACCGATTGACGTCGATAGACGGATAAATACGCCGGTCGGACAGGCGCCGATCGAGTTGCAATTCCATGTTGCCCGTTCCCTTGAATTCCTCAAAGATTACTTCGTCCATCCGGCTACCAGTATCGATCAAGGCTGTTGCGATAATGGTTAAACTGCCACCCTCTTCGATATTTCGGGCCGCCCCAAAGAACCGCTTCGGTCTTTCAAGGGCGGTTGCATCCAAACCTCCGGAAAGAATCTTGCCACTGTGCGGAACGACGGCATTGTGCGCGCGTGCCAGACGCGTAATGCTGTCCAACAAAATAACAACATCCTGACCATATTCCACAAGCCGCTTCGCCTTTTCCAGAACCATGTCTGAAACCTGAACGTGCCGATCCGGCGGCTCGTCAAATGTAGAGCTAATGACTTCAGCTTTGACGGAGCGTTCCATATCAGTCACCTCTTCAGGCCGCTCATCGATGAGGAGAACTATCATTTTCACTTCCGGGTGATTTTCCGAAACCGCGTTTGCGATTTTTTGCAGGAGGATGGTTTTCCCAGTCTTGGGTTGTGCAACAATCAGCCCTCTTTGTCCCTTGCCGATAGGAGTCAGCATATTCATGATACGTGAAGAAAAATCCCGGGGAAGGTGTTCCAAATTGATTTTTTGTTCTGGGTAAAGTGGTGTGAGGTTATCGAATAGAATCTTCTTTTTCGCTTCTTCAGGGTTCTCAAAATTAACCGCTTCGACTTTCAACAACGCAAAAAAACGTTCACTTTCCTTTGGGGGTCTGATTTGGCCGGAAACCGTATCTCCGGTCCGCAGTCCGAATCGCTTTATTTGCGATGGGGATACGTAAATGTCGTCGGGCCCCGGCAAATAGTTGTAGTCCGGAGACCTCAGAAAACCATAGCCATCAGGTAAAACCTCCAGAACACCCTCAGCAAAGATCAGCCCCTCTTGCTTGGTCTGCTCTTCTAGAATGCGAAAAATCAACTCTTGTTTTTTAAGGCCGGTTGCACCTGAGACTTTAAGCTCCTGAGCCATCTTGGTTAACTCTGAAATTTTGAGTGTTTTTAGTTCAACAATTTCCATGCTTAGTCCTTGCTTTAAATAATTTTGTGGCGGTCTCCAAATTCAGCCCGTAAAGTGATGGGCCAACGTCCAACTTAAAATTTCTTAAAGAAATAAGTGTGTTTGATCAAATTTCAACATGAGGTGGACAGGAAGGCACCCTGGAAAAATTGCATTTTGTGGTTCACAAATTCACGCTGCCGAAGCATCAGCCCCGGTCGCTCAGCTTACGTGAATAATCATTATTAAGTCTGAAAAATTCATAGGCACAGAGGCAAATCATCCCATCCCATAAGGCATTCTTCAAGTAACAGTTGGATTAATGTTTCCTGACAACTCCGGAATTGAAGGAACTCACCTGCGGACTTTATTCAACAAACAATACTCTCTAAAAATAAAAAAATGACTCTCTGACGTTTTCGGATTATCGCAAAAGAACTGATTCTAGTATCTGTTTGTGAAGTCGACGGGAACTTTAAAATTGGGGTTACTTAATTGGCCGGAATAAATAGACGAACAAACTTAAATAAACAAATTCTTTTTGTCAAGGATTTTTTTATTTTCTTTCAAGATTCATGGATCGTCTTGTCTTTCTTTGGACTTCAGAAAGCATCAGAAGGTACCGGAGGGTTCATTTTTTTCTCGCACGCCAGGGCACCCACAACATAATGTGACCCCGTAACACAAATCAAATCATCCCTTCCAGCCAGACGCCGGGCGGCCAGAAGCGCTTCGTCCACCGAATCAGCGATCTTGACGGTAACGCTCTGACCAGTGAATTCCTGGAACAAGATTTCCGCCGCAAGCGCGCGGCTCGTTTTGGGGCTGACGACCCAGACCTGGTCGGCAAATGCGCCAATGATTTCGACGATTGATTGCCAATTCTTGTCGGCTAACAAACCAACCACAACGAAAACGTTCTGAAACTGAAAGAGCTTAACCAGGTCCTCGACAAGACCTTCCATAGCCTGAACATTGTGCGCTACATCTACAATAATGGTTGGGGACACATCAACCTTTTGCAGTCTTCCGGGCCACTGCACGTTGGCCAGTCCATGATAAAGTGCGTCTCTGTTCAGCTTGAATCCCCGCGATTGAAGCAACTGCACGGCCGCCGTCGCCAGCAAGGCATTACGAAGTTGCCACGCGCCGGGCAAACCCACGCGCAAACGATTGAACTCCTTTCCCGCGATCACCATGTCCGCGACGGAGGAGGATTCAGACATAGAAACATTTTGTGTCGCCGCGAAGTCATCGAGCATTTGAATTTCGGCACCTTGCTCACATGAAATCCTGCGCAGGACATCCACCACATCCGGGTGGGAATTCTGGCTAAGGCAGAGAGAGCCGGGTTTGATGATCCCGGCCTTTTCAGAGGCGATGCGGCTGATATCGTTGCCCAGGTGCTCCACGTGATCCAAGGCGATCGAAGTAATAATGACCAACTCTGGTTCCAGCAGGTTCGTCGCATCGAACCTGCCGCCGAGGCCTACTTCTACGATTGCCAGATCGACCGTGGCATCCGCGAAATACTTAAAGGCTACGGCCGTAAGTGCCTCGAAATAGGTACATTCCAGGTGCTCAAACATCTCAGCGTAGTCACTGATATATTTTGTCATAATATCTTCCGGAATCTTCGCGCCCGAGACGCAAATTCTCTCACGGACGTCTACCAGATGAGGCGATGTGAACCGGCCAGTCCGGTACCCTGAATGACGATAAATCGATTCCAGCATGGCACAAGTGGATCCCTTACCATTCGTGCCGGCAACATGCACACTCTTGAAAGCCTGTTGTGGATTGCCCAAAGCGGCAAGCAAATTCAACATACGTTCAAGGCCCAGTTGCCATCCAAAACGTTGCAAGTCATTTAGAAACTTAAGTGCTTCGTTTTTATTCATATGAACGTATTTCGCCCAAGGTCGGGTGTGCAAATAATTACCAAAAGAGGGTAATTATTTGCACGCGTCCATAAGGACTTTTTAGCGAAACTGAACCGGACTGTATTTTGTTGGTTAAATTCCGGACCCACGAATGTGTCTTAGATAACTGTTTTGAAATAAATTAGCCGAAAAAACGTATAAACCTCAAAAATTTGCGATGTTTAGTATTTGATCGATTTTTTGTTGATTGTCAGAATTTTCTTTAGTTGGCATATCTTTTGCCATTTATTGTACTTAACTCATTAGCACGTAATTTGGTTCTAAGACAAAATATCAACCCTTGCTACTTCGCTATTACAATTTCTCGTTTCTAATCTTGTTCGTCCTCCTCCTGACTACCCAGTCAATTGGCTACGCCGGCATCTCAGGAACTCTTTCCGGTCATGTCATGGATGAGAAAACCCAAAATGCATTACCCGGCGCTTCCATCATTATCGAAGGAACGACGTTAGGCACGATGGCTGACAAGAACGGTAACTTCGTCATTCACAACCTCCCGGCGGGGACCTACGACGTCAGTGTCAGCATGATCGGGTACAGAAAACTAACCATTAAGAATATCTTAATCAATATAGATCGCAACACTGAGAAAAAGTTTCTTCTCTCGGCTGAAGTCCTCTCAGTAGACGCGATTGTCGTGACGGAATCAAACAACCTGATTCAAAGTGATCTGACGTCATCAACATATTTTATATCGGGCGACGACATTAGCAAACGCCTGCCCGTGGATTCTTATCTTGATGCTGTTGCACTGCTTCCGGGCGTAGTCGGGAATCATGTCCGAGGCGGCAGAGAAACGGACGTTGTTTATATGCTGGACGGATTGCCGTTACAAGGCAGTTTGTCGCGCGCCCTTGCAAGTACTTTGCCCAACAGTTCCATCATCGAGATGATGGTACAAACCGGAGGTTTTTCCGCGGAGTATGGCGATGCTTCTTCCGGCATTGTAAACGTCATCACAAAAGACGGGCGCAACAAAGCGGAAGGGAACCTGAAATTCTACACGGACTTCGCGGAGACCGGCATTACCGACAACCACAACAGCCGCCGACTGGAGTTCGATGTAGGCGGCCCTTTGACTATCGGGCTGGGTGGACCGTTGATCAACGCGAAATATTTTATTTCCGGCAACCTGAATCTAAGCGACACACCGCACCGCAAGGAATTGCAGGACGCGTTTGATTCGCCCATCTTTCAAAACTACAATATCAATTCGAAACTTTCATTCGATATTGCCAGCAACACGATCCTGACCCTGCAGGGACTCGTCTCCAACTGGCGATGGCGACAATTTCAACCGCAGTGGCGCCTCAACCCGACGGGTCTCGCCAAGAATGAGCACTGGAGTCATCGCCTGAGTGCATCCCTCACGCATACATTCAGTTCAAAATTTTTCGCGACTTTGCGGGCCGCCAACTATCGGCAGAATCGTCGCGTCAAGGGAGACATTTCCGAAAACCCGCCGTCCCTCGTTTTCGATGATCCAACGGACCCTCTCAGTCCCATCATCAGTGGGAAACAACCCTGGGTTGAAGATACGGAGGAAAAAATCAATCTGGTCAAATTGGATGTGGTTGCTCAATTAAGCTCTCACCATCTGCTCAAGGCAGGGTTCGATTCGCAACACTATCGTTTGGATTCCAGGAAAAACCAGTTCATTCCGCTGCCTTCGTTGAATAATGGTGACATCGTGTTCAACAAAAATGCGAATGACTTTAGCTACAAACCAACTTTTTTTGCCCTTTACGTCCAAGACAAAATCCGGTTTAAGGGGGTTACGGCGGACTTAGGCATGCGGTATGATGTCTTCTCACCACAAATTACATTAGAAAAACTGCCTCAGGATCTAAAAAACCTCCAGGCCCGTCTCAACGCACCTCCCATCGCGACCAAGGCAGAAAATCACACACCCTTGTCTCCACGACTCGGCGTGTCTCTGCCATTGTCCAAGACCGAAAGAGTGCAGGCTAGCTACGGCTGGTATTACCAAATGCCACCTCTATACTATCTCTACACAAACTCCAATTTTCGCGTCGACGGTTACCTGCCGTTTATTGGCAATACCCAGATAACGCCCACAAAAACGGTCTCATCCGAATTGAGTTATAAACGAATTGTTTCGGATGACTGGTCCTTCGCGCTCACGGGTTTTATTCGAACCTACAACAATTTGGTGGACACACAAACGTTTGTTTTGGGTGACGACCTCCGCGATGCGGCGACGGCCACCGTGGGTTACACGCAGTACACAAATTCCGCCTCGGGAAAAACATCTGGCATTGAACTAACGATTCAGAAAAAGATTTCAACGTCAATCACGACCCGCGTAAGTTACACTTATATGAAAGCGAAAGGCACCAGCTCAAGGGCGGAAGATGAGTTCAACGGCATCGTATTCGGTATCCCGACAAGCGAAGGCGGCAAGCAATTCCCACTGAGTTGGGACCAGCGACATTCGCTCATTATTGACTCGGGGTACAACTCGGGCACCTTGCGGTTCAACGTCTTATATCGGGCTCTCAGCCCGCTGCCCATCACGACCCAGGGCAGCCCAACCCCAAACAACACGCGCATGTCATGGCGAAACCTGATCGACATGAAACTCGTGCTGGCCTCTCCAAGAATTCTCGGACGACATGTCAATCCCTTTTTCGAAATTCGTAACCTGCTTGACGAAAGTGACATCCTGACCAACACCGATAATAACGGTGTCGGCGCCTACCAATTGTTCGACCCGCTTCGCACTGACATTGGAAGAAGATTACGTGTCGGTTTGAACCTCGATTTCTAGAAATATCTAGCGGCTGGATTTCCCCTATTCCTCAGGGATGTTTCTCCTCTACCATCATAATCAATTTTGTAGGTGAACGCAGCGCAATGACTGCACAGAGACACGAGCTGAAGACAAAAAAAGCCCGACCATTTGGCGAAACCATCTGGTCGGGCTTTTCCTGACAAGGTACCTGTCTAGCGATTTACAAATTTATTGAACCGGTTGTTAATGCGTCCCCAATGTAAATTATTCAAGAAGTTATCGATATATTTCGCACGCCCCGGGCCATCTTTATGATAGTATGCATGCTCAAACACATCGCATGAAATCAAAGGAATGCCGCCCCAAATCGCGCCGTACTGATGTTCATCGACGAGGATATTTATCAGCCGTTTTGAGTAAAGCGCATCGTAAACGAGAACGCCCCAGCCGCTTAACTTTGCGGCAAAGGCAGCCGCCTTGAAATCAGCCTTCCAGTTATCCACGGAGCCGAAATCTTTTTCGATCGCGGCCTTAATCTCGGGGCCGCCGTTTACATTTCCGTCACCGCCCAGGACTTCCCAGTAAACGTCATGCAGCAACGCGCCCGAATGATTCCACGTAAACCGGCGCTTCAGCTCTCCATAATCACTCCAGTTGCCATTGGCGGCCCCCACATCCGCGTTTTCAAGACCTTGCTCTATCTTATTGAGAAAAGTGACATACCCTTTGTGGTGGGTGTTGTAGTGCCAATCGGATGTTTCAGGCGAAACGACTTCCTTGAGCAAGTCCTTTGCCTCATCATCGGAATAAGGACGCGTATTAAATTTCCATTCATATGCCATCTGACGACCTCCTTTATGGATTGGGGTTGCTTGTTCTGGTTAAGTGAATGCATTAAAACGTTCCGCTAATATAACAATAAATTGAGCGGGATCAACGTAATTGACACCGCCACGAACATAACGAATCTTTTCGCCGTCCGCGATCCCGAAAACTCCCATCGCTTGTTACGACATTATAGACAAGGGGCGTTATGTCGATCAGAGTGGGTAAAATACTCCTAAAGAATGCTTTAGCCACGGATTCACACTGATGCAACACGGATTTTTTCTAATAAACCAAACGTTTGAATTCTACTTTCTCTTTGCCGAAGTTGATGAGTCATCCAACTCTTAATTCTGGTGTTTTCAATTCGTTACGCAATTGTGGTTCATCGTTTGGATTATTCTGTAATCTCTTCATGGCCTACTTTGTTTTTCTAACCCACTCAAAACAGCCTGGAGCCAAACAAGGCATTGGGTTTGGAATAAAACCGGCGGAGTAGGTTTCAGGTTGTCAGGTTAGAAACTTAAGACAACTCACCAAAGAACCAGGAAACCGCGAGGTCGGGCATCACGACAACTTTTCAAGAAGCTTAGTGAATTTGTCCTCATCCACTCGATACTTGAAACATTTACGCCCATTAACAAAAACAACCGGGATTTGTTCCTTGAATGATTCAAACAAATTCCGGTCGTCGGTAATATCTATTTCTTGCAAATGGAAGGGTATTTTCTTTCTGACCTTCCTTATTACTTCTTTCGCGACATCACAAAGATGGCAATCTTCTTTAGAGAAAACGTCAACTCTTATCGCCTGCTTCTTGCTTTTCAAATTCATCGAATTTCATCTTCTCGTACCAGTTATCAGCAAGATACTTTAGGATGAGCTTGAAGCGATCCGCCGGAATAAATCCAGAGATTGACGTAATCAACTCACCCTTGGCGTTCATGAAAACGGTAGTCGGAAAGCCGCGAACACCGAACATCATGGAGAGTTCACGACCAGAATAAGCCGCGTCCCGAAATTTGAACTTCTCTACCGTCTCAGCGTTGATTCTTGCCATCACGGCTTTTTCTTTGGCGTAGGCCACAACGTCATCGTTGCCGTAGGTTTCTTTCTCCATCACTTTGCACCAGTGGCACCAATCGGTATAAAAATCAACCACCAACAATTTTTGTTCCTTTTGTGCCTGAGTGACGCCTTCCTCAAAGGTTGTCCAGGTTATATCCGCTTTCTCTTTGTCCTTGCCATTCCCGGTTGAAATGCTGCTCACGCTGAGAGAAAATATCAGCAAAACCAACAAAAACAACACTGATGTCGTTAGAGTTTTCCTCGTCATGGTTGTCATTCCTAATTTATAAGTAAGGCTATCGAACAATAGCTAATCTACCAATCACTTCTTTCTGTATCGGTCCGTCCGCCCCCGGCGCTTTAGCGATAAGCTTATAGAGATAAACTCCATTGGCGGGTATGTCACCTTGCGCGTCACGTCCATTCCAGTCTATCATGTTGAAACCATTTCGTGCAAATGGATATTCCAGGGTCCGGATCAATTGACCCGCAACGGTGTAAATCTTGATCCTGACCTCCGCATCCTGATTTGAGAAAAAAGTAAATGTCGTCGTGTCCCTAAAGGGATTGGGGTAGTTCATCACTTCCCTGAGAACCAGTCCATCTTCGTGGACCACCAGCACCTCAGCCGACACCGTAGCTGAGTTGTTGGAGTTATCCCAGGCTTTCACCACTAAATTATGACGCTGTTGCTCTCCGAAAGCCGCGCACCGGATCACTCTCCCGGCAACTTCAACTTCCTCAGGAAAATGCAATGGCAGCTCTACCGTACCCCGCAGATGATCCCCCTGGTTGAATCTGAACAAGCTGGTCAAATCAATGCTACTGATGCCTTGTGACCGATTCAGTTCCGACAGACACGTATCTTCATTCGGATCGAGAGAGAGTGTGAGCTGATGCCCAATTTCGCCAGCAATATTGATCCCGCTAACCGTGTCCGCCAGCTCCACCACCAGCGTCACGTCATCATCGATCACGTCGCCGCTGCGGAAGTTTTCATTTTCCCGAAAGAAAAGTCTCATCCGCGGACCTTCACTGTCAAACAACGTTCCCGTCTCCGAACTAACCTTTATGTCGTTACGAAAACCGATGCCGTCGGTTTCATCGTTCCAGAAGTACGCACTGACCCTGGCCTGGCGCCCGCCATAAGAAATATCTTTTGGCACGATGAACCTGGCGTGAAATTTACCATCGGCTACCGGCACGGTGCCACGAAAAATGGAATTGCCCGGCAAGAAATATCTCTGCACTCTACCGGCCTCCGGAACGTGACGCACAAATTTTTTTGAGTCAAATGTGGTGAGAAAGGCGGTGCCGTTGAAGTCAGCCGAAAGCTGATCGCCGTCCCTCACTTCTCCTTCGATTTCAACGGTTGTCAAAGCGAGGATCGAATCGGGCGTCATGGAGGTGATAATCGCCTGACGTTCCGGCATGGCAAGCCTCAGGACGGGGTCGCCATAAATGTGATACTTTTCATCGTTCACCCTGGTTCTATTATCGATCCTGGCGCAGACAAAGGCATCCCCAATTCGGCTGGTGCGGCCACTGCCGTTGAACAGATGTTGATAATAGCTCTGTGTAAAATTGAAATTAGTGGTTGAAAAAACCAATCGTGCGGATGAAAGAATCGCGATCGCACCGCGATCCTCCGCCAGCAAGAGGGTCTCAGCCTGGCTGATATCCGAAGGACGGTCATACAAAGCCCAATCGCACGTCGCCGCTATGAAAAACATCAGCTTGCCCTGATTCTGCACCCGGTCGTCGTCACTTTCCTGAAAAACAAGTTCGTGCGCCCATTGCGTCGAATTTCCGTGCCCGATATAATTGACGATCAACGTCCCCAAATTCATTTGGCGGATCAGTGCTTCCTTGGCTAGTGGCTTGGCAACCCCGCCGGTGGCGGCACTGACGACTTTCGGAAATTCAGACAGATAAATCTTCTGAACATCAAAGTTGTTCGGCACGGAATTTTCAGCGACACTTTCCGCCTGAAAGATGTGGACATCGTCGATGGCGCTGGGGCGGCCCCCCGTTACCAACTCATCATCCCCGACCACGGTCACCGTATTCCGCCAGATATCACGCACCGGCTGAGATTCATAACTCACAATCTTGTCAACGACACTCTTGGCTTCCTGTATGGTCTGGACATTGAGCCGGCCTATGGCCAGATCCATGACCGGGCGCGGATTGGGGCGGGCGGGAGTTGGGTAGTCCTCACTGTCCATGTAGGTGTACCAACTGTCAGTCGTTCTGGTTTCCAACTCGGCAATCGTCGTCTTACCCTCGTCCGCCAGCACATCGGACTGAAAAGTAGGCACCCAATCGATGTCCGTTGGATCGATGATATTCTTGTGGTCGTAGTCGCCATCACCCAACAGCAACACATAAAGCGGCCTGGGGGTCCAGTTGTCAAAAGCAAACTTGATGAAGTCGCGGATCGCGACCGCATCCTTCATGCCGGCTGAAAAATTATCATAAATATCGGAGATCAAAATTACTTGAGTTGAGATTCTGTTGTTGGGGCTGCCATTCTCCCTGAAACTTTCCAATCGCAGGGCCTCCGAGAGAAAATCCGGGTGTGTAATAATGATATATTCCGCCGCTAACGACGGATTCCGCAGATCGGTAAACTCCTGCCGTTCCAGGGCCGCCGGCTCCCGGTAACTTGCGGGAGAAACCGCAACGTAGCGCTTGGGTGCGGTCGGCTGCTGGAAATCCGTGAAGGTTAAGCTGCCGGCGGAAAGGGTGCCGCCCGTAATCTGCTGCACATTGGCGTTGTTGGTTACATCAAATATTTCAATATCGGAATCACTAAAATTGCTAACACGATAAGTCTGAAAACCAGATGCAGGCACCACATTGAAAACCAACTCGTTTGCAACCGCCTGTAAACTGGCCGGGTAGAAGAGTTCAGCCCAATCCAAATAGGCTTGTCCGAAAGTCGACGAATACGAGTAGGTCATCCGCAGACTGTTGCTGCCCGGCTGCAAGATATTTGATGTAACAAAAGAGGTGGTATCGGTTGCCATCCGGATGTAGGCGCCACCGCGGTCGCTGCGGCCGGAGAAGGCCCGGCTGCCCACGAGGCTGCCGTTCATGGTGATGTCAAATTGGTGGCGGCCCTCATTCAGGGAGGCAAAGCGAAAACGCCAGCGACTGCTGGCATCAGGGATGGCATTGGGGAGGTCGATAGTCCAGCTTGCGGTCCGGTCGAATTGATTGACGGCAAAATCCTGACCGAACCAATTCATGCCGGAGCCCAATGGGATAACCAATTCTTCCTCAAGGGCATATAGACCCTGGTACGTTTCAACCACCGTCCCGCCGGACTGGGTAGAAGCGATGGACGTCATGCGTTTACCGTTTTCTTGCCCGTCCAGCGCAAGCCAGTAGGTGTTGTCCAGCGTGTAATGATTGATGTAGTGTTCATACCGGCCCTTCCCGGGCTTGAACTCCCAACCCTCGACGCCACGCGCATAAAACAGGATGTAGTCCCCGCCGTCGAAAGTTCCATCGCCGCCGTCATTCACCAGAATGGCGTTCTCGACCAGACCCCGTGGCCGCGTATCCGAGATGTTCCGTGCCAGTTCCCGCCCACCATTATTGAACAATTGAATCCGGTTGGGATCGATGCTGGCGAGGTCAACATTGCTGATGTTGGATTGCAGAAAGCGCCCGTCTATTTTATAGATACCTTCTTTACGAATATTAAATTTGTAGAGTGTCCGATTCTGCCGTCCGGACAACCGGGGGCTGCTTTTTGGCGGGGTTCTACCTTGGCGCCAATGAACCGCTTCATTATAATTGAGTAAGAGATTGCGCAGCAGATCGTCTTCGTTCCGTGTTAGCCTTGCCGGCTCCCCCCCCGCGGAAACAGCGCCCCCTTGAAAATCAATCCTCAGGACGACTCTATCGAATTTGCGCAAACGCCGCTGTCCGGGCTGATACTGAGCGGCGGCAACGCGCACCCTGACCACTTGTTGATCCCGAAAGTAAGTCGGTGCATCAATGCTGACCAAATTTGCCGGGAACACATCGTTTCCCCGATAGATAGACTGGTCTAACCAGAGTTGCTGCTCTTGCAGCCCATCCACCTTCGTTACCCTGGGAATAGGAAAAATTTTAACGCCTTCAAGGCTGGTCTCATCGATTTGCACGACTCTGGCAATTGCTCTTGCACCAACTGGGATACCAATGACGGCGGCATGATAAGGTACCCGTGGCTGTCCCTCTTGCTCTTCAAAAAAAGCCCCTGAAAAATCGAGTCTGGTCAACTCCTCGCCGTTAATGCGCTGGTTCGCGACTTGCCACTTCTGGACGGAAAAGACGATGGTGACGCCAGTTAAGTCGCTTTGGGTTAGCTGCGCGTTTCCACGAGAGACCTGTCCCTGCAAAAGTGACGCGCTTATCAGTAAAAGTAATAAAAATGTGATGGTCCGAAAAGAGAGGAATTGCTTCATTTCAAACTATGCCATTTTTAGGAAAGCAGCAGCCAATTTATAAAAGTCGTTTGAATTCCCCGACGGATAAGCCTGCTTGCTTAATAATTGAACGCAATGTTCCTTTTGCTACTTTACGGTGATCAGGAACCACGATGCGTCGATGTGGATGTACGACCTGCCTTAGGACGATATGACTGCCTTTTTGTCTATCCCGTTCATAACCCATCTTTGACAAAGCCGCTACCACTGTACGTCCAGATTACACTCAAACTGCCACCTCAACGACCTCCTCGCCGATAGATGGTGGTATAGGTTCATCGTGAGCTTTCAGGCTTTCAAGATAAACCTCTATTGCCTCCTGAATATTCTTCAAAGCTTCCGTTCTGATGTCTCCTTGAGAAACACAACCAGGCAAAGACGGCACTTCGACCACAAATATTCCATCTTCATCTTGCTCAACAAGAACACGATACTTCATATATAAATCCTCATATCGTCAGAGAGCCAGACTTGTCCATGATTTACAAATGAAACAACACTAAGGATATTATTTCTTCCCCGATCGCAATGCCTGCTTAAATACGCACACCATCAAAGCGTCAGCTTAGAACTTTAACACCTTCCGACAGCGCAACTGCCGCAACTCTCTCCGGGAGTCAGACCAAATCGAATGCACGGCGAAACCGAAAAATAGACGAAAGCGTTTCGTTTCAACATCCTGAATAACTTGTTGGCGTTGCATTATGTTATCGCGCTAGAATTGTACTTTCTGACTGTTTGATTTCTTGCCATCAAAGACTTCTTTTCCGGCGAATGCTTTGTCCTTTTGCTTTATCTCTTCCAATTCAGAGCGCATGGTACGAACTCGGTTCATCGCATGCGTCATGATGGCTTTTGCGACTTGTTTGCTAGTCCCTTGTTTGTAAAATTCAGACAAATCCAGCGGCTTGTCAAAATATATCCAGACGCGCTTGAAGGGTCTGGGAAAGATAGCCCCAATCGGCAGCACATCTTGCATCCCGTCGATGCAAACCGGAATGACGGTCGGCTGTGTTTCCAAAATCAGGAGTCCCGCCCCGCCGCGTGGCTTGCCAATGGACCCATCCCGCGTGCGCGTCCCTTCCGGGAAAAAAGTCATCGGACCCTGGCGTAACGCACTCGCCATCGTAAAAATGGCACCGACATCCTTGCGACCCTTTCTAATTGGAATGCACTTCCAATTATCCGAGAACCAGCCTAAAATCGGATTGCTATAAAAATTTTCCTGTGCCGCCGGGTTCCACGGCAGCAAGCATTTATGCACAATGGAATTCGGGAAGAATGCCATCGTACCAACCAGGAAGCTATCGATCATACTTTGATGGTTGGAGAGAAGGAGGGTGTTTGGTTTTTGCGGGACGTGTTCTTTGCCGATGATGGTGATTCGGCCCAGTAAATGGAAAAAAAGATAGGCGGAAAACGCCGCCAGATTCGTAATGATATAATGTGTCCACGGCCACGTCAGGCGATGAAACAAACTACGTTTTGTCAACGACATTACTGCCTCTCAACGAATCCGGGGATTTTCGTGTAGCATTAACATTGGGTAATTTAAACAATTAGGCCAGCAAAGTAAAGGGAAAAATACCAACGTGGTTCTTCGGATTTAAGCCATCCGGCGTGTATAATAACTAGGAAGCGGCGGACCCATTTTTCTTGATAACCACCAACGTAGCATCATCATCGAGGAGGGTTCTGTTGCAAAAGATGCTCAATTCATCAACGATTTTTTCTTGCAATTTTTGGGCGGACAGTGCTGAATTCGCGGCGATAAGCCGGGCCAATCGTTCTTCCCCAAATTGTTCGCGTCGTGCATTCATTGCCTCTACGATCCCATCCGTATATAAGACCATAATATCATCATGTGTTAGTGATATTTCCTTTTCAGTCAGTTCAGCTTCAAAGACTGACCCACAAGCCAGTCCGATACCCAGACCGGACGGTTTCAGCACCGTAACCTCTTGCCGCCGCGCATTGTAGTACATCGGGGCATTGTGTCCTGCTCTCGCTAGACACAAGTGGCCTGATTCCGTGTCAATAATCGTCAGGACCGCGGTCATGAAGTAAGTCTTCTGAAGCCTCCCTCTAATACTTTCATTCATCCGCACCAGAATGTCCTTTGGTGAAGTCAGCAAGCTCGTCAAACTCTCAAACAAACCCTGCAGCTTGACTGCGTACAAGGCCGCGGGCATGCCCTTGCCCGAGACATCCCCGATTATCACGGCGATGTGATGCGCATCCAGCCGTGCGATATCGTAATAGTCCCCGCCAACCTCACGGGCCGGCTGATAAAAAGCGGAAATATCCAGGCACCCTACCTCAGGATGACTTTCAGGTTGCAAGCCTATTTGGATTTCACGAGCTATCTCAAGCTCATCCTTTGCCAGCATTTTGTCCGCTACCTCAAAAGCGAGAAGGAGATTCAACGTTATGAAAGCCAGGCTGGCATAGCGCCATTGTGCCGTTAACAGAGCCAGGCAAAAGAGAAGAACGGCGATGCCGTAGAAAAAACGGCGTGCTGGTGTAAGCTTCATGACAAAACTGATGAACAACTCCCTCACCACACGGCACTGCTTCAACGGGAAGCCCTGGTCCGGCAATTTCGCGCCACCTCGCCGATAGAATGAATAGACATCGGCGCTCTCGCACTTGAGAAGTCGCTCTATTTCGGAACGACTTAACCCGGTGGTGTAAAGATGGTAGAAATCCTTAATGGAACGCCACTTACTTTTTGAGCTTCGTTTCATCTTTCACTAACATTTCTCAGTTCATTTTTTGATGGGCTAAAACGGGATGATTTTCCGGATGCGAAACCAGGACCAAGTTGAGTTTTGTTCATTTTGTAAGCCTGTCTGAATATTAGCCTGGAAAACAAGAGCACGGCGTCTTGTTTTCCAGGAAATCAAACAAGAAATCAGTTTTCTTCTAGCTTGAATAATTCATGAATAGACCTTTCAGGCTCAAACTGTCATCACGTAGTTTTCAAAGTTGTTCTTGGTAGACATCCCCCTAATTTGTTCGCTGGACGCTTCACAAATCGTCCCCCTTCGAAAGGGGATTCAGGCTAATCTCCCTTGGAAGGGAGATAGATTTTCGCTCGTCCAGCCCACGGTCCCGAGCTTTTTTCGGGGAGCGAAAAGCAGAGGGATGTTCGTTTCGTAATGATGACTGCGTATTTGAGATTTCATGAATTATTCAGGTTAGAAGCAAGAGAGGTGTTAAACTGTCAACCTTAGCCAGCGCATTCCTTCTATTACGGCACCCGGAGACGATTTGATTCATTTGGATCCCCTCCGCGTTCCGATTTTTTCTTCGCTAACCTGAGACCGATCGCGGAAATAAGCAACCGTGGCTGGCAATGTGGACAGTACCAGGAGACAACTTAGAAGTTTAAGTCGGGTTTGTCAACAGTTGCGGAAAAACAAAATGCGAAACGGGAGGTTCCGCATTGTAAGTGAAACGAACTGGGTAGGTGGTGAAAGACGTGAGGCGATTAGTCCATATCGCCCAGGAAGGGTTCGATGCGCGCGACTATTTCAGCGTGCGCTTTCCCATTACTGGCCACAAACCCTTTTCTGTTGTAAGTATCTTCTTTATTATAAACCAAGGGTTTCCCCCAGCAATCGGTCATTTTACCTCCGGCTTCCTCAAGAATGATCTGAGGCGCCGCCGTATCCCATTCTTTTGTCTTTGAATTCGGGTGAATGTAGAGGTCACTTTCCTGCTTAACCAACAGGCCCACTTTTAGGCCCACGCTGCCAGATTTAACGTCTTGGTCAATCTCCAACGCTTTCATGATGGAATCCACCAGGGGAGAGCGGTGCGATCTGCTTACCACCAGCCGCATGGCACCTGGTTCTCTCAAATCACTCACCGAGACGCGTTTTGGTTCACCCTTTTGCATCAAAAAAGCACCTTCGCCCTTCACGGCAAACAGCATCATTTCCGTTGTTGGCTGATAAACAACCCCAAGAATGGGACGGCCATTCTCCACCAGCCCAATCATGACCGCGAATTGCCCAACTTTGTCAATGAATTCCCTGGTACCATCCATCGGATCAACCACCCAAACGCGACGCTTGCCCAATCGACTGGCATCATCTTTTGATTCTTCCGCTAAGATACCATCGTCGGGGAAAAGCTCACCTATTTTTTGGGTGATAAACAAATTTGAGTCACGGTCCGCTTGCGTGACGGGAGAGTTCTCATCCTTCATCTGAACTTCTACATCTTTAGCATAATGCTCCAGAATAATTCCTCCTGCGCCGAGGCACAACTCTCTGGCGACCTGCAACTCCCTTTTTAACATGTTATTGATTCTCGGTATCAGTTCTAGTTTATCGCCAGCCGTTCCAGCTTATTCAGTTCCAGATCGAGACGAATAATGTCAAATTTGCCATCCAAAAGCTGCGTCATTACCAGACTCGATCCAATCGGGGAGCACCATGCTTTTCCGAGTTCAGCGTCGGTATGATAGACTATATCGGCCTTGCCGGTTGCAAGGTTGAGACGCCAGAGTTCAGTGCCCGTCCCCGCCGCCGGCAGTTGCTGAAAATAGAGCAATGTCCTTGAAATATCCAGGGACATTTTCGGAAAGGCTTTTATTCGGTTCGACGAGTAAAGTTTCTTCTTCCCATGATCCGCCAAATCAATTTCGACCAGAGACCACTTTGCGGCGTCTGAAGCGCCATTCGCGCCTTCGTATTGAACGATGACCAGCGTTTGCTCATCAAGCCACACAATTTCCGGAAGCCAGGAATAGTGGTGGTGCGTCTGGTAGGCATCCGACGTAAGCACCAACCGCGCATCCCGCGCGCCGTCAATCTGAAATAGATTTACGCTGGCGTATTCCTTCTTATTCGGGACGAGGGTCGTAATTACTGTTCGTCTTCCGGACGGAGACGGAATCCAAATCTCACCGCTACGCCGGTCATAAGCGGATACTTGCAAGGCGCGGTATCCGGCGGAAAGGTCGCGATCTCCACCAAGCTCAACCAACCGATTTCCCCCCGACTCCAAGTCCAATCTCCAAAGGTCCCAAACAATTTCCTGAGAAGAAAAATCCAAATCGGATTCTGAAGCGCCGTCGGTTCGCGACCCCTTCAGATACATTAACTGAGCTTCATCCGGCCCGAGGCGATAATCAATAACGCCCTCTGAAACAATCGTCCTGTAGGAGTGGCCGTCCCGGTCTACAAGAATCAAGCGGTAATCTGGCAGCCCTGGCCCCAAAGGGGATCCGGTAAATTCCATGAAAACGACGCTTGCGCCGTCCTGTGTAAACGCAGGATGCACTTCTTGCACATCTTCGCTGTTGGTGATATTCTTAAACAAACTGCCTATAAACGGTTGACTCGAAAAAACAGGAAAAGGCACGCACAGCAGGACCAGCAAAAATAATCCCCAATATGTCTGATAACTGGATCGCGCATCCGTCATATTTTTTACCCGTGTTTGTTTGAGCCATTTGAAGTTTATGCTGTCGAAAGTAGCACCTCGCAGGATGCAATTTCGATGCCACAAAACAGTTGAAATGCAATTTCAAGAATGGTAGCAGGGGTTCACCAAGCCTCTTGACGATCCGATGGCGGACATGATATTCGACCCGCAAAACCATCGTGCAATTATTACACGGAGTAGGACCAATAATTACAACTCAGCGGTAGGAATTTTGATGCTGTCGCGAGAGGTTACCCGCAAGGAATGTGGAGTATGTCTTGCCTTCCTTGCTAAGAAATTTTCATCAAACTTCATTCTTGCGAAAAAGAGGAGCATGGGCTGTTACGATTCAAACAGACCCCCAATATTGTACGACAGTGAAACAGCCTGTCTCTTTGTTAGGATTTTGGGCTCTCTGTTGTTATGAGTGGGTTAGAAAAACAAAGTAGGCGCACCGGATTGACACCGATGAAACACGGATAAAATGAGTTTAGAATTTGAAGAGATTACAGAATAATCGAAAAGATGAAGCACAATTGCTTAACTTCGGCCAAGTGAAAGTAGAATTCAAGCGTTTCGTTACCTAAAAAAAATCAGTGTTGCATCAGTGTGAATCCGTGGCTAAAGCAGTCTTTTGGAGTACTTCCCCACTCTGATCGACATAGAGCCGGATTTTGATTGCACCGCGCCGGAGAATTTTAGAGACGGCTATCGCGTTCCGCCCACTTTTCTACAACCCTTAGAATTTCTTCCGTCACAAACGGTTTTGCAACATAATCGTCGCAGCCGGCTTGCAGCGTCCGTTCCCGGTCTCCTTTCATCGCCTTGGCCGTCACGGCCACGATAGGAACATTCTTGAGCCACTCATTGCGTCTGAGCGTGCGCGTCGCTTCATAGCCGTCCATGCCCGGCATCATGATATCCATGAGAATCAGATTTGGGTTCAACGCTTCCGCCTGCCTCACGGCATCCCGGCCTTCCGTCGCGAACGCGACTTCGTATCCCGCATTTTCCAGAATGAGCTGCAAAGCATATTGCGAATCGCTGTCGTCATCGACCAGCAATATTTTGGAATTTCGCCGGTCGGCAGCACCATCCGTCCGGCCCGGTCGTGGTATCACAGCCTGTTCGGCTTTGCCGGTCCAGAAGCGGGCTATGTGCATGAGGCTTACTTTTTTCCGCTGTCTTTTTTCGATCGCCGTCAGAAAGTCATGCAGTTTTTCCGGTTTGAACGGTTTGATCAGGTATTCTTCAGCTCCCATCTCCAGGGCCCTCTCCCTTTCGCTTAAGATAGATGCCATGATCACCGGAATATCTTCCGTTTCCGGGTTCTCCTTAAGATCGCGCAGAATTTCCCAGCCACTTCTTTGTGGCATAATGACGTCGAGAATCACGGCAAACGGTGAGAATTTCCTTGCGAGGCTGACCGGGTCCTCCCCTTCCCGTGGCGCGACAATCTGATAGTTTTGTTGGCGCAGGTAGTAGGCGATAATGTAGAGCGACTCAGCCTCGTCATCCACGACGAGTACCGTCTTGCGATTGGGCTTTAAACCGTAGCGATCATCCTCGATGTCTGTTTTGAACGGCAAAGCCTTGCCAGCAAGCCCTTCTCCGGGGTCAAGGATGTCTCCGTCTTGCAAATCCTTTTTTCTCTTGATGGGGATGGTAATCGTAAAAGTGGATCCTTTCCCCAGTTGGCTCTTGACATCGATGCTGCCGCCCAGTAGTGAGATCACGTTTTTGGTGATCGCCAGACCAAGGCCGGTTCCTCCGAAGCTGCGTGAGTCGCTGCTCTCCACCTGGTGGAACTCTTTAAAAATTTCTTCCAGCCGGCCTGAGGGAATCCCGATGCCCGTGTCAGAGATATGAATCTTTATATTCTTACGGCTAGCAAGCCTCGCTTTGACTTCGATGCGCCCGCTGCGCGTAAACTTAACGGCATTGCTAAGCACGTTCGTCAGTGCTTTGGTCAATTTTTCCTGGTCCGAGTAGAGTACTTTCGGAAACCGTGCTGAAATGTCCAGGTGCAATTCCAGGCCTTTTTGCAGGCAAAGAGGTCGAATATGCTCAACGGTTTCTTCGATCAAACCGCGAATGGGAAGGCTGGTGTAAATCGGTTCCGCTTTTCCAGCTTCAATTTTGGAAAGGTCTAAAATATCATTGATCAGGGTCAGTAAATTCTGGCCGCTGCGTCGAATGATATTGAGTTGCTTGTGTTCCTCGGCGAATCCATCCTTTTCGAAACGGCGGGTCAGAATATCCGAAAGCGTAATGATCGCATTGAGGGGGGTGCGCAGTTCATGGGAAACGTTGGCAAGAAACTCGGACTTAAGCCTGTTCGCCTTGGCGAGTTCTTCGGCTTTCATCGCCGCCTCCTCGAAGAGCAAAGCATTTTGAACGGCCAGCCCTGCTCTATCAGCCAGTTCCTGAGCAAGGATCAATTTTTCCTGCTTAAACACTCTACGCTTGTCCAGTTGCAAATATAACATGACGCCAAACACATTGCCTTGAGCCCTCAGCGGCACCGCCATAATAGAAGAGATGGTCTCTTGTTCCGCCAAATGGCACAAGGGTGTGGAGGTCATGTCCAGCCAGTCACCGGTAAATGGATAAGTGACAAGCAAGGGCTCTTGTGTTTTGCCAACAAGGCCTAGCGCACCCTCGCCCACCTGTATCGGGAAAGTTTCCATGCCCTTCCTGAACAAATCAACCATGCGGGGATTGTGGTGATACGCGCCTTCAAGTTTGAGCTGTCCCGAGTCATCTTCCATCAGCACCGCACAAAACTCAGCGATGCTTGTCCCCCCTTTTAAGACCACCGCTTCCACCACTTCATTCAGTTTAAGGCTTGCGTAAAAAAGTCTGGCGATGCCGGCGATAAAATCGGCGCGGCGATCGTTTTCTCTTTGCCGCTGCATATCCAGTTCATTGGTGACGGCCGCCACCGCATGGTTCGCAAGTGACTCCACAAGCGCTATGCGATCTTGCGAGGCTTCCCGCACCCGGCGGGAATCCTGAATCATGATTGTTCCCAGAATATCATTGCGGTTCCGAATCGGGACTAGCAGAAGATCAGCCGGCCGTTCTTCACTATTGCGGGCATCAGCCGCCACCGGCAATTGGCAGGGAGAAAGGCCACTCTCGCCGGGAACGACATAAGCGGAATTCGTGCGATAAGTCTCTTTGAAACAGGACTGAAATTTAACCGTCTCGATATCTCCCCAGCTCATGACAATTTCCGATTCCGCTGCCGTCAAACCCGCGGTGGCTACCACGCGCAGCACACCTTTCTCCGGGTCCGTCAGCCACACCAAAACTTTCTCCCACCCTAGCGCATGAACAGCATCGCCGATCTTGTTCATGCTGACGTCGAGGTCGACCTTAAGCTGAATATCTCTCCCGATTTCGACAGCCTGACTCAATTCCTGGACGCGTTGCCGCAGCTCCCGGGTCTCATCGGCGGCGCGTTGTTCCAGCGCCAGAGACTGTTCCTGAAGTTCACGCTGTGACTCTTTGTAGCCACTGATATCGCGGGCAACGGCCATGGCACCAATCTGAGCGCCGGTTCGGTCGACCAGTGGCGTGGCGTACCAACTACAAATAAATGGTTCTCCCTCTTCAGGTCTGAGGGGTGCCTCATAATCCTTTATTTCCAATTTGATCGTCGAACCATAATCTCGTTCCAGCCTGACCAGATCATCAAAAAATGGCGGCAAATCAGTGCGGGTGATCTCTTCGGCCGGGCGACCCAGGCGTTTCCTGCCGTACTGGTTTAGAAAAACACACTTGCCCTCATTGTCGACAACGATCAGGATATCGGAGAGACCTTCAATCAGAGACTCATAGTAAAATTTTGACGCCTCCAATTCTTCCGTTTTTTGGGTCAGTTTTTCCGCATACTCCTGCAAGCTTTTTTCTAAAGCCTTTCGACGCGTAACGTCCTGCTGCACCCAAAGGTACTTGACATCGCCAGAATCCGACCCGACTATCGGAACCACGGAAAGCTGCCCTAAAAAGCTTGTTCCATCTTTTCGACGTGTGCCCAATTCTCCGCGCCAGATTTTTTTCGCCCGGACAAATTGCCAGATTTGTTCATGAACGACTTCGGCTTGCTTATTTTGTGCAAGAAAGTGCGTCTCCTTTCCGACCAGCTCCGACTCGCGATAACCAGACATTTTTGCAAAGGCGGCGTTCACATAGGAAATTTTTCCTTCTCTATCGACGATAATGATGCCCTCGGCGGCATATTGAATGCACTGCTGAAAAAATTTCAGATCGTCGGTGCTTTCCTTGACGATTCGCTCTAGCCGCGCCTCGAATTCCTTCTTTTCAGAGAGATCGCGAATGATGTACCTGACCTCCGTCAAAACGCCATCGTCGTCGATGGACTTACGAATCCTTGTCGCGACTGAAACGGCTCTGTTTCCTTTCGTCAAAAAATCTACCTCAAGAACCTGACCAAGGCTTACCGCCGGATCTGAATGGGCGGCCCGCAGCCTTTGATAATTCAACGAATTGAGCAGGGCTGAAAGCGGCATCCTGATGAGTTCATCCCGGCTGTACCCAACAAGACGTTCGACCGTCCTGTTGGCAAAAATGATTTCTTCGGAAGGCGATGTCACCAGAACACCGTCGAGCACATCGTCCAGCAATTCCAGTGTCGGTTTCGTGGCTAAAGGAGATTTCGTGCCGCCCAAAGCGCTGCCGTGAGCCTGGTGGGAATAAATCTTAAGCGCTACCGCGGCTATGCCCAGTGCCGCAAGAAAAAGGATGTCCTCGACCTGTGTGACATCGAAAGCACCCCCATTCACTTCATGCCACATCATGGCAAAGAGCCTGTCAAAAAGGCCGAGGATGATTGCGGTCGACAGCCAGAAGACCTGGCTTTGTCTCCGAATGCCAGAGTAAGGCAGAAGGACGGCCGTCGCGGCAAAAATCCCGACCATGCCGCCATCTAAAACACGCTTTACCAGCGTGACATCGCCGCTTGCCATAAAGGTCCCCGGCAAGCCAATGACGACCCAAATGGCAGCTAAGGAAATCAGGAGCGCGCCGGTCCACTCGGCAAGAGTCTTTACCGTCGGCTGGCGCAAGAGCCCAAGTAACAGGGCCAGCACCAGGGCAAAATGGCCGGCACTTTGAAAACCGACCGCATTATTCAGAGTGGCGGGAAAACGAAACCAGATGACGCCCGGCAAGGCCAGGATATGTAATAAATTGAAAACTGAAAAAAGGAACAGACCGATGCCCCAAATCAAAAAAGGGGACGAACGGAAACGATAGTGTTCCTGAAGACAGAAAATGGCAAGACCGCCCGAAAGAAAAACCGTGAAGGAAACCAACAAGAGCCGCCGGATTAAATTAAATGGCAGCGATGTCTGGTCATGAAATAAAAAAATGCAGACGCCCGTCAGGGTCAGCGAAAGGACGACCAGGAAAATGCTTTGAGGCAGGCTCAGAAAACGTTCTTTGGGCTGCATTCCATGCTCCCTAAGAAATCAACATTGGTGATGAAAAATCCAACCTATCAACGCCTGGATGAAAAACTATTCCAGAAAACCCGCCCCCCTTTGACCAGGGCGGTGAGAATGGCTGTGATATCCAGCAAGGGACGCTCGATGCGTTCCTGAATCAGCGCCTCGAATTCCTTGATGTTTCGGGTCGTGTCCCGAACGGCGGTCAGACTGTCACCGACTTTCGACATCTCCCTTTCCACCGATTTCACGATTGAACGTACATCGCTGACGATCTCAGTGACATCGTGTGTCAGAGGGGCCATCTGCAGACGCGCCATCTCAATAAACTTGTGCGCCTCTCCAAGGGTTCGAATGAGCCTAAACAATGCAACGACAACAAACAGCGTGTTGAAGGCAAGGAGTCCGGCGATCAAGGCAACGCTTACGGAAATATCCATATTCTCAATCCAAAGTCTTATTTTTTGAATGAAATTCCGGCCATCAAAAATCGCAAAAATGCAAGCGGACGTGCGGCAAACTCTTCAACGGCGCAAGCATGCGTCGTCTCGGCCACGTGGCTGCATTTGCGAACCATGATTCAGGAATCGGAGAGCTTGCGGTTTCAAGCCCCTTTCTTGCTCTTGTTGGCCTTTTCTTCCTTGTAGGCCGCAACGCCTGCGTCCAGAGCGTCCTTTAATCGATCTTTCTCTTTTTGGGCGACCGACTTACCCCGCTTAACCCGTTCTTCCGCACCGTGAGTCAGTTCCCTGGCGGCCGCTTCCGTCTCCTTTCTCAACTCTTCCAATTGTTTTTTGGTCTCCGCAAGAAGGGCCTCGGCTTTCTTTTCAGCTAACTGCAATCTTGCTTCAGCGTCATCGCGCATTTCAAGCGAACGTTCTCTGATTTCATCACGCATCTCCTTGCCGGATTTTGGCGCATACAATAACGCGACCACAGCCCCAACAACCCCTCCAAACAAGACGCCTTTAAAAAATTCAAAACCGCTGTCACTATTGTTTGACATGATAGTCTCCTCGGATTGTCCTAATTTTCCAACGAATCAGTATCTATTTCCTAACGCGGCGAAACCTCAATAAAATCATGAACCGCAAAGGCGCAAAACTCGCAAAGGAATAAATGGGTGAAGAAATGATTAAACGAGTAGACGAATTGTGCAATAGTGGCGACAATCTCTTGTCGATTTTTTGCGCTAAGTCCCTGTAATTTTTTGATCATTGCGTCTTTGCTGTTTAATTTTTTTGCATAAAAAATGCAAAAGATTACGGTAATAATATATAGTACGTACACACTCCGGCTCGTCAGGAATCCGGACGAGCTTTGTTCCCTGAAGGTAGGTTCCCTGGAAACAATAAACAATACGAATTATAAAAAGACGGAATGAACCAGGCGGCAGCAGCCAGGCCTGACTCATGACTGTGTCATCGCAACAAATTCGGCCTCCGTCAAAATTGTGATGCCGAGGTCGCGAGCTTTCCGGGCCTTGGAACCCGCGTTTTCGCCCACGACGACAAAATCGGTGCCGCGACTGACGGATGAGGCAGCCCGTCCGCCGAGGTCCTGGGCGAGGGCTTCGGCGGCCTTGCGTGAATAAATCTGAAGTGTCCCGGTGAAGACAAACGTTTTTCCGGAAAACTTATCACTTGCGGTTTCCCGTGGTCCAACGATATTCACGCCACGCTCCAGGAGCCGGTCGATCGTTTTCAGATTATGCTCATCCCGAAAAAACTGATAAACACTTTCCGCGACCTGAGGTCCAACTTCGCGTGTCTCCTGCAACCTTTCTAAAGAAGCGTCTTTCAGCGCCGCCAAAGTCTTGAACTCCCTGGCGAGAACCCGTGAAACATGCTCACCGACATGACGCAGCCCCAACGCGAACAGAAACTTCCCCAGCTCAACTTTCTTGCTGGACTCTAAGGCGGCCATGATGTTTTCCGCCGATTTGTCCGCCATGCGCTCCAGTCCGGACAAGTCATCCAGGGTCAAGGCATAAAGGTCTGCGACGGTTTTGACGAAACCTTTTGCCACGAGTTGCTCGACCAGCTTTTCTCCAAGACCATCAATATCCATCGCACCTTTGCTGGAGAAATGGAAAATTCTCTCTTTTAGCTGGGCCGGGCAGACAAGATTCGGGCAGCGCCGCACGGCTTCGCCTTCCATTCGTACCGTTTCGGAACCACAGTCAGGACAATGGTCCGGAATGCGGTAAGCTCTTTCCTCACCGGTTCGTTTCGATTCGATGACTTTCACCACTTCCGGAATCACATCCCCGGCGCGCTGAATGACAACCCAGTCGCCGATTCGAACGTCCTTGCGATCGATTTCATCCTGATTGTGCAGCGTGGCCCGCGTGATTTCCACGCCTTCTATTTTTACCGGCGCCATGACCGCCACGGGCGTTAAGGCACCCGTTCGACCAACCTGGGTCTTGATATCCAGAATTTGTGTCGTGGCCTGCCGCGCTTCAAATTTCAGCGCCACAGCCCAGCGCGGACTTCGACTTCTCGTGCCGGCCTGAGCCTGCAAATCGTGCCGGTTGATCTTGACAACCGCGCCGTCGATGTCATAATCTAACCGGTCGCGCAATTCACCCACTCGTTGGCAGGCGGTTATCACTTCGTCGGCACCGCGTGCCAAAACGATGTGAGGATTGACGACGAACCCCCACTGCTTGAATGTTTGCAGCGCTTCGAAATGACTGCTAAACGAGTGGCCGACCGCCTGACCGAAGCTGTGCATGAAAATGTGCAAAGGCCGTTGCGCGGTAATAGCTGAGTCAAGCTGACGCAGCGAACCCGCTGCCGTGTTGCGGGGATTTGCATAAGTGGCTTCACCGCGTGCCTCGCGCTCCTTGTTCAGCTTCACGAATCCCTCTTTCGTGTAGTAAACCTCTCCGCGAATATCCAGGCGTTCAGGAGAGGGGACCTCACGTGTATACAGGCGCATCGGAATTTCACTGATAGTCCTCAGGTTCAAAGTAATGTCTTCGCCAACCAACCCATTGCCACGTGTCGACCCTTGCGTGAAGACGCCATTTTCGTAGATCAGTTCGACCGCTACGCCATCGATTTTGGGTTCTACAACGTATTCGATCTTTTCTGAAATACCCAGAAGCCGCCGGGACCGTTCATCAAACTCTCGCACTTCATCATAGCCGAAAGCATTGTCCAGACTGAGCATCGGCACGGCATGGGCAACGCTGCTGAATGCTTCGAGAGG
>Ga0114931_10001161_pt1 | contig 33417 bp, 27 predicted proteins | sample 2SBtaG_FD_89579 | JGI IMG/M metagenome (GOLD analysis project Ga0114931, IMG submission 89579) | Deep subsurface microbial communities from Kolumbo volcano to uncover new lineages of life (NeLLi) - 2SBTROV14_V59a metaG | ecosystem: Environmental > Aquatic > Marine > Volcanic | place: Kolumbo...
ACGGCGTCGCGCTGTCGAACGGTGGGTTCTTCAGCGGCGTGACCACGGACATGCTGCTGGTCATCCCGGCGTATGAGTCCGTGGGTGCATACGACGTGGTGGTCACCGGACCCGGGGGGAGCGTCACGAGCGACCAGGCCTTGTTCGGCCTGCGCATCGACCTGCCCGCGGACATCAACGGCGACGGGATCGTGGACACGGCGGATCTGGGAATATTGCTCGGCGTCTTCGGAACAACGACCTGCCCATGATCCCCGCGTGCCGTGGCCTCGGCTTTGCGTGGCCACGTTCCCGGCAAGGGATTCCGCGTAAGCAGAATCATGGCCACGCAAAGCCGAGGCCATGCCACGCCGTCGTCTGAGCGTTCAATCCCCGTGCTTCTGCCGAAGCCTTGGGCTCAACCGCAGCAACAGTTGCAGCCGCTCGATCTCGTTGCACCAGTCCTGCAGCGTTGCGCGCAGCTCATCGGTCGGGATCGGCGCGCCCGGGAGCGGGCAGTTGGCGCCCAGTTGCGACGCCGCCATCGCGCGGTACCGCGTCAGCGTCCGGTCGCCCCAGAGCCCGATGAACTCGTAATCCTCGGCCATGAACACGGCCGTCGGCACCCGCAGACCGCCGCAGATCATGATCCGCTGCGACAGGTCCGCGTGCTCATCGCGGTCGACAAACTTCAGATCAATCAGATCGCTCGCCTCGGCGATCCGAGCGATCAGGGGGCACTGCTGCACGCAGTCGCCGCACCAAACACCCGACGAAACCACGATCTTCATCGTCCGGGTGAAGCCCCCGATCAGCGTCCGCTGCGGCTCGGTCAGCTCGACCCGGTCGTACACCGCGTGCCACGCCTCCCGCTTGTCCGGCTTGGCCGTCGCGACATACGCATCAAACGCCAGCCCCGCGGCGTGCTTGCGCTCAAGAAACTCGGCGCCGAGGACGTGCGTCGTAGTGGCGGTGCTCATGGCTCGTTCTCCTAACCCCCCGGTGTTCATCAACAGATCAAAGAGGCTCAACAACACCGGTGGCTGCGCCGGCTTGGCCAAAGCGTAGGCGTTCACCGGCGGCGCGTCACGGTTCGGCGTCGCCGAGCATCGCGCAAAGCTGACGCAACAGGTCGAACGCCTCGAGCGGCGTCACCGACTCGATCTCGACCGAGCCCAGCTTCGTGACGATCGGTCCGGGCGTCGGCGCAAACAGGCTCAGCTGCGCCGCGTCAGGCCCGGCCCCGGGCCCGGCCGCCGCCGTCGCCCCGGTGTGCCCGCCCTCGTGCGAGACGGTCAGCGATTCGAGCAGCTCCTGCGCCCGCGCGATCACCCGCTCGGGCACGCCCGCGAGCCGCGCCACGTGAATCCCGTAGCTCCGGTTCGTCCGCCCGGGCAGGATCCGATGCAGAAACACGATCTCGTCGTTCCACTCGCGCACCGAAACGTGCAGGTTCCGCACCCTTCCCGGCGCCGACTCTTCCAGCTGCGTCAGCTCGTGGTAGTGCGTGGCAAAGAGCGTCCGCGCGCCCAGGTCCGTCGCCGACATCCGCTCGGCGATCGCCCACGCCAGCGAGAGCCCGTCGAGCGTGCTCGTCCCCCGTCCGATCTCGTCGAGCACCACCAGCGACCGCGGCGTCGCCCCGTGCAGGATCCGCGCCGTCTCGATCATCTCGACCATGAACGTCGACTGCCCCGCGTGGAGCGCATCGTCGGCGCCGACACGGGTGAAGATCCGGTCCGTCAGCCCGATCGTCGCGCGGTCCGCCGGCACGAACGACCCGGTGTGCGCCAGCAGCGTGAGCAGCGCCGCGGTGCGGATGTGCGTGCTCTTGCCCGACATGTTGGGCCCGGTGATCAGCGCCAGCCGGGCCGGCTCGTCCTCGGTCCCGAGCACGATGTCGTTGGGGACGTACCCGTCGCCCAGCGTCGCCTCGAGCACCGGGTGCCTCGCCTGCGCCACGTCGAGCGTCGGCGCGTCCACCAGCGTGGGCCTCACCCAGCCGCGCCGGTGCGCGACATCGGCGAACCGCAGCAGCGCATCGATCCGCGCCACCACGCCGGCGAAGGCCGCCAGCGCCCCCGTCTGCGCCCGCACGCGCTCGCAGAACCCGGCGTACAGATCCTGCTCGCGCGCCACCCCCGTCGCCTGCGCCGACTGGACCCGGTCCTCGAACGACTTGAGCTCGGGCGTGATGTACCGCTCGGCGTTCTTGAGTGTCTGCTTGCGCGTAAAGACCGCCGGCGCCCGCTGCGCCTGCACCGCCGGCAGCTCGATGTAATACCCGAAGACCCGGTTGTACCCGACCTTGACGTTGGGCAGGTCGTGCTCGCCCGCCAGCCGGGTCTGGTACGCCGCCAGCCACGAGTGCGCATCGCGCTGGAGCAGACGCGACTCGTCCAGCGGCGCGTCGAACCCGTCGGCGAACAGCCCGCCCTCGCGCAGGTGCGCCGGGGGTGATTCCACGCACGCCCGCGTGATCTCGTCGGCGATCGGGCCCAGCGCCGATTGCGCGCGCGCAAGCTCGGCGCCCTCACCGGCGAACGCCGGCGTCGCGCCCAGCGCCTCCGCGATCGCCCCCGCACGATCGAGCGAGCCGCCCAGCGCCACCAGGTCCCGCGGCGTCGCCCGGCCCATCCCGAACCGCCCGGCGATCCGCGCCACGTCCTGCACGCCCCCCAGCGCCGAGGCCAGCTCGTCGGCCATCTTCCGGTCCTCGACCAGCGCCAGCACGCACGCCTGCCGGGCCTCGATCGCGTCGATGTCCGCCAGGGGCCGGCACAACCACTGCCGGAGCAGCCGCCGCCCCATCGGGGTCATCCGGCGCGAGCCGCCCAGGAAGACGCCCAGCAGCGACCCGCCCGTCTGCCCGTCGCGGATCGTCCGCTCGACCTCGAGCGCCCGCAGCGAGGCCCCGTCGATCGACATCCGCCCGTCCTCGACCAGCCGCGTCGGCGCCCGCAGGTGCGTCAGCGCCCCGGGCCCGGCCCCGTCGTCGGCATCGCCGGCGGGCTGCGTCTCGTGCAGGTACCGCACGATCGCGCCGATCGCCGCGATCGATGGATCGTCCGCCGCCAGCCCCCACCCCTCGACGCTGCTCACGTTGAACTGCTTCCGGATCGCCTCCTGCGCCTCGGCCGCCCGGAACTGCCACCCCGGCCGGGGCGTCAGCGCGCACCCGACCGCCGTCGCCGCGTCGGCGATCCGCCGCGCCCGCTCGTCGTCGCCGTCATACACCACCTCGCACGCGCCCAGCCGGGCCAGCTCGTCGGCGATGGCGCCCGCGGGCTTGTCGATGATCGTAAACGATCCCGTCGAGACCTCGACCACCGCAAGGTCAATCCGCTCCTCGCCGTCGCGCACATCACGGAAATGGATCGCGACCAGGTTGTTCGTCGCGTCGTCATCGAGCAGCTCCGCGTCAACAAGCGTCCCGGGCGTAATCACCCGCGTCACCGCGCGCTCGACGATCCCCTTCGCCTCCTTCGGGTCCTGGATCTGATCGCACATCGCGATGCGGAACCCCTGATCGACCAGCCGCCGGACGTACCCCTGGACCGCGTGGTGGGGGACCCCGGCCATCGGGATCCCGTTGGCCCGCTGCGTGAGCGTCAGCCCCAGCGCCTTGTGCGCCGCGACCGCGTCCGCATCGAAGAGCTCGTAAAAATCCCCCATCCGAAACAGCAGCATGCAATCCGGATGCAGCGCCTTGAACCGCGCATACTGCCGCATCGCCGGCGTGTCGTACGGGTCCGACTTCTTCGCGGCTTTCTTCTTCGGCTTGTCGGGGGTCTTGGTGGTCATCGCAGGCCCGCAGGATACAGCGCCACCCGAATCCGGTAGTGGGGCGGGATTCCACCCCGCCATCTTCCCACCCCCACGCCCGGGATGAGGCTGGGCGAATCCCGGGATTCCAACTTCGTAACGGGGCAGGGTCCGAGCGCCGGGGGCCATCAGTGGGACGGGATTCCATCCCGCCTTCCACAGTTCATTCAATCCCGGATGGCGATGTGAAACTCCACGCTGTCGTCTGAACCGTCATACTTCCAGAAGAGTCAAAATAACCTATCCTCGCACAACCGTGAACAGCAACTACATCACTGACACCGCCGACCCCGGGATCTTGATAGGAGAGTTTGGGACTTCGAACTGCCCCTGATCCCCAAAGCCGAGGGATCCCAATCCCTCGGTTCTGCGATTCAATCACACACCCCTCCAAAAACAAACCAGCCCGACCAAGGGCCGGGCTGCCTGTCCGCCTGTTCGCGGAAAAGTGGAGCGGAAGAGGATCGAACTCTCAACCTCCTCGATGCGACCGAGGCGCTCTCCCAATTGAGCTACCGCCCCTACAGTGTTGATCCAACGCCAGATCCCGATCTCTCGGCGACCCGGCCTTGGCTGCCGGCATCATACGCACGGCGCCACGTCCTTTCACGTCCCCGCCCGGCCCAATCAGCACCATGCCAAACTCCATCGGACAATCCCGACCAGTCATTGAGGTCGACCACGTCTGCTTCACCTACCGGGGCCGACCCGCTCCCACACTCGAAAACATCACCCTCACCGTCAATCCCGGCGATCGCGTCGGCCTCCTCGGGCCCAACGGCAGCGGGAAATCCACCCTCATCAACTGCATGATCGGCGCCCTGACCCCGTCCCGCGGCTCGATCACCATCGACGGCGTCTCCCCCCGGGCCGCCGCCCGGAAGGGACGGATCGCCTCCGTCACCCAGCGTTGCCAGGCCGAGCTCAGCTTCCCGCTCTCGGTCCGGCAGGTCGTCGCCATGCCGCAGAACAACCGTCTCCCCCTCTGGAAACGCCCCGAGCCCCACACCCGGGACCGGATCGACCACGCCCTGACGCTCACCGGCGCCGACGCCTTCGCCGACGACCCCATCGGCGCCCTCAGCGGCGGTCAGCTCCAGCGCGCCCTCATCGCCCGAGCCCTCGCCACGGACCCGGCCGTGCTGATCCTCGATGAGCCCCTCGTCGGCGTCGACCCGATCGGCCAGGAGCACTTCGCACGGATGATCGACTCGATCCACTGTGCTGAGGCCGCCGAGCGCGACCCCGACCGCGCGCTGGCGATTGTCATCGTCAGCCACGACCTCCGCGCCATCGCCGCCACCTGCGACCGCGTGCTGTGCCTGGCGCGGACCATCCACGAGCACGCCTCCCCGGGCGGCTTGACCCCCGAGGTTCTCGCGGAGATCTTCACACACGACGTCGCCGGCATCGCGCCACACCACCCCGACTGCGGCTGCCACAACGAAAGCGCGCGCCACGAGCGTGCGTGACACGGCGGTGCGTGCCGTAGCCTCGGCATAGCGTGGCCAAGTTTCACACCAGGCTCTTCCGAAACACACATCCCCTCATGCACGGCCCCTCCGAAACCCTCCTCCAACACGCCTCCCTGACCTGGGCGATCGTCACCGGCGTGCTCGTCGCGTTGCAGTGCGCGCTGCTGAGCGTCCTCGTCGTCCTCAAACGCATGGCCTTCATCGGCCAGGGCGTCAGCCACGCCGCGCTCGGGGGGATCGGCGTCGCCGCGATCCTGGGCGTCACGCAGGGCCCGCTCTACTTCGCCATCGTGGGCGCCGCGTGCGTCACCGCCGCGCTGCTCGTCGGCTGGCTGCGCGACCGCCGGGCCATCTCGTCGGACACGGCCATCGGCATCGTGCTCGTCGGATCCATGTCGCTCGGGGTCGTGCTCTTGCAACTGGCCAGCCAGCGCTCGGCCGACGGCCCGGCGGCCCAGGCGGGGCATGAATGGGAGGCGCTGCTCTTCGGCTCGCTGAGCGATGTCGGGCTCTTCGATGCGGCGATCGCCGGCGCCCTGCTGCTCGTGACGGTCGCGCTCGCGATGCGGTTCGGGCGGGCGATCCTCTTCTGGGCCTTCGACGAGCGGGCCTCGCGCGCGTTCGGCGCCCCGGCCGGCGCCGCCCAGGCCGGGCTTATGATCGCACTGGCCGCGACCATCGTCGCCTCCATGAAACTCGTCGGGGTGATCCTCACCACGGCCCTGCTCGTGCTGCCCGGGGCGTGCGCGCTCCGGCTCTCGCGACGCCTGCCGGTGGTGCTCGCCGCCTCGATGATCACCGCGCTGCTCTCGCTGACCGCCGGGCTCGCCGCCGCCACGCTGCTGTTGATCCCCGTCGGCGGCGCCGTCGTGCTCGCGCTGGTCGCCTGCTACGCCCTGACGTGGCCCCTGCCCCGGCTCATCCCCACCGTCCCGGCCGATCCCCCGTCGAGACCAGAGACACCGACACCAGACACGCCGACACCAGAAAGGACCAGTCCATGAAGGCCGAGAAGTTGCTCGCCGAACTCAACCGCCTCCGAGGCGACATCGACAAGGACCCGAGCGACCTGGAGTGGCTGACGCTGCACCACGTCTTCTGCTTCGTGTCGTACAAAATGGGCGAGTTCCAGGCATACCTCGACGAGGCCGCCGCCAGGGGCGAGTTCGACGAAATCGACGACTGATCACGGATTCAGGCGAACCATTTTTGCTTGAACTGCGAACCAAATTGACGATACTGGTGGTATTCGCGGATCGCCCAACGGACCGCACGCCGGAAAACAACGGCGCCCCGGCGTTGGAGCCCCGCGACGACCGCCCCGTTCCCCCGGACACGGTTCCGGGTTGGCGGGACGGGCGATGAGCCCCGGGTGACGGCCCGGGGAACAAGAACCCGGCGGCGCCGGCGGACACCGACGCGACGGCTGGGAAAACCCTTTGGCCAGGAGGTGATCTTGTGAATGACTTTGAATGTCCCAGAGGGCTGCGCCTTTTCTAGGCAGCTCGACGGCGCTGCCGTTTCGCAGCCCTGACAACTCGTGACGAATAACGTCTCGCCCGGCGGATCACCATTGGTTCGCCGGGCGTTTTCGTGCGCCGGCTTCCTACGCGCCGCCGCGACCGTCCGGGAATCCGCACACCTCCGAACCCGCATCGACCGCGCCAGCGGAAAAGTCAGAAATGTCGTCACAATCAGAACAATCGGATTGACCGACCCGATCGCAAGTGCATGTTCTTCAAAGAGTTACTGACCCGCCGCGTCGTTCGGTCCAGTGTGGACCCGGAGCGGAGGCTCGTTTGCCGTCGATATCGGACGTCAGTCCCGGCGCGCTGATTGGGAGGAACCGCTGTGAACAAGATGACAATGATCGCCGGCGCCGTGGCGCTGGCCGTTTCCGGAGCCGCCCAGGCGGGCATGGTCTTCGAAGAGATGCACATGAACACCATCGACCTGATGAACACCGACTGGATGCAGTCCGTCGACGTCACCCAGTTCGACACCATGGGCGGGAACCGCACCCTCCAGCAGGTGATGATCATGCTCGACGGCCGCGTCGAGGGCACCGCCCAGGCCGAGAGCATGGACGCCGCCCCGGCGACCATCATGCTCTCACTCAGCGCCACGATCACGCTGAGCCTCGGGATGAACGACCTCGCCGTCGTGCTCCCCGCGGCAATGGAGTCCTTCGACGCCGCGGTCTTCGACGGCGCGCTCGATTTTATGGGCCCCAGCGGCATGACCTTTGACGGGCTCAAGGCCACCGACAACGACATGAGCACGCTCACCAACGGGATGGACGACCTCACCCCCTGGATCGGCGCCGGCACGGTCGCCCTCGACGCCACCGCGATGGGCGCCTCTACGGGCTCCGGGTCCGGGAACCTGTTCCTCCAGTTCGAGACACTCGCCAGCGCCAAGATCACGGTCGTCTACAAGTACACCGAGATCCCCACGCCCGGCTCGTTCGCCCTGCTGGGCCTCGCCGGTCTCTGCACCGCCCGCCGCCGCCGCTGATTATTACACGCAGAGTCACCACGCAAGAAGACGACGCAGCGCATCCTTCGAGAACCCTCGGCCCACCCAGGCCGGGGGTTCTTTGTCGTTAGAGCGTCCGAGAACCCCAACCCAGTTCGGGTTATGCCGTTGGCGCCGTCTTCGCCGGCGATCGAGAGCCAATCGTCACCATGCAGTTGGACAATCACTGGCGATCTCGAGACGCCGGGGCATGGTTGTGCTGATGGCTCAACGCAGAGCCAGTCGGCGCCCCGCCAACGCACAGGGTCGGGGCTACGACAAACGGCAATGGGGTACGCGGCGTCCTGACCAGGACGAATCTGGAGGATTCAGACATGAAGAAGACACTGCTTTGCATCGGTTTCGCGATCGCCGCCACCGGCAGCGCCCAGGGCGCCATGATCACCCACACAGGCTCGAAGATGATCACCACGACCTCGTGGACCGAGAACTTCAACATCCCACAGTTCGATGACCAGGGCGGCGCCAGAGTCCTCGATACAGTCAAGCTGACGCTCAACGGCTCCGTCGAGGGCGACGCCAAGGTCGAGAGCGTGAACATGGGCCCGAGCACCATCCAGATCAACCTCCAGGCGACCATCAAGCTCAGCCACATGGGCGATGACCTCGCCGTGGTCATCCCCGTCGCCAACGAGACGTTCAACGCCGGCAGCTTCGATGGCTCCATCGACTTCACCGGCCCCTCGGGCGCCGAGTTCCCCAACCTCGTCGGCGCGGACATGACCATGACCACACTCGTCAACGGGCTCGACGACCTCAGCGCCTTCATCGGCGTCGGCACGATCCCGCTGGTGGCCAACGCCGTCGGCTCATCGACCGGCTCGGGCGCCGGCAACCTGATCCTCCAGTTCGCCACCGACGCGGGCCTCGACTTCGAAGTCAAGTACGACTACCACGTCGTCCCGACGCCGGGCGCCGCGGGCCTGCTCGCCTTCGCCGGTGTCGCCGGGTCGCTCCGCAGGCGCCGCAACGCGTAGGACACGCCCGAAAGGGCACGCGCTGTCCGGATAACAAGATCTCATCAATACCCTGCATTTGCAGGGTTTTTTGTTGTGTGCGCCACACGGTCCCGGGACAATGCGTGTGGTTCAAAACGCACAGCAGTTGGAGAAAATTATGCTTTGTAAAGTGGCTGCGGCCGGCGCGATCGCCGGCGTCATGTCGTTCGCGTCCGCTTCGTTCGCGGGCGTCATCCTTCAGGAATCGCACGCGGGAGTGGTCGCCCTTCAATCGACCGACTGGGTCGACGCATTATCGGTCCCACAGTTCGACGACATGGACGGCGCCCGCGAGCTCGTCTCGATCGGCGTCTTCATCGACGGGTCGGTCTCCGGTTCGGCCGGCATCGAGAGCATGGACCAGGCGCCCACGACCATCGCCGTCGAACTCTCCGCAGAGATCAGCCTCAGCCTCGGCGACGCCGTCCTGGGTGTGGTCCTCCCGATCGCCGATGATTCATTCAACGCGACCGGCTACGACGGGTCGATCGACTTCGGCGGGACCTCCGGCAGATCCTTCGCGATGCTCACCGCCTCTGACGTCGACGACATCCTGCTCACCGCCGCCGATGACGTCTTCATCGACTTCCTCGGTTCGGGCGACATCTCGCTCACCGGAAAGGCGCTGGGCACCTCGTTCGGCTCTGGCTCGGGCAACCTCGTCCTCGAGTTCAGCACGCAGGCCGCGATGGCGTACCGGATCAACTACAACTTCGTCGAGGTCCCGACCCCCGGATCGATCGCGGTCATCGCCTGCTGCTCGGGCCTGCTCGGGACACGTCGCCGCAGGTGATCGACGCCTCGAAACGTTGATTCAAATCGTTGATTCCAGCGGCCCAGCCCGGTTTGCGGGCGCCGGGACATCTCAAACACAACAAACCCCCAAAAAGTGGGGTTTTTTGCTTGCCAACAACCACTTATTCTCGGACACTCCACCCGTCGGCCTGCACAGCCGGCATCGCTGGGACCGCATAAGCCCAGCGTGACACGGAGGAGTCTGATGGTAAGCAATGCGCAAATGCGTGCGTGCGCCTGTGGCGTCGCGCTGTTCGTTGGCGGATCCGGCGCTCGGGCCGGCCTCGTCGAGACTTTCACCAGTGAGTCCTTCGGGCAGGTGACCGACTGGACACACGTCTTCCAGCTCCCGAAGTTCGACGACATGGGCGCCTCCAGGACGCTCCTGTCCGTTGAGGTCACCCTCGACGCCACCATCGACGCGATGGGCAGCGCCGAGAACCTCGAATCCTGGGACAACTCGATCACGCTCTCGCTCGAATCGTTCGTCTCGCTGACGTTCCTCGACGAGTCGCTCGTGGCCCCGACCGGCGTGCAGCGAGAAGAGAAGTTCGTCGCCTCCCCGTTCGATGGCGTCATCGACTTCGAGGGCCCCTCCGGCGCCTCCTTCGACCTCAGCGGGTTCGCCAACGCCTCGACCGCCAGAGCGGGCGAGGCCGACCTCGCGCCATGGATCGGCGTCGGCGTCGTGGACATTGTCGGCGACGGCGTCAGCCTGTCGGCCGCATCCGGTCCGGGCAACGTCGCCCTCGACTTCAGGACCGTGGCCACCGGCAAGGTCACCGTCCGCTACACCTACGTCCCCACGCCCGGCGCCTGGTTGATCCTGAGCGCCTCGGCCGCACTGCTGGCGCCGCGACGACGGAGGCGCGCCGCCTGAGATCTCCCGGCGCCACCGCCCCGGCCGGGCTACGATGGCGACCCCGCCAAGGCAACGCCGATGATGGCGACCTGCGCCGGGACCAAGGAGCAATCTCTATGCAACGCGCAAAGATCAGCGTCATCGGCGCCGGCAACGTCGGCGCCACCTGCGCCCACTGGGCAGCCGCCAAGGAACTCGCCGACGTGGTGCTGCTCGACATCCCCGACAAGGCTGATTTCGCCCGGGGCAAGGCCCTGGACCTCCGCTGCTGCGGGCCGATCGAACGGTTCGACTCCAGCGTCATCGGGACCAGCGACTACAAGGACATCGCCGGCTCCGACGTCGTGATCGTCACCGCCGGGATCCCGCGCAAGCCCGGCATGAGCCGCGATGACCTCATCCAGACCAACGTCCGCATCGTCAAGAGCGTCTCCGAACAGATCCGCGAGTTCGCCCCCGACAGCGTCGTCATCCTCGTCTCCAACCCGCTCGACGCGATGGTCTACACCGCGTGGAAAGCCACCGGGTTCCCCTCGAGCCGCATCGTCGGTCAGGCCGGCTGCCTCGATGTCGCGCGGTTCCGAACCTTCCTCGCCATGGAGATCGGCTGCTCCGTCGAGGACATCACCGCGCTGCTCCTGGGCGGGCACGGCGACGACATGGTCCCGCTGCCGCGCTACACCAGCGTCCACGGCGTCCCGGTCGGCCAGTTGCTCGACGCGAAGACCATCGAGGCCTGCGTCGCCCGCGCCAAGACCGGCGGCGGCGAGATCGTCAAGCTCATGGGCACAAGCGCCTACTATGCGCCCGCGAGCGCCTCGATCCAGATGGCCGAGGCCGTCATCAAGGACAAAAAACGCATCCTCCCCTGCGCCGCGTACTGCCAGAACGAGTTCGGCGTGGGTGGATACTTCGTTGGCGTCCCGTGCGTGCTGGGCAGTTCGGGTGTGGAGAAAATCGTCGAGGTCGAGCTCATCGGCGACGAGCAGAAGCTCATGGACGAGTCCATCTCACACGTCAAGGACCTCGTCAAGGTCGTGACCGAGATGTTCCCCGAACTCTCGTAACGCCCGCACAACCCCGCACGGGCCCGCACGGGCCCGCACGGGCCACGCAATTTTTTTGCCCGCCGACGATTCCCACCGGGCCCGGCGGGCGTACCATCACGAGCAAGAGAGAGGCGTTGCGCTCGGTCGTTCGCGGCTGGCGCAACGCTTTTTTAGTGCGCCCACAAACCGCCGCCGACCGACCGCTCACCCGTCCCGGTCAGGGCGTGTTGTCCTTGACCGAGATGCACTCGAGCTCGGAGATAATCGGCCTGGGCCCGCGGAAGGGCGTCTTCGCCCCATCGAGGAAGCCCGCGTGCGACTGCGGGTCGTAGATCCGGCGGATCCCGCCCTTGCGCAAGCCGATCACACCCACGTTCCACGACCGCAGCGCCTTCTTGTCGTCGGGGATCGTAAACACGTGCCCGCCCCGGTGCGGCTTGTCCGTCGTGTCGATCAGGATCCCGCTCGTCGTCCACTCGTGGAAGTAAAACACGATCGAATCCTTGTCGACCGGCGAGGGCCCCTCGAACCCGACCCGCAGGTCGTAGACCAGGACCCCGCCGTCAAGCTCCTTCGCGCTCGGGATTGCCGGGCGCCGCTTCATCTCGAGATCAAGCGCGAAGATCTCGTCGCCGTTGATCGCGTCTCCCGAGTCCTTCCACAGCATCGTTCCCGGTGTGTTCTCGACGCGCAGGTCGTACTCGATCGCGCCCTCGAACGCCGTCGGCATGGGCAGCCGCGACCGACCCGTGTAATGATCCTCGCGCGCGTCGATCAGCAGATCGCCCAGCGCCGAATACTGCCCCAGATCCGCCTTCGGATAAAGCTGCGGCGCCGCCCACATCCCGACGACCATGTCCCGCATCGATTGCGGCAGGTCGCTGACGCGGATCCGCAGCTTCCCGTCGCGCTGGTGGGGGACCCACAACTGCTGACGCAGCGGGTGGTTCTCCTCACCGATCTTCACCAGCTCGACATACAGCGCCGGCGCCGCGTCGGGCAGCTCAACCTGTTGGATGTACAGCGTGTGGTCATCGCCGCGGTACATCCCGATCAGCGACTCGGTCATCGCCATCACATCGGCGCTGTGCTGATCCGGGAAGTTGTCCCGGGTCTTGGCGATGTCGGCAGGCGGCGTCGGCCCGACCTCCTGCGCCGTGGCCATCGGGCTGAGCCCCGGCCAACAGGCGATGCAGGCGGCGATCCGGACGAAAAGCTTGGTGTTCTTCATGGTTTGTCGGATGTTGGTTTGTGACATAGCTGCAAGTGTAGACCCCCAGCGGGCCCCCGGGACACCGGGCACGTGCCCGGAAAGAGCGGGTCTCCCCGTTGCCGGCAAGGCGCGGTACCATAGAATGGTCGGGTTGGTTGCGGCTCGTCTTCACGATCGAGCCAAAGCGATGGGTGCGGAGCCATCGTGGGTCCGGTATCAACCGCATCGACGCCCCGGGGTGATGCCGCCCGCGTCGATTGGCATGGGAAAATAGTGTGAACGACAAGACGCTCGACACGTTCCAATGCTACGTCTGCAACCGGGTCTTCCGGTGGTCGCCGGAGATCTCGGGAAAGACCATCGAATGCAAATGCGGGGCCAAGGTCCGGTGCCCGGAGCTGCACGACGGCACCATGACCGCCGGACAGTCGCTCGACGACACCGTCGCCGACGTGGTCCTCGACGAGGTCTTCGATGACTTCCAGCCCGGGCAGGCCGAGAACATCGACGACCAGGAGGCCATCCACCTCCGCAATGTCTCCCGGCGCCGCGGCATCTTCGGCCTCACCCTCGGCGGCGAGGTCGTCTTCTTCGCGATCACCTCCCTGATCGGCATCGCCTTCACCGTCCTGTGCATCGAGACGCTCATCTGGAAACGGGAAAACGCCCGGAGGTTCTGGCCCTACCTCGTCGTCGCGCTCGTCATCGGACCCATCAGCTGGAAGCTCCTGGCCAACCGCTGGAGGATCTTCCGCCGGGGTCGCTCGCTCCCGCAGGTCATCGCCGACCTGTTCGCCGACGATTCCGAACAAGCCTGACCGAAACCGCGACCCGGGCTTCCCAAAAAAACACAACCCGGCGCCGGCCGGGTCGTGTCTTGTTTCGAGATGATGTCCGGCGATTCAGCCGGCCTCGGCCGCCCGCGGGTGCGACTGCTCGTAGCTCTCGCGCATCCGCTCGCTCGTCAGGTGCGTGTACACCTGCGTCGTGCTCGCGGACTGGTGGCCCAGCAGCTCCTGCACGCTGCGCAGGTCCGTGCCGTTGTCGAGCAGGTGCGTCGCGAAGCTGTGCCGCAGCGTGTGCGGGCTGATCGACGGGTCCAGACCCACCTGCCGGAGGTACTTATCGAGCTTCCGACGGACGCTCCGGCTCGAGATCCGACCGCCGTGCTTGTTGACGAACAGCGGGTGCGTGCTCTTTTCCGCGGCCCACGACTCGGCGTACCGCGGGTCCTTGCGGACGAGCGTGCGGTAGTGCGACAGGGCGTGCAGGGCGTGCGAGCCCAGCGGCACGATCCGCTCCTTCTTGCCCTTGCCCCGGACGCGCAGCGCCTCGCCGGTGTCGTCGATGTCCGCGCAGTTGAGATCAACAAGCTCAGACACGCGGATGCCCGTCGAGTACAGCGTCTCGAGCATCGCCCGATCGCGCGAGCCGAGCACGTCGTGATCCGTCGGCGCCGAGAGAAGCCGCTCGACCTGGTCGAGCGTGATCGCCTTGGGCAGCCGCTTGGACTGCCTGGGTGTGCGGATCAGCGTCATCGGGTTGCTGTCGGTCAGCCCCCGGCGCTCGCCCCACTTGTAGAACGACCGCAGGGTCGCGATCTTCCGCGCCATTGTCGCCGATGAATAGTTCTGGTCCGCCAGGTGCGACAGGAACGAACGGATCAACTCGACGTCGGCGCCGCAGATGGTCTTCGTCAGCGAGTCGGTCAGCGACGCGGCGCTGACGCCCGGCTGCTGCAACTGCGATTCGCGCTGGGCAAAGACGCTCTGTTCGGCGTCGAGATCGATCGTGGTGTTGGCCTCGTCGCAGAGGAACTCGACGAACTGACGCAGGTCGGCGCCGTAGCACTTGGCCGTGTACGGGCTGAAGTGCCGCTCATCCGTGAGGTACGACTGGAAGGCTTTGACGATGGGCAGGGTCTTGGACATGGCTGCGTTACGCTCCGCGTCCGCTCGTGCGGATGTCTTGAACAGTGTGAACTGAATCTCGCGTCGGCGTCCCTGCCGGCGCTCTCTTGGTCAGGGAACAGGCCCGCCGGACGCCGTGGCCGGGGTGCTTGATCCGATAGGTAGGTCGGCTCAATCCAGGGCTGAAAACAGTCCCCTTCTCTGATGCTGAACTCTTTTTTTCTCGGGCCAGCCGGTGACCGGACATTGGCGCCGGCGCTCCCGCCGCCGCGCTCAAACACAGACACCGCCGGCGCCACCGCCGGGGCGTTGCCCCCCGCGTCACGTCCGGCCGATGTTGCTGGTGTGTGCCTGATCGCAAGTCCGCCGGCCCTCGTTGGGCGCCGGCGTCCTGGTGGTCGTCGGCGCTGACTACTCTTCGCTCACCGCGGCCCGTTTCGCGCCCGCCAGGCGCCGTTGCTCTTGAAAGAGCAGCCTCGCGGTCGCGTCGTAACACGCGAACTTCGTGAACATCCTCATGCTCGCCAGGTACTGCTCCCAGCCCATCGCGCTGACCTTCTCCGAGCGGCCCTGCGCGTAGCGCTGCGCCGCCTGCTGCACGTTGTGGTTGGCCCCGTCGTAGTGCAGGGCGACCACCGACAGCGGGCCCGCGTTGGCGCCGCCGCCCGCAGGCAGACCGAAATCGCTCCCGACCGCTTCCAGCGCGTACGGGTCGATCGTGTTGACGCGATCCATAGTCCCGACAATCGGCGAGCCGCCCGGCGCCAGCAGCGCCAGCGCCAGACCCAGTTGCAGCGGGCTGTAAGGGTCGTACGCCGTGATCGTCCCGACCACGATCGCGTCGACGCCAAGCTCCTTGGCGAGCTTCGTCGCGTCGGCCTGCGATTCGATCGAAACCAGCCCGATCGAACGCATCGCCGAGATCGTCCGGTTCAGCGAAAGAACCTGCACGCCCCGAACCTGTTGAAGCTGCGCCACCAGCGCATCGCTGACACGCAGCGGATCGACAGCGCTCGTCCCGGATTCGTTCCGCATCGGCGCCACCGCCCAGACGGTGACCGTCCGCTCGGGGCCGTAGGGCGATTCAAGCGTCGACGGCGTGACAAACCGCGGCTTCTTCATGAACCCGCAACCGCCAAGGGCGCAGCACAGCGTGACCGCGATCGCCAGCAGCGCGGCGCCAGTCCGGATCGGACCGACCCCGCGCCGGTATTGCATGAGGTGTTCACTTGTCATGGCGTCCTGCCTGCGATGCGTCGCTCCATCGACGCCGTGGTTTGAGCCGTCAACGCCAATGCATCCGTGCACGCCGGCGGCTGAACGGCCCGTCCGTGGGCCGCGAACAAATCGGGTTTCCAAAGCACCGCCGGCGTCTCTCGTCGTCGGCGGCGCGCGCTTGCGGCTGCGTGCCGTGGTGTTCTTGGTCAGTTGTCCTCGGTCGGGACGCTGGCGAAGTCGGTCGTCCGGGGAGCGGGATCGCCAGCGGCGACGATCGCGTGCGTCGGATCGATCGACCAGATGTTGTCCTTCCCGGAGCGGTCGGAGACGAAGTAGATCGCGTTGTCCTGGCTCCACACGGGCATGAGGTTCACAAACAGCCCGTTGGTCAGGTTCGCACGGGCGCCCCCGTCGATATCAATAATCCAGATGTCGGCGTTTTCGGGCCGTTGGCCGTACTTGTGCTCAGGATTGGGGATGGTCGCAAACGCCAGCCGCCGCCCGTCGGGCGACCACGCCGGGTTGACGATCGCCGCTACCGGGCTCGAGGCGATCTCGGTCAGGTTGATGCCCTCGCCGTTGACGAAATCCATCGACCACACCGAGAAAAAATGCCCGCCGCGCTCGCGCGAACGCTGGAAGGCGATCTTGTTGCCGGTCGGGGCCCATTCCGGGAAGAGCCCGTACCCCAGGAACTTACGAACCGCCGGGTTGTTCGCCTCGGTCACCCAGATCTCCCACCGTCCGCTCGTGGCGCCAAGACGACAAAAGGCCAGGAACTTCCCGTCGGGCGACCACGTCGGGTGCAGCTCGTGGGTCGATTCGCTCGTGATCTGCACCGCCTGCCCGCCCTCGCTGCTCATGACGTACACGTCCCACGATCCGTCACGATCCGACGTGAACGCGATCCGCGACCCGTCGGGGCTGTAGCTGGGCATGACATCATTGGCCGGGTCGGTCGTAAGCTGTGTCACGGTCCGTCCGGTGGTGGATTTCGTGTAAATATCAGCCGTTTTGCGGTGCTGCGTGCTGGCGAAGACGATCCGGGTGCCGTCTTTGTTGATGTCAGGGTCAAAGTCCGCGCCCTCGGGGGCGAACGAGACCTGCGTGATGTTCTCAGAGCCGTCAAAGGGCGCCCCAGAGGGGCTCCCGGGCAACCCCGGATGCGCCACGCCGCCATAGAGGCTCAGCGTGGGGCTGGTCTCGGTCATCGGATCGAACCGCGTCCCGAGCCGCTCATCCGCAGACCACGTCCCGGCCCCGGCGATGCTCGACGAGAACGGGTCAACAAACGACTCCTGCGGCACAATCGCGTGTGTGAGCCGCTTGTTCTGATCGCCCTTGTCAGTGACGGCGACCGGACTGGTCGGCACGATCGGTTTGGCGTTGAAATCGGCATGGTTGCTCGATTTTTGCGCGGTCGAGCCGCCGAACGAGCAGCCAGCGAGCATCGCCAGCGCCGAAGCGCCAACCGCGACAACGAACGAGTGAGTGCGTGAGGTGGGCAAGAGCGTCATTTCTGGGGTACTCCACTGTGAACGGCCAGCGCAAAGCGAGGCGACAACCAAAGATCCACCCGGTGATCCATCACCCGGGCGGTCGTCGGCGTGCGCGCTCCGCGCGTGGCTCCGACCGGATACGAGACTTCAACGATGGGCGAAACTCCGACCCACCCGCCCCGAGACGCTCCGCGTCAGGGGTCTTATCGGACGCCAACTCCAACCCGCTTGAGGTCGCAGGGGCGTCTCGCGTTTCTGATCGGACCATCCGGGGACCCGGTTCAGCGCAAACCCGAAATCTCGCCCCCCGGGACACGACATCGCCCGACACCCGGGCAATCCCCGGGCGCTGCACGATGGACTCGGGCCCGCCAAGCCCCCAAAGATGCCCCCGCATGACCACCACCCGGACCAACCCGCAAGCCCGTGACGCCGCCCGCCCAAGGGCCGTCGTCCTCGTCTCGGGGGGGCTCGATTCCGCGACCACCCTGGCCATCGCCCGCGATGACGGGTTCGCCTGCCACGCGCTCGTCTTCGACTACCGCCAGCGACACCGCGTCGAACTCGCCGCCGCCGACCGCGTCGCCCGTTCCCTCGCAGCCGAGGCCGTCACGCTCGTCCGTCTCGACCCGGACGCCTTCGCGGGCTCGGCCCTGACCACCGACCTGCCAGTGCCCAAGGACCGCGACGCCGGCGCCCTGGAGCGCCACGAACCGGGCGACATCCCCGTGACCTACGTCCCGGCTCGCAACCTCGTCTTCCTCAGCTACGCGACAGCCCTGGCCGAATCCGTCGGCGCCAACGACATCTACCTGGGCGTCAACGCCGTCGACTACTCCGGCTACCCCGACTGCCGGCCCGAGTTCATCAGCGCGTTCCAATCCGCCGCCCGGCTCGCAACCAAGGTCGGCGCCCAGGGCGCCCCCCTGCGCATCCACACCCCGCTGATCGACTGGACCAAAGCGCAGATCATCACCCGGGGCGTCGAACTGGGAGTCGACTACCGCATCACCCACTCGTGCTACGACCCAGACGAACAGGGCCGGGCCTGCGCCCGCTGCGACAGCTGCCTGCTGCGCAAGTCGGGGTTCGAGCGCGCGCACGTGGCGGACCCGACGGTCTACGCGCCCGAGTGATCAGGCCAGTGTCCGCAGCACCGCCCGCACCGGCGACGCGTCGAACCCCTCGAGCGCCAGCGGGAGCGCGATCAGCTCATACCGACCGGCCGGGACGCCCCCCAGCGCAAGCCCCTCGAGGATCGCCATGTCGTGCCGCGCGACCGCCGCGTGCGCCGGCAGATCCTTCGACGTGATCACGTCCACGCTCGGCGTGTCGATCCCGATCGTGCGCACCCCCAGCGACGCCAGATGATCGATCAGCGCCGGCTCAAGCCCGGCGAAGTCGTCGTTCCACGACTCGGGATCCGGGAACGAATCCGTCGCGACAAGCACCCGCGCTTCGGTGATGGCGCCGGGCAGATCGCCGACGCCAACCCGCGCCGAGCGGTTCACCGGCGCCCGGACCACCCGGCACGGGCCGAGATAATAATCGAGCGAACGCGACGCGATGTCGGCGCCGTCGCGCAGGTAATGGCACGGCGCATCGGCGTGCGCGCCCAGGTGAACCGTCGCACGGATCGTCGAGAGCGTCGTCGTGTCGCCCCGGGAAAGATCCTGCAACACCGCCCGGCTCAGCGGCGAATCCCCGGGCCAGATCCCAAGCCTCCCCGAGACCGTCGGCGTGATGTCGTAAGTTGTTTCGTTCATGCGATCGCGTCCAGCGCCTCGACGAGCCGCCACAGATCCTCGTTGGTGTTGTACAAGGGCGCCGGCGCCACGCGGACGATGTTCGGCTCACGGAAATCCGCGACGACGCCGCGCCGGTCGAGCTCCCCCGGCGCCCCGCGTCCGAGCCCGGGGATAACCAGCGAGAGCTGGGCGCCGTGCGCGTCGGGATCAGCGGGCGTGATGATCCGCACCCGGTCGCCGCAACGCGCCGTGATGGCGTCGCGCAGCCGCCCCGTCAGACGCAGCGAACGCTCGCGCAGCGCCGGCATTCCCACATCATCGAAAATCTTCAGCGAGGCGGACAACGGCGCCGTCGAAAAGATCGCCGGCGTCGAGCACTGCCACGCCTCCGCCCCCGGCGCCGGGTCGAAGCTCGGCGCCATGACAAACCGCGTCGCCGGGTCGTTGCCCCACCACCCCGCGAGCTTCGGCGCCAGCGGATTACCGGTATTCCAGTGCTTCTCGTGCACGAAGCAGCCCCCCGTCGAGCCCGGGCCGCTGTTGAGATACTTGTACGTGCACCACACCGCAAAGTCGACGCCCCAGCCGTGCAGCTCGTGCGGCGTGTTGCCCGCCGAGTGCGCCAGGTCAAACCCCGCCATCGCCCCGGCCTCGTGCGCCGCGGACGTGATGCCCCCAACATCAAACCGCTGCCCCGTCGCGAAGTTCAACCCCGAAAACAGCACAAGCGCCAAACGATCCCGGTGCTCGTCGATCGCGCCGAGGATGTCCTCGTGGCGGACAAGCGTCTCGCCCGCGCGGGGCCCGACCGTGACAACGCTCAAGCCCGGGTCGAAGCCGCGCAGCGACACGTGCGAATCGACCGCGTAGCAGTCCGACGGGAACGCGGGCGACTCGCGGAGGATGAGATGCCGTGTCTTGGTCGGGCGGTAGAACGACGCCAGCATCAGGTGCAGGTTCACCGTCAGCGCGTTCATCACGACGACCTCCTCGGGCGCCGCCCCGAGCAGCCGCGACATCGGCGTGCGCAGCCGGCGGTGATGTTCGAGCCATGAAGGATCACCCTCGAAGTGCCCCTTCACGCCCAGCGACGCCCACCGGTCGAGCTCGCGCTCGATCGCCTCGGGCGCCGATCTCGGCATCAGCCCCAGTGAGTTGCCCAGAAAATACGCCAGCTCCCCGCCGTCGGGATCGCGCGGCGCACAGAAGAGCCCGCGCCGCGATTCCAGACGCTCCAGGTCGTCGAGCGACCGGGCGGCGTCAACCGAGTTCAGGATGATCGCTTCGCCGGGCGGGTGCACCCGGGCAGTCTATCTGCATCACGCCGCTTCACGAAATGACAGCGTCGGCGCCGGCCCGGGAGAGCCCGGATCGGCGCCGACGCCGCGGAGGATGAACCCGATCGAGGTTCCGCGTTACAGCATCGACCCGAACGCGGCGATGAGGATGCCAAGGTCCGCCGTATCCACGATCCCGTCGTTGTTGAGGTCGGACACCGGATCGCTCGACCCGAACGCGGCGATGAGGATGCCGAGGTCCGCCGTGTCCACGACCCCGTCGTTGTTCAGATCGCCAGCGAGCCCGCCCACGCAATCAAGCACGCTGACGAACACCTCGTCAACGCCCGCCTCAACGAGCGAGCCGGCGTTGAGATCGCTCGGAACGAACCGCAGCCGGACCTGGCTCGACGGGGCGGCGAAGAAGTCCGAAACCCGGATTGTCACCGGCGTCCATGCGTTGGTGTTCTCCGTCACAAGCTCGACCGATGTCCAGTTGGCGCCGTTGTCATTGGAAATGTCGATCGGCATCGAGTCGTTGTTGGGGTCGGCGCCAAGATTGTTCGAGTACCAGCGCGTGTAAGTGATGAACGCGTCGCCGCCGGTGCAGTCGAGCGCGGGGGACATCAGCGTCGTGAATCCGCCGTCGATGTCGTTCGTCCCGGCGCCGGCGCCCGGCGAGGCGTTGCCGGTGATGAAGCAGAGCGTCCCGTCGGGCGAGGCGTCGTCCTCGGGCTGCGACCCGGTGCCGTTGGGATCGACCCGCTCCCAGATCCCCGTCGTCGCGGTGTCCCCGGGAGCGCCGGCGACCCAGCCGTTGTCGACCTCGAAGTCATCGTCGAGCCGGACGAACTCGTCGGTGAACGCGACGGTGGTGAAGGTGTCGGCGGGCGCGGTCGCCGGGAGTGTGAACGTGTCGCCCGCCGTCGTGTCGGCAGAGATGTACCAGGTCAGCTCCTGCCCGCAGTTGAACGCCGGCAGGACCATGTCGAAACTACCGGGCGACGACTCGGTGATCAGCGTTCCGCCAAAGGGCGCCCCGTCGATCGACGTGAAGAGCATCGCGGTGGCCGCGTCGAGCGGATCGCCGCAGGTCCCCTTGATCTCGACGGTGAACGGCGCCGCCGTCATCGGGGCGACCCGGCCCGGGACACCCGAGGGGGTCTGGAAATCAAGGTTGATCGGGATGTCGAACGCCTCGGTCAGGCCCGTCGCGCTCGATCCGTCGCCGGTCGAAGCCGAGGCCCCGAACCCGCGGGTCGCAAAGCCGTTCCACAGATCGCACTGGTTCGCACCGCCCGTCAGCGCCAGGTCCGCGAGCAGGATCCCGTCGCGAGCCTGGATCAGGCTCGGTGACGACGGCGAGAGCTTCATCCCGTCGACCACGAGTTGGAGGATCAGGTTGTTGCCCGCGACGGCGCCGTGCGACGCCATCAGGTTCGCCCGGCACTGCATGAGCGTGCTGCACCAGATCTCACCGGCGGCGTGGACCTCGTTGGCGTCAGAGGCGAGTTCGGGGTTGAGGAACGAGATCGGGCTGCGCGGCGGCGCCGGGGCGGCGACGCCGTACGTCGCCGGGTCGATGTCCGCAAAGGTCAGCGGGTTGATCGCAAAGTCGGTGGAATAGGGGTACCGGCGGATCCCGAAGTAGTAGTTATCGACGTAACTCGGGTCGAGGTTGAACGTCAGCCAGCCGCCCATCGAGTACGTGCCGTTGGGATCCAGCGCCGGATCCAGCAGCAGCGCGATGGCGAAGAAATCGGACCATCCCTCGCCCATGCCCGCAGATTCCTGCGTAAAAATCCCGCCGTGCAGACGCCCGGACAGCCCGTGCGTGAGCTCATGCACGACGACCTGCGCATCAAACGACCCGTCGCGGTCGGGGTTGGGGCCAGGGAAGATGAACATCTGCATCCGACCGATCCCGCCGTCGCTCGGGTCGACGTTGAAGTTGGCGTTGTCCGTCCCGGCGCCGTCCTGCGACTGGGCGATGACCGAATCGTTCCCGACGCCCCCGCGGCCAAAGTTGTCGATCTGGAAGTTCGCCGAGCTCTCGTCAAAGCCGAGCGCGTGCGTCACATCGTGATACCAGTTCGAGATGTAAAAAAGCTGCACCACCGAGGCGTCCGCGTACGAGGCCGTTCCGGACGCGAAGTTGAGCGGGAAATCAAAGTTCCGGTCGCCGGCCGTCGGACGGGGCAGATCGGGGATGTCGTTGCCGTCCTGATCCGTGTGCGCATCGACGTTGTTGCCCAGCGTCTCGGAGCCGCCCATCGGGACCCACCCGTCGGGCGAGGCGAACGGGTCGAGCGCCGTGAGCGTCAAGCTCGTGCGCGACGCTGACGGGGCCTGCGTCCCGTCCGGGGTCGCCGGCGCCGGCGCCATCGGCGCGGGGCTGTCGAGCGGACGCAGCGACACAGGATCGACATACACGTTGAACGTCGCGTCCTGCGCGGCGTCGTGCGTCAGCGAATGCCGCCACAGCAACACGCCGGTGTTCGCGTCGATGAAGATCAGGTACAGGTCGCTCGCCCCGGCGGCGCCGACAACAACACGCCACGCCGGGCGCAGCTCATCGGTCGCCAGCGGGAAGAGCATCAGCTTCGCGTAAGGCTCGATCGACAGCGCCGGGGTCCGGGCGAACCGGCGCGAGCGGGCCGGGCCATCCGAAGAGCTCAGGACCGCGGGGGCCTCCGCCAACTCGACACCCGCAAACCGCCCGGCGATCTTCAGCGCCTCGCCCGCGTCGATGACGATGTCGGCGATCCGCCAGCCATCGGCCGGCGCCGGGAGGATCCCACTCGATACCGAGATGAGCCGCCCGTCGGGCGTGACACTGCCGCGAAGCTGCGTATCGAAGACCTCCAAGCCATCAACACGCTGCGTCCACCACAGCGTCCGCGCGCCGCTCGTCGGGCTGACCGAATCGCGCGTCACCGCGGCCGCATCGATCTGGGCGTCGGCGATCGCGAACAGCTCCGCGTGCTGCATAACGAACCCGCGCACCACGTCGGCGGCCGTCATCCGGCCGTTGGTCGGGCCCGTGAGCAGCGTCGAGGTCGAGCGCACAAACTTGGGCCCGCCCAGCGTCGGATCAAAGTCCACCCGGGCGCCCACGAGGCTCTCTTCCAGCCGCCTGGCGGCGCCCAAACGCCGGGTCTGCATGGGCGACGCCAACTGCCTGGCGAGCCGGTCGGCCACGGCCTGGTTGTCAGCGCGGATATCAAAGCTCGGGAGCGCCGCCGCTTCCTGCTCATGGACCCGGCCCCGGTGTTGATCTTCGTTCGGGTTCGGTTGCGCAATGGCTGATCCGGCCAGCGCAATGGCGGCAAGGCAGGCGGCAACAACAGTTCGGCGATCGGTCATCGTGCTCGGCTCCTGGAGATCAACTTGCCGACGGGCCGAATCGTCCGAAAACGATGCCACATGCCCGATGATTCCGCCGGGCATTGCTCGCAAGCACTTCTGTTGATCCTTGATAACAAAGAAGTTAGATCAAATGCAAGGGTCGCTCTGGGTCTTCCCGGGACACGCAATCGTTGACGTGTCCCGGCCTCCGATCACACCGCGCCGGAGGCCTCCACGGCTTCCAGAAACAGGTGCATCACAACCTGATGCGATTCCTGGATGTGGGCCGTGTCATCGGATTTCACCACGATCGGGACATCACAGAGCGCCCCGCACGCCCCGCCGCCCTTGCCCAGCAGCCCGATCGTGGTCATCCCGATGGATCGCGCTGTTTCCAGCGCCAGGCGGATGTTGGGGCTCTGCCCGCTGGTCGTAAAGACCACCAGCGCGTCCCCGGCGCGCCCCAGCCCCCGGACCTGCCGCTCGAAAACGCTGTCGTACCCGAAATCGTTGGCGATGCACGTCAGGGCCGTCGGGTCGGCGTTCAGGCAGATCGCCGCAAGCGGGGGACGCTCGTCGCGGTACCTGCCGATCATCTCCTCGGACAAGTGCATCGCCTCCGCGGCCGACCCGCCGTTGCCGCACGTGAGGACCTTCCCGCCAGCCCGCAACGCGCCGGCGATCGTCGCCCCGGCGCGGGCGATGGTGTCGGCCTGCGCCTCCAGCGATCCGATGGTCTGGGCCGAGGCGGCGATCCGCGCCCGGATGGTGTCGGTGTCGAGTGTCATGGGGGCAGTCTCCCAAACGCCCGGCGCCTTCGCCAGCCCGGCGGCGGCACGTCGCCGGCGCGTCGGTGGTGGGGGGGAGAGTGAAATTCGGCGTTTGGCCCTCTCCGGGCAAAAATCCGGCTACAATCGCCGCTCAATTTCGGCGGGGCCCGCGTTCATCCTTCCTCGCTCGGGCAGCACGGGGACGTAGCTCAATCGGTAGAGCACCGGCCTTTTAAGCCGTCGGTTCTGGGTTCGAGTCCCAGCGTCCCCATTTCCGGATCACGTCAGACCACGCCGCCGCTCCAGGCGCCTTGCACAGCTCAGCCGAGAGGGACCCAGCGCTCGATGCTCGTCATTCACACGCACTGGACACAGGGCGCGCTCGCCGTCTGGGCCGAGGCTTCCCGTCCCGACGATTTCGCGCAACGGCAAACCGCCGGCGATCGAGCACACCCGTTCGTCGCCGACCCATCGGTGTGCCGGCGGCTGCTCCAGGCAGCCGCCGATGGCGAGGCGTTCGAACAGACGCTGACCATCCGCTGCGCACTCCCCTCGATCGACGACGCCCCGGCGCCGAGCCCGACACTGGCCCACGCCACCGGCCACGCCGCCTCGCTCGGAGGCCGACTCGAAACCGCCACGCTCTGCGAGTGGGACATCGAGGCCATCGCCGTCGCCCCATCGCGGGCGCCCGCCCTGCTCGACGCGCTCGAAGACCTCGCCGACGAAACCAGCCAGGCGTGGGCCCGCTGGAACAAGCCCGACCACCAGCAGAGCGATGCGCCGGCGCGCGAGATCGCGCTGGGCCCCACCGTGGCGTACTTCGCCGCCGCCAGCAGGCACGCCCGATCGCTGCTCGCCGAGCAGCGCTTCGTCCCGATGCTCTACCAGGGCTCCGAGGGCGACCTTCGCGGCGGCTGGCGACCGTGGCTGGGCGACGAATCCGCGGCCCAGCGCACCAGCGAACTGCTCCGCGCCACGCCCACCTCCGCCCGCGCGGTCTGCGATGTCTTCGCCCACGAGCCGTGGCCGATCCTGGCTGATTTCCTCGATCACCTCGTCGACGCCTCGTGCCGTGGGGCGCTGCGCGTCGAGCAGATGATCGAGGCGGTCGAGGACCGCGACGCCCAGCGCGACCCGCCCGTCGCGTGGCTCACCGGGCTGCTCGACGAACGCGAGGACTCGCCCGCCGCCACCGAGCTGCGCTCGGACATGGTCCGCTCGGTCCGCAGGTGGATCTCCCGGCTCGACGACCGCGGCGCCGACGCCGCCTGGCGACTGGCCCTGCGCCTCGAAGAGCCGATGGCCAGCGCCACCCTGGAGGACTTCCAGGCCCCGGGCGACGACCTCATCTGGCGACTGACCATCGCGCTCCGCGCCGTCGAGGACGAGCGCGTCGAGGTCGACGCCGCCGACATCTGGTCCGCCGGCGCCGAGGCCATCACCGCCAACGGCCTCCGACTCGAATCGCCGCAGGAGCTGCTCCTGCGCGAGCTCGGACGGGCCTCGAGGCTGTACCTCCCGCTCGAGCGCGCCCTCGACGGCGCCCAGCCCGAATCCGTCGAGCTCAACACCAAGCAGGCGTACCAGTTCCTGCGCGAGGTCCGCCCGCTGCTGCTCGAAGAGGGCGTCGTTGTCGAGGCCCCGAGCTGGTGGGACTCACCCGCGGCGCGACTGGGCGTCCGCCTCCAGATCGAGTCCGACCCGACCACCCCGGACACCGGTGCGCACGCCGACCGCCCCGCCGCGTCGAGCTTCGGGCTCGGCGCCCTGGTCGATTACCACTGGCGCATCGCCGTTGGCGACACCGCACTCTCCGTCGAGGACCTCGAACGCCTCGCCTCCGAGAACACCCCGCTCGTCCGCGTCGCGGGCCGGTGGATCGAGATCCGGCCCAAAGACGTCAAGGCCGCCGCCAGGTTCCTCCGCGAGAACTCGGGCGGCGAGATCTCGCTGGGCGAGGCGATGCACCTCGCCTTCGACGCCGACGCCGAGGAGACCGGGGTCGAGGTGCTCGGCCTCGACGCGACCGGCTGGGTCTCGGACCTCTTCGCCGATGATTCAGACGAACTCATGCCCGAGATCCCACAGCCCGAGGGATTCGAGGGCGAGCTCCGCCCCTACCAAAAACGAGGCGTCAGTTGGCTCGCGTTCCTCGAACGCCACGGCCTCGGCGCCTGCCTGGCCGACGATATGGGCCTGGGCAAGACCATCCAGCTCCTCGCCCTGGCGCAGAGCGAAAAAGAGCTCGAACAAGAAGGCAAGGGACCGCCCATCGGCCCAACCCTCATCATCGCGCCCATGTCCGTCGTTGAGAACTGGCGCCGGGAGATCGTCCGGTTCACGCCCGCCCTCTCCACGCTCGTCCACCACGGCCCCGAGCGTCACGCCGATGATTCGCTCGTCGACGTGGCCAACGACGTCGACATCGTCATCACCACCTACGCCCTGGCCAACCGCGACCGCGAAGCGCTGCACCGGGTCCGCTGGGGGCGGATCGTTCTCGACGAGGCGCAGAACATCAAGAACCCCTCGACCAAGCAGACCCAGGCCATCCGGCAGTTGCAGGCCCCAAGACGCATCGCGCTCACCGGCACACCCGTCGAGAATCGCCTCACCGAGCTCTGGTCCATCATGCAGTTCTGCAACCCAGGCTGGCTCGGCTCCCCCGAGCGGTTCCGCCGCAGGTTCGCAGCGCCCATCGAAAAACGCCACGACAAGTCACGCCGGGCCAGGCTCCGGGCGCTCGTCCAGCCCTACATCCTGCGCCGGCTCAAGAGCGACCCGAGCATCAATGTCGACCTCCCGCCGAAGGTCGAGACCAAGGAATACGCAAGCCTCACCGCCGAGCAGGCCTCGCTCTACCAGGCCGCCATCAACGAGATGCTCGGCGAAGTCGATCGCGCCGACGGCGTCCGCCGACGCGGCATGGTCCTGGCGATGCTCGTCAAGCTCAAGCAGATCTGCAACCACCCCGCGCAGTTCCTCCGCGAGTACGACCCAACGGGTGATCGCCCGCCGCTCGCGTCGCGCTCGGGCAAGGCCATGCGGCTCATCCAGCTCCTCGATGAGTCCCTCGCCGCCGGCGACCAGACCCTCATCTTCACCCAGTTCCGGACCATGGGCGACATCCTCCAGGCGACGCTCATGCACAAGTTCGACCGCGAGGTCATGTTCCTCCATGGCGGCACCCCGAGGGCCGCTCGCCAGAAGATGATCGACCGCTTCCAGCTCGCCGACGGGTCCGCGCCGATCTTCCTGCTCTCGCTCAAGGCGGGCGGCGTCGGGATGAACCTCACCGCCGCCTCGCACGTCATCCACTACGACCGCTGGTGGAACCCCGCCGTCGAGATCCAGGCCACCGACCGCGCCCACCGCATCGGGCAGACCCGCACCGTCCAGGTCCACAAGTTCGTCGTCGCCGGCACCCTCGAAGAACGCATCGACCAGATGATCGAGGAAAAGACCGAACTCGCCGAACAGATCATCGGCTCGGGCGAGAGCTGGCTCACCGAGCTCTCGACCGGGCAGCTCCGCGAGCTGCTCTCGCTCCGCGTCGGCGCCGTCGCGGACGATCCCGACGATGAGCCCGACCAGGGACCGGCGGGCAACCCACGCGGCAGCCAACAAGCGGGGGTGATCTGAATCATGGCGCGCTATTCAAGAGCATCATCCAGACCCGGCGGGCCTTCCCGTCGAACCGCCGTGGCGATCAAGCTCTCGACCAAGGAAGGCCCCGTTGCGAAGAACTGGGTCGGGCTGCGGTGGATGCGATTCTTTGAATCACACACCGCGCCCAACACCGTCGCCGAGGGCATCGCCCTCGCCCGGCAGTCCGTTGTCAGGAAGCTCGAAATCTCGCACGGCTCGGTCGTCGCGCTCCTGCACGGTCGGGGCGAGCCCAAGCGGCAGGTGAAGCTCGCTCTGGCCACCTACAACCACGAGGTCTGGGAAGGGCTGGCGCGCTCGATGGCCGACCAGTCGCTCTTTTCCGCCAAGCTCCTCGCCGGTGATCTGCCGCGCGATGTCGAGGACCTCTTCGCGCCGCTGGGCCTGAAACTCTTCCCGTCCGAGATCGACGAGGTCTCGATCGAGGTCACCGGGCCGCAACACGACCTCCAGGGCGTCGTCACGCCCGATGTCTGCTGCGTCGCCGCGATCATCGCCGAACGACTCGACAGCGACCCCTTCCTCCTCTTCCACCTGCGCGGGATCGAGGAAGACGAGTTCCGCGAGCGGCTCCGCCAGCGCCGCGCCCTCGCCGGCGCCGTCTCCGGGCTGGCCCCCGCCTACGCCCCCAAGCCGATCGAAGCCGCTCAGACCCCGGCCGAGGCGCTCGAGATGCTCCTCGGCGAGTTCTGGGCGCCCGGGGAGGGGCTCGACGAGTTCGAGACCCCGCTGAATCCGCCACCGGTCAGCCACGCCCTGCTCCGCCGCCTCGGTCCCAGCCCCTTCTCGCTCGGCAAGTTCCCACTCGTCGGGCTCCTCGCGACGTGCTACGACACGATCAGCCAATCCGCCATCGCAGGGCGGCAGCAAGCGAACGACGACCCCGCCCCCGACCTCGCCGCAGACGACCACGCCGATTGACTGCACGGATCCCGGTTCTACACTTCCACGCTCTTCACCGATGAGCCGTCCGCGACGTCCAAGGCGCGGCATGGGTCCGGCGCTCGCGGCTTTTTCGCCCGGATCCCGCTCGGAAGAGCCTGCCGCGGCTTCGCTTCCCGTTCGGGCTTGCGCCCGTTCGACCCGAGCCGCGATCTTGTGGTTCGGATGACCCGCCCATCGGCTAGCGCCGCTGCGGCACAAAGCGGAGACAAAGGCCAAACGCCAGGAATCAGTTTCAACAGGCAAGAGACGACGAACGCATGGCCCATGGTGTAATGGTAGCACAGGGGTTTTTGGTACCTCCGGTCCAAGTTCAAATCTTGGTGGGCCAGTTCTTCTCCCTCTCGTCGTCGTTCGTTGATCAACCGATCCCGCGCCAGCCACCTGAGGTGACATGAGCATCCCCACCGCGGCAATCATCCTCGCAGCAGGCAAGGGCACACGCATGAACAGCGACCTGCCCAAGGTCGTCCACGAAACGTGCGGCGCCCCGATGGTCTGCTGGGTCGCCCGCGCCTGCCTCGAAGCCGGCGCGACGCGCCTGATCGTCGTCGTCGGACACCGCCAGGAGCTCGTCCGCGAAGCGATGGAGCGCATCGACCCGGGCGACGCGACGATCGAGTTCGCCACCCAGGACGAACAGCTCGGCACCGGCCACGCCGTCCGCTGCGCCCAGCCGCTGCTCGACGCCTTCGCCGGCGACATCGTCGTCCTCTGCGGCGACGGCCCGCTGATCCGCCCCGAGACCGTCGCGCAGCTCATCGACGAGCACCAGCGCGCCAACGCCGCCGCCACCCTCGCCACCGCGATCGTCGAAGACCCCGCCGGCTACGGCCGGATCATCCGCGACGACGCCGGCGCCTTCGTCGGCATCGTCGAAGACAAGAACGCCACCGACGAGCAGAAGCGGATCAACGAGATCAACCCGAGCTACTACTGCTTCGGCGCCGACCACCTGTGGGCCGGCCTGCGCATGGTTGCGCGCGACGAGGCCAGCGGGGAGTATTACCTCACCGATGTCCCGTCGCTGCTGCTCGAGTCGGGCGAGCGGGTCGGCGCCCTCAGCGCCGTCGCCGCACAGGACGCGCTCTCGGTCAACACCCCCGAGCAGCTCGCACAGACCGACCGGATCCTCCGCGACCGGCTCGCGGAACAAACCACGGGGGTGAACACCTGATGGCCATGGGCGACTCCAACTCGATCAAGGTCTTCGCCGGCGTCCGAAGCATCCCGCTGGCCGAGCTCATCTGTCAGCGGCTCGAGCTCCCGCTGGGCGTCGGACGCACCGAGTTCTTCCCCGACTCGGAGATGATCGTCAAGATCGAAGAAGACGTCCGGGGCCGTGATTGCTTCGTCGTTCTCTCGACGTGCAAGCCCGTCAACGACAACCTGATGGAGCTGCTGATCTTCGTCGATTGTCTCAAACGCGCCTCCGTCTCGCGTGTCACCGTCGTCATCCCGTACTACGGCTACGCCAGGCAGGACCGTAAGGAAGAGGGACGCACACCCATCACCGCCAAGCTCGTGGCGAACATGATCACCACCAGCGGCGCCGACCGCGTCCTGACCATGGACCTCCACGCCGCCCAGATCCAGGGCTTCTTCGACATCCCCGTGGACCACATGTCCGCCTCGCCGGTCTTCCTCAACTACTTCAACAAGATCCGCGACGAGCTTGGCGACCTGGTCCTGGTCAGCCCCGATATCGGCAACGCCAAGGTCTCGGGCAAGTACGCCGCCTTCCTCGACGGCGAGATCGCCTTCATCGACAAACGCCGAATCAGCGGGACCAAGGTCAACTCCACCACCGTCATCGGCGATGTCCGAAACAAAACCGTCCTCATGATGGACGACATGATCTCCACCGGCGGGACCGTCTTCGAAGCGGCCAGGCTCGTCCTCGATCACGGCGCCAACCGCGTCATCGTCGGGGCCACCCACGGCGTGCTCGTCGGGCCCGCCATGGAGCGCCTCGCCGACGACTCCATCAGCCGCATCATCCTCACCGACACCATCCCGCTCGGTGAACGAACCGCGCCCATCGCCGACAAGCTCGTCGAGCTCAGCGTCGGCGCCCTGCTCGGTGACGCCATCCACAACATCCACCACAACCTCTCCGTCAGCGCCCTGTTCCGAAAGGACACCGGCTCAAAGCGCTGACAGAGCACACTGATTCATCAACCAACTCGGCCGACGCCGTGACCCAGTCCAAGATAGGAGTTTCATCATGAGCACCACGTTCACACTGGAAGCCAAAACCCGCGAGAAGGTCGGCTCCCGTTACGCCCAGCGCGCCCGCCAGGCCGGCGAGCTCCCCTGCGTCCTCTACGGGCACAAGCAGGGCCCCATCTCGATCAGCGTCAACGCCAGAACCGCCATCCACCACTTCGAGCACGGCGAGAAGGTCTTCGTCCTCGACATCGAAGGCAAGCACGAGAACGCGCTGCTCAAGGACCTCCAGTTCGATTACCTGGGCAACAACGTCATCCACGCCGACTTCGAGCGCGTCAACCTCGACGAAGAAGTCGAGACGCGCCTCCAGGTCGTCCTCAAGGGCGACGCCATCGGGCTCAAGAACGCCGACGGCATCCTCCTCTCGGCGACCAACGAGATCACCGTCAAGTGCAAGGTCCGCGACATCATCGAGAATATCGAAGCCGACATCAGCGACCTCGACGCCGGCAAGTCATTCCACGCCGGCGACGTCCAGCTCCCCGCCGGCATGACCCTGGTGACCGATCCCGATGACACCATCTGCTCCATCCAGATCAAACGCGCCGAGGAAGAGGCCGTCGGTGAGGAAGCCGAGGTCGATGGCGCCGGCGCCGGCGAGCCCGAGGTCATCACCGAGAAGAAAGAGGAGCCCAAAGAGGAGTCATGAAGTTGATCGTCGGACTGGGCAACCCGGGACGCGACTACGCCAGAACCCGCCACAACGCGGGCTTTATGGCCGTCGATCGGCTGGCCAGGCGCCACGCCGCCGGCGCCCGTGCGCGCGGACAGTTCCACGCCATGACGATCGACGCCGCCATCCCCGGCGCCGGCAAGTGCCTGCTCATCAAGCCGACGACCTACATGAACCGATCGGGCCTCAGTGTCGGCGAGGCGGTGCACTTCTACAAGTGCTCGCCCGTTGACGACGTCCTGATCATCGTCGACGACACCGCCCTGCCGCTCGGGTCGCTGCGACTCCGCGCCTCGGGCGGCGCCGGCGGGCACAACGGGCTCGCCGACATCGAAAGAGCCCTGGGCACGAGCGAGTACGCCCGACTGCGCATCGGCGTGGGCGAGCCCGAGTTCGCCGCCCAGAAAGACCACGTCCTCGGGCGCTTCACGGACGAAGAGCTCGCCACCATCGAGCCCGCCCTCGACCGCGTCTGCGACGCCGCCGAGTGCTGGGCCGGTCAGGGACTGACCAGGGCAATGAACACCTTCAACACCCGCGCCGCAACCGGCTGGGGCAAACCCGACGGGCCCGATCCGAACGGATCAGGCGCCAACGAATCCGCAGAAGAATCGAACGAATAACACCAACCGACAAACGCCGGCGCACGCCGCGACCGGCGCCAACCCAGTGAAAGGCGACAAAGAACCAATCATGCCAGACAAGAAAAACTACTACGAAACAATGTTCCTCATCAGCCAGGCCGCGGCCGCCGATTTCGGCTCCGCCGTCGAACACATCCACGGCCTCTTCGACAGGATCGACGCCGAGATCGTCGCGCTGAGCAAGTGGGACGAGCGCCGCCTGGCGTTCGAGATCAAGAAGCAGCGCCGCGGGATCTACATCCTGGCCTACTTCGCCTGCGACCCGACGAAGGTCGTCGAGCTCGAGCGCGCGTGCAACCTCTCCGACCAGATCCTCCGCTTCATGTGCGTCAAGGCCGAGCACCTGACCCTCGAAGAGATGCAATCCTCCGACGACCAGCAGGGCCTGGCCGACGAGGCGAAGCTCCGCGAGCAGCAGGCCGCCGAATCCGCCAAGCGCACCAGCAGCGCCAAGTCCCGCGCCGAGATCGAGGAGGCCGAAGCCGCCGCCGCCGCTGCCGAGGCCGCCGCGAAAGAGGAAAAAGCCGCCGAGCCCGCCACAGAGCCCGCCCCCGCGCCGGCCGCGCCCGCCGAGGCGTAACCGACGGTCACCCCCGGACGGGAATCTGATAACATCAACCGAACGAATCACACGCGTCCAATCAGAGCATCAATCCCGAAACACAACACGAAAGGCGAGTGAACACAGATGGCAGGATCATTTAACAAAGTCATGCTCATGGGCAACCTGACCCGCGACGTCGAGCTCAAGCA
>Ga0114931_10001162_pt1 | contig 33413 bp, 26 predicted proteins | sample 2SBtaG_FD_89579 | JGI IMG/M metagenome (GOLD analysis project Ga0114931, IMG submission 89579) | Deep subsurface microbial communities from Kolumbo volcano to uncover new lineages of life (NeLLi) - 2SBTROV14_V59a metaG | ecosystem: Environmental > Aquatic > Marine > Volcanic | place: Kolumbo...
GTAAGTATGTGGAAGAGCGAACAGTAGTCGATTTATTTTGTGGAGGAGGGGGATCCTCTGCAGGCTACCACAAAGCGGGATATCGGAGTGTTTTTGCGATTGACAAGGAAGAGCATTGTGTCACCACCTACAATGCGAATTTCGGGGAGATTGCTCGGGTAGGCGATGTCTCCTCACTTCACAGTAATGATATCCTTCGTGTGATAGGAGATTCACCATTTCTTCTCTCTGCCTCTCCTCCATGCGAGCCTTATACAGCAGCCAATGAGAAGCGGATCAAGGATCCTTACATGAGGATGTTTGATGATCCTATAGGACGGTTGATGGTGGAGAGTATTAGGTTGATTGCAGATCTCAAGCCAAGGTATTATGTTATTGAGAATGTGCTTGGTGTACTGGAGGGTAGGAATTCGGATTTATTGGCTGATGAATTTGAGAGGCTTGGGTTAGGTCATCCATATTTCAATGTGGTGAAGGCGGAGGAGTGGGGAGTACCTTCAAAGCGGCAGAGAGTGATCATCTCGAATGTCAGACTTAGGTCACCCCGCTATCTTCCTATCAGTGTGATGGAAGCAATATCAGATCTACCTCCCCCTAACTCCCCAGATCGTTTCGATGATCATTATCTTGTGAGAGCGCCTCCAAAGCATTCCTCGAAGATTCCCTTGACAAAATTCGGACAGGGTCTTATCTACTTCAAAGGTGCAAAGAAGCAGTACAAGAATTACATGAGACTTTATCCTGACAAATCTGCGGAGGTGGTCATGGGGTTATCGAAGTTTATACATCCCTATGATGACAGATTATTAACTATTAGGGAACATGCCAGATTGATGAGTTTTCCAGACTCCCATAGATTTTTAGGTACAACTGATCAGAAATTCGACATGGTCGGGGAAGCTGTCCCACCGAATCTGACGTATGAGATAGCTAAACAGCTTGAATTCAAAGATGACGGAAACTAATATCGATTTTTAAGGCAAAGGTAGGTTAGTTTAAATCCTTACACTGAGGTATTGCAATCGGATGAAGTTAAACCCAAGAATGGTACAAGGTTTGTTCTTAATCTCTGGATTGATTCTCGCAGTATCACTTTTCTTTCATATTAAGGGTGCATTCTTGGGACTTTATTCGAATACTACAATCTTCTATAGAGTCTATGTGAGCATCCAGCTAGTTCTTGAGACATTAATTGTTGGAGAGGTCTCCTTTCTTCTGATAACGATAGGTATTGACAAACCATATCTGGATAGAGTAGATGTTGATTCTATAAAATTTGATACATATCCGGATATAGATGTGGTACTCCCAATCAGATATGTTCCTTTAGAAAAGATACAGAAGACCGTAGAGGGTTTTATTGGACAGAACTATCCCCGGGAGAAGTTGCACATCTATGTGGCGGACGATACACCTGACAAACAGCGATCCGCAGAGTACAGAGAACTGTGTGAGAAGCATGATCTCGAGTACTTCTATCGTCCAGAAAACAAAGATTACAAGTCTGGAATGCTCAATCTCCTGCTTCCCCATCTAAAATCAGAGTACGCATGTTTCTACGATTATGACCAGGTTCCAACCAAGGACGCGGTCAAGGTGCTGGTGCATAGTATTCTTGAGAATCCAGAAGCAGGATATGTCCAACTTAAGAAGGAATTTCGGGGATTGGTTAATTACATCAGTGAATGGTCTGCTCTCCTATACCTCCAGTTTTTTGAACTTATGCAACCTAGGAAAGAGAGGGCTAAGGTTGGTCTCTTTGCGGGATCGACTGCAATTTTCAGAATAGCTGCCTTGCGAGAAATTGGAGGATTTGCAACTGACACATTTACAGAGGACACAAACACGAGTATCAAATTGTTTCTGGCAGGTTATCGAGGGAAATTTGTGAACTTTATTGGTTCAATCGGAGATGTCCCCTCAGGTTATTCAAACCAGATATCGCAGGTTTGGAGGTGGTCACACGGAGGAACTCATACACTCAGATGCAGATACTCTGAAGTTATGAGATCCAAGAATTTGAATCTTAACCAGAAGATCGAGACATTAAGTACCCTCTTCATGACACCTGTACTTTTTATTGCATATATCTATGGATTCTCCTTCATTCCATTGATTTTCATGGGAATAGAATCAAGACGAGCATATTTATTTGGACTACCTTCAACTATTCTCATCCCATTGAGTCTGTTGATCACATATATCCTCTTTGTTGTTTACTCCATTTCAAAACGGAAACTTATAGGGGAATCAGAATTTAGATATGCACAGATTCCAGGGTTCATTCATATCAGTATTGGCTCAAATCTCCTTCTCTTAGATGCTAGTCTTTACGGTCTGCTTGGAAAGCTTGGTCCGAAATCTCCATACGGAATGTGGACGAGGAAGATCAACATTAAACTCAGAAGTACATTCCTCCTCATTACTGGATTAATTCTTCTTTACATCTCATGGATCGGGTTTACTATGGGAATTCCATCAGCCTATCTTATTCTCCTCCTTGCATCCTCCTTCTTCTCACCATTTATCATCTCCGTTATCCAGCGCAAATAATTATTACCTTGGAAATCTATATGATTTTACTGCTGAAGTTCGAGGACCCTTTGAGGTAATTCCGATGATTCAGGGAGCAAACTTTAGCAGTTTTCAGTCTCTGTCAAGACTCTCAATGCAATTGTTTAAGAAGAATCAGGATAATAATAATTTGACGAATCCGGTTTTTACCACCGGGTTCGAATGTCACAAACACTAAAAACCGAGGTTGTTATATATCGGCGCTAAAACATACGAAGAATTAATCAAATATCGTGTACATGCGGAGATCTTGGTGGAAGGTTATGCGAATGAGAGTGACATTGTCGGAGCACTATTTGGTCAGACCGAAGGTTTGCTGGAGGAAGAGATGGACTTCAAACAACTCCAAAACAGCGGTAGGATCGGAAGAATAGCTCTAAAGGTTAACAAGAGCAACGGGAAGACTGCAGGTACCATCGAGGTTCCGTCCAGTCTCAGTAAAGTTGAAACAGCTATAATCGCTGCGACAATTGAGCAGGTCGACCGAGTTGGTCCATGCTCTGCCCGAATCAAGCTAAGAAGGATAGAAGACGTCCGAAAAGAGAAGAGACAAGCAATTGCCTCACGAGCAGCAGAGATCATGAAGAACTGGAAAACTTCTGAGGAAGTCCAGAATCTTCCTGAGAAAGTGCTCAAGTCTTCAAAGAAGGGGAAAATCACCCGTTTTGGTCCAGAGAAACTAGTCGCAGGACCAGATCTCTATCACTCAGATGAGATAATTCTCGTTGAGGGAAAGGCAGATGTTGAGAAGCTTCTGAAATTCAACATTTCCAATACCATTGAACTTAAGGGAAGCTCACATATCCCTGCATCAGTGAAGACGTTGTGCAAAAAGAAAGTTGTAACTGCGTTTCTCGATGGTGACAGGGGTGGAGACTTTCTTCTGAAACTCCTTGCAAATACTGTCTCAGTAGACTATGTTGCAAGAGCACCTCTAAACAAGGAGGTTGAACATCTAAACAAAACTGCTATTCAGAACGCCCTCGATAACAAGGTGGCACTTCTTGATGCAGAGTTATTTACAGAGAAGATGAATCTCAAAGAGTTTATGGATGCCAATGATCACAGACCTGCCCAGGGCAAATCTATTTCTTTGGACAGAATCTCAACATCACCGAAGAAGGCGCGTACCTCTAAGAGGTATAAACGTCAAAGCTCCAAGGTGGTAGAGCCATCAGAAGCAAAGGTAGAGACTGATAAACAGGAAACTACTAAATCGACAAAATCTAAAAGATCACGGTACTCTCGAGACAAGCAAAAGAAAGTTGAGAAGAGAGTTCGAACTAAATCAACCTCAAGAAGGAGAGAAGATTCAGGATCTCGTCGTCGGTCATCTGACCGACCAAGAAGAGTCAGATCTGTTATCAAGATACCTGATGAACTGAAGGAACATGCAGAGAGTGTCAAACAGACCTTTCAGGCTGTCATGCTAAATGCAGACAATAAGCTAATCGCATCAGTTCCAACAGCAGATGCTTACAACACCCTTCAAAATACAGAATCAGTGACATCCATCGTCATTGATGGTGTGATCACTCAGAGAATACTTGAACTCGCTTCTAAGAAAGAGATGAAGTATGTCGTTGGGGCCGTCATTGGCGACATCACACCACGATCTGTCAATAAATCACTCACATTCGCAACCTATTCTAGGATCTAACATTTGAAATAATATAAACTTAAACCAATTCAATAAAACTAACATTAATACAATTTGTATATCATGACAGTCTGCAAATCAAATTTCATCTGTGATGTATGTCCAGGGAATCTCCAATTTTATCTTAATGTCTAAATATAGTCCCTTAGTCATTGAATTATGGATTCGTCAATCCTTATTGTCGGTCACGTGTGCTATGATATTCGGGACGGGAAGAAGGTACTTGGTGGACCCGCTCTGTTTATGTACCCAATTCTCAAACGGGTATTCGACAAAGTTGATTTGCTTACCTCTGCACATAGTAGTTTTCCATTTCCCATAGGAGCTAATATCCATCTTATTCCATCTGAGTTGACAACTGTCTTCAAGTACCAAGACAATTGTTCTGAAGATAGATGTATATCGCTAAAGAGCAAGGCTTCAGATATAGACTGGTTTCCTCCAGAGTCTTATGATGTGGTTATTGTGTCTGGGATAGCAGGAGAGATAAGACCTGATGTCCTGAAAACTCTCTCCACCATGGGAGCTTTATGTTTTATCGATATGCAGACACTTGTTCGTACCTTCAATTCAGAAGGAAATCTGGAGATCAAGAAGGACAATAATCTGAAGATTGCACAATCCAATTGTGATTTTGTCAAAGCATCAGACCAAGAGGTTACTGGAGTTCCAAATAGGTGCATTGTAACATCTAAGGAGAAAATTACTGCAAATTTCAGCAGATTAATCTCTGTGAATAATCAGGTCAATAATAATCCTATTGATACCACGGGTAGTGGCGATGTATTCCTCAGCGGATTTGTCATCTCATACTATCTGACAAATGAACTAGAATACTCATTAAGATTTGGAGCATCTTTGGCGGAAGAAAACGTAAAGCATTTTGGAATAGCATCTGAGGAAGTTTATGCAGAGCTGATTGATCACTTATGGGCGAAACCCTCTGAGTATCCCTAGGAATGTGACTGCAGATGTGAGATCTGACACAGATCTTGGTCGAATTTCATTCTCAAGTAAGTATCGATCTAATTGATAAGCTTCTTTCCTTCCTTCGTCTGTTATGAATCCTCCGAGATCCACCAATTCTTTGGCTCGACGTCTGGTATTCTCTGCAAGCTTGTTGCTTCTCTCTTTGAGCGTATGATCTGAGATGAGTGCCATGATTGTGAAATAGGTGTGATTGATTGAGAGCGAGAAATTACTAGTCGCATTCCACGCTTCAGAAAATGCTTTCCAACCTTCTCCAAAGGTGATAGGATAGTTGCTTACAGCCTCGTTGTAGAGAATATTGTGGGATGAGTTTAATTTGAAATAGCTGAGCAGATTAATCTCATTGTCGAGCATATTCTCAATAGTCTCATTCAAGACTAGTTCACTCTGATCTCTGAATTGTAGATCCGATATTTGAAAGTCATAGATCATCTGTAAGATGTTTACAGTATCCTCTGGAGTTGTATTGTCTAGAATCTCATCAATTGTTGCCTTGAAAGACACATCATTGAGATCTGAAGGTAATTTACTTACAGTAGAAAGCTCATAACCTGCTGAAACGAGAAGAGGTGCAAAAAGAAATGAAAGACCAAACAGACGTGGTCCACCTCTTACCCAATTCCTCACTGTACTGTTCATCTCTGAGATCATCCACCCTAGATCAACCTCATCAATTTCAAGAAGCTCTCTTTCTACCATGATTCCTCTCTTTGCTAGTTCAAAGAAGTTGGAGGTGGCAGCAGTAATTGCTGAGAACTGTCTTGGTATCTGTAATGATATTCGTTCAGGATAGACGTGACGTATATCGTGCTGATAGAGTGATGTCATTTGAAGAGTAAGTGCAAGAGAGGCACACTGTGCGATATAATTTGCAATCTCACCAAATGACAGAAGAGGTCGGGTGTCCAAAGAACCTTCTCGATCTAATCTAGGATGAAACTCATCGTCAGTGTACACAAATTAATTTGTAAATTGAACTTAATAAACTGAACAATAGTAGCGTGATCTTCATTCCTCGGTGAAGACCTTGGCTCTCTCCCATGAGTCTATATACATCCTTTTGAACATTTTTGCAAGGTTTATATCTTGGGTGTACATCCCGACAAAGTTCTTCTCCTCAGTGATCTCGGAAGTTCGAGAATATGTGGCAATAAGTATTCCTTCCTCATCTGAGATAAGAAGGATGTTCGAGAACGGATCTTCTGAGACCCTAACTTCGATCGGTTTTATTCTCTCAAGTGCTTCCTTCTCATAGGAATCATTGATACCAGTTGGCGGTGTGAGAATAGATATTCGGGCATTTGAAGCTTGAAGGGAGTTAAGTCCCTTGACTATATTCCCAAGATTCAGCTCTGCAAGAGTGTCAAGTGCTAAGAGAACTTCATGCTCCGTATTCTGAATAATCTCACCCAGTTGTGAGTTCATTTCCTTTCTTCCAGAGATAGTGTATGCAAGAGGATTGTAGTCTCTTGTAGATCTTTCGAGAAGTTGCTCTAAAGAATTTTTTGCTCCTTGCAGCAGATCTTTGTGGATCTTCCCTATCTCATCAAGAACCTCGGAGGGAGGTTTGGCAATAAATATAGCTGGACTACCCTTCCCTTGTATCCTTCGAACATATCCCTTGTTAGAGAGTCGATCGAGAATCTGGTAGACTCGATTGGCAGGAACTGAACTAACCTTTGAAACATGGCTGGCAGTGGATTTCCCCTCATTTATGAGAGCCGAATATACTTTTGATTCATACTCGGACCAACCGAGAGAAATCAAGGAAGTTACAGATTCATTTATTTCCACGTTTTTGAATCCTTTCAAGCCTTAAAAAAGAATTCTCAATAAGTACCCTTTGAGGAGTAAGTACTGATTAATTAATTTGGAAAGGGATATAATTTCAAGATTCTCAATCAAATTATGAATCTACCTACTCCAATTGATCATCGCTCTTTGGTAAAGAATGCACTTGACATTGGGGTCGGATTCGTTGATGCTAATTACATCTACAAGAACATCGAGACCTATATCTGTACAAGGGATGAAATGAAGAATAGGAGGACTGTGGATTTCGGGAGTTCTATACGGATGATTTCTGGCTCTATTGAAAATTATATTGGAACGAACAATTACTCGGAGATAGGACATGATGTTTCATCTCTGGCTCTGAAGACAAGAAAAGGAGAAGATTTATCCGAACCACTGATCGCAACTGCCAATGCACATAATTCATCTGTTGATATCAGCTCGGATAATATTATAGATCGAGATTATGGTGGGGAGATTGTTGAATTCTGCAAGGACATCCAGAGAATAAGTTCAGAGTTCACTGATATTCGAATTCGATTTGAGTTTGATCATAATTTTATTGGGAAGACCTACCATTCTTCAGATCCTATTAACAATACACAAATATTCACTCTTGATATTTTGAAGGTCTCCCTTTCAAAACGTTCGTCAAAGGGTACGATAGAAACCTCACTCGCCTTTGGTGGAGTTACTGCAGACAGTCTGAGTATGGAAAGAATCAGAGATAGGATGAGTGAGTCAAGCAATTATCTTAAGGAGGTAGAGAAGGCCAAACCAATAAATCACGGGAGATATAGTACAATTCTCTCAAATGACAGTGCTTGGACACTCATCCATGAAACAGTTGGACATGGAATTGAAGGTGATGAAGTGGTAAATGGAAACTCATTCCTCAAAGGCTTTAAGGGACAGATCATATCGAATTTGGAGCTCAATGTCCTCGATGACTCACAGATTCCGAGTGCGGGTTGGTCGGAATTTGATGATGAGGGAATGAAAACCAAGGGAATACTCATCGTTGACAACGGAGAACTGAGTCAATTTCTTCATAGCCGGAGAACTGCGGCAATACTAGGAGAACTTCCAACAGGGAATGGTCGGATTTCAAATTACCTCTCAGTTCCGAAACCCCGCCAAACAAACCTCATGATAGAACCTGGTGAGTGGACAGAGGAGGAAATGTTTGAGTTTATAGGGGAAGGGGTCTACATCGGTCAAATTTCACATGCTCAAGTTACATCAGATACCGGCGAATTCGTGATGATCCCAGAGTATGCATATACGATTCAAAATGGAGAATTAGGAGATCCCATAATCCCGCAGATGATCAGGGGGCAGACTCTAGATACATTGCAGAATATAGAAGCTGTTGGGAATGACATAAAAACAAATCCGACGGAATGTATTAAGAATGGACTTGTAATACCTATTGGGATGATTTCCCCAAAACTTGTTGTCAGTAATTTGGAGGTGGCCTAAATGAGTCAGATAGACGACACACGAACTGTTATATACGAAATTGATCGATTGCTAGGGAGAAATACCACTATTACTGGATGGAAGACCTACGTGCAGGACATCTCACGGATGAGAATTAGGAGGGAGAACATCAATCGAAGTGATATGAAGGTAAGGCAGGACGAGATTTACCAAGCAGGAGTTCATCTTGTTGTGGAGAGGGAGGGACAGTGGATTGAAGAGTACATATTTGGAATTTCCTCCTTGAGAAATTTGAAGGATCTATTGGAGAATCCAATTATGAAATATCCCATAGAAACGAAGATAGAAAGATTCCAAATGGACAGAAAACTCAAAACTACCATAAAAGGGGACGGTTATTTCCTTGACTCCACGAATATTGAAGACCTTCTTGATATGATTTCAGTCCGTCATGACTCGATGCGTGAAATAAGATTTTCTGACACAGTCTCAAGAGACCAAGAAGCGATTGCGATTTCAAACCACTACGGTGATGAGAATATTGCTGCATCAATACGGTACACTGCGACTATTAGTGGCCTTGTCAGTAAGCAGAACACATATAGTTTGAAAGAGCTCATAGGGTCTCGCAATCTACCAAGTTTTATCGAGAGTTACGAAATTTCAAAGGCTGAAATGGTTCAGCAATTGGTTTACATAAGAAATAGCGTTACCAAATTTCTGAAGGAGAAAATAGACCTCCTGATTTCACCAGAGGTGACTGGAGAGATCATTAGAGTTTTGGCAAGGTATTTTAATCCTTCTAATTTTGTTGAATTATTCCCTCCCGAATATCAGATATATGATAATCCACAAAGACCAAGTGGATTCTTCTCTTCTGTTATTGACGATGATGGGAACACCACTACCACCACGAATTTGCTAGAGAAGAAGAATCTGAATCTCTTCAAATTTAAGCCATTTGAGCAATTTATCCATTCCTACAGGTTCAAGAAGAGGAAAAGCATAAGCAATGTGATCCTAAGTGGTGGGATTGGATCTGGAGAGAGTTTTACAGAAAGGAGAGTATCATTTGTTAGAGTAGCTAACGCAAATACATCTGTGATTGGATCAGGTAGTAATTTGCAGGCAATTATCAATGTGCACGAGGCAGATCTTTGGAAAAATGGAATCCTTTCAAACCCAGTGAGTCGATTCACTATTATAGTCAATCTTTCGGATTTTTTCTCAAAAGGGACTTACTCGAATGATCAGGTATTGACCTTTGCTATCGAGAAATTAGGAGCGTCATACACTGGTTGGATGTGGCTTCCAAGTGAAACATACAAACTCTACTAGAATGACTGAGAATTCAGTTAGAAATGAGAACTTTAAGAGAATATATTTAAACCTCCTAAAGGGTTTCAGATCAAGAAAAAGCAGAAATGCTAATCAAGGAAATGTAGGGTCTGATATGAAGAAATACATGAAAATCTCGCTAATAGCCGTACTCTGCGTATCGCTCATGATGACATCAGTTGTCGCAAGTGAACAACAGAATACACTGCAAGTTACTACTCAAAGCTCAACCGAGCTCGAGAGTAAGATCGCACCGAATCAAATTGACACTGGGATCAATTACACAAGACCAATTTTAGATAAAGTCACATATCAGATCAATGACTCATCACCAGAAGTTGACCTCCTTGAATTGGTTCAAAGAAATGAAACATTGAACCGAGGTGCAATATTCCAGTCAATTGTCTACACAAATGTAACAGTTTACTACAAAGTTCTGAACGGTACAGCGAATACAAAAGTTTACTTCCATTCAAATGAGAAGACATTGGACACTAACTTTGATGTAAATAACAACACTGTTACACAGTTAGAGTACATAAGTTCGGAGAATGTGAATGATTTTATTATTCCATATTCAGGAATTAAGTCAAATGGTTCGATGGCAAGCTACAAGATAAAATTTAATCTTACTCGCTCGTACATGAATTTCTTTGCAAGAGCAGAGTCTCTTCCTGAAAATTTGGAAGGAGCACCTATGAATCTGCTGTCTGTAGGACAGTACTTTAATACCTCATTCGATGAGGAATTTTACATCCAGAATGAGAATGTGACAATTACACTCACGGCCAATAACATTACAGGTAGCGATGTCTATGCTATCAAGTACAAGACCAATAGTGAAACCATCTATTCCAACATGAACTTTACCACTACAACATTTGGAACGATGGCGAACGGTACAATTAACCTCGGGACATTTGTGCCAGGAACTACTATTGAGATTGTTGCTATCGCATATTTGAACGACACAGTAAATGCTGAGGTAACAAGGGTTACAAATATACTCTCTAGCTCAGTTGAAGTTGGTGATGGAACTCCAACACTTGATCTGGAGGTTGTAAAAGCAGACAATACAACGAGTGCAATGCTGAGAAAGCTGAATGATATCATTTACACTCAATCAAGGGAAATCACTCTCAACTTTAATGCATCAGTCGTCAAGGGTAAAGTCGTAAAGTACTCAGTAAATTATACCGATGGTGTCAATCCAGTCTTCAAGGACAATGTCTCCTTTACTGAGGTAAATGGCACTCAGTCCGTGCAAGATAATTTCACAGCTACAGCAGATGGAATATGGAATGTCACAGTCTTTGCCTTCACAGATAAAGATCTGTCAGTTAATCAGAGCTTCACTATTTACATCGATACAATCGCGCCTACCCTCGCCTTCACAGCACCAGTACAAGGAGCTGTATTCAAGGAGGATACGATGACGGTGACCTTTGCCTTCAATTTTGATGATGAACGCTCTAAAGTTTATTATGCTTCACTCGATATGGATAATGGTAATACCTATGAGGTAACAGGGATGAACAATTTCACTTACACGTACCTCGAAGCAGGTATCTATTCTGTCTCTTTGACAGTTGTTGATAATGCAGGAAATACAGCAATTACCTTCGTATCAGTGAATGTCCAAAGAGCATCAGCCTCCAAAGTATTTGCACCGATCTCAACTGTTGCTTCACTCTTAGCACTTATCGCAATCCCAGTTATTGTAAAACGAAAGTAAGTTCTAACATTATCATAAAATTTGTAACGGCGCTAAATACTTATCAAATCCCAATTAGTGTAGTAGTCTCTGCATTCAATTTTATTTCATTTCTTCTTGACATTCTTGGTACTTCTCTTTTTCTTAACAGATTGTTTGTACTTACTCCTCCCCTTGGAGATTGATTTAGCAAGCTTACTTGAATCCTGAGAGATCTTTCCTTTCTTCATCGCGAGACCTAGTCTCTTGATTGCCTCCAGAGAGTGTGATAATTGATACAACCAAGAGTAAAGATCTCCTGCATATGCAAAAAGGTGGTATTTCTTCCCAATAAAAATGACAATCTGCTTAGGAGTAAGTCCCTCCAATCTCAGATTAACAATAGTCTTTGAGATCTTGTACATAGCATGGGAACAGTAAGGATACTCCTTACAGGCACAGGTAAAGAATGTACTCGTCCACACCTTTACTTTCTGAGCTAGGGATCTAGACCATACCCCTTTGTCTGAGGTTCCGAAAATTACCTCGAGGATTCCATCACTGAGGAATCGGGTACTCATCTTTGCTTTTGTGAGTTGTTCGATCTCTGCATGAGCAGATTGTGAGAGGTGTATACTTTTGAATGGAGTAAGTTCAACCGCTACGTCAAGTACTGATTTCTTCAGGGTCTCAGTTGCAATCCTGTACCCAATAAGCGGGGTGAGAAAGCTCTCACTACTTGCTCTTCCGAGAGCTGTGATATGATACTTCCCAGATTTGTGGATGATCATCTTGAGTTTCTGAAGTGTTGAGATAATATCTTCAAGCTGTCCAGTACTGTAGTATAAACTTTCATAGAAGTCTTCAAGTGATAATTTGGTTTTTGGAGAGTTCGCGGAGATCAGTGCCATTATTTGATCAGCTTCAGTATCAAAATCAATTTCAAGGTCAATATCTTCTACAGGCTCAGTAAGTAATTTGAATCCAATCTGTTCTTCTGAGAAGTCCATAGCAGTGTAAATTTTACTCCCAGGAGTTACAAAGAGATATGTTCTACCCAGATCATGAAATCCGAATCTCCCGGCCCTACCGATCATCTGATGAAATTCAGATGTCTTCAACCATCGAGCGCCCATTCCGGGAGTCTCGAAAATCACCTGCGAGACTGGAAAATCCACTCCTGCACCTAAGGCAGCAGTAGTTGTGACGACATCATATTTCCCTTTCTCGAATCCTTTCTCAACTTTCTTCCTGTCAGTAAAGGTCATTCCAGCATGGTAGTAGGTAGATTTGAGGAGTTCAGATCTAAGAATCGCCGCCAATTGTTGAGCTCTTTTTCTTGAATTTGTGAATACCAATGACTTTCCGTAGTAGCCAGTGCTAGATTTCCTTTTGCCATCATCCTTGATTAATTTTGCAATTCGACGTTCCTTCTCTTCAAGTTTTTCCGTAATAACGAGATGACGTTCAAGGGGGATGGGGCGTGCATTGTATTCAACAAGTGAAAGTCTGAGTTCTTTGGCTAACTCCTTGGGATTTCCAATCGTCGCAGATAGGCATATAATCTGGCAGTTCGGGAAAAGGAATCTTATACGAGCTAACATCCCATCAAGTTGTTGTCCCCTCTGCTCATCACCGAGCAATTGAACCTCATCTATAACAAGAACTCCAATATCTCCAGCTTTTGAGATCTGTCCACTTCTGATAATCCAATCAAATGCTTCATACGTCCCCACTATAATATCAGATGACCGAAAGTTGGAGTCAACTATTGCCTTATCCTCACCTTCCACCTCGATTTTAGACATCCCGACACGGACACCTACCCGGTACCCAAATGGAGTATAACGTTTTCTAAATAGTTCGTATTTCTGATTCGTCAATGCGACTAGTGGAGTGAGAAATACAAATTTCGATTTTCTATATCTCAAATTATGAATACCAGCAAGCTCTCCCACAAAGGTCTTTCCTGATGAGGTCCCTGCTATCACCAGAAGATCCTTGTAGTTGAGTAGTCCCTTATTGATGGCAATTTGTTGAACAGGTAGTAACGTCTTTACCCCTTCGTCATACCAAGCTTTCATGAGTTTACTACTGATTTTGTGTTCTGCTTGAAGGAAATCTTTCAGAGAAATTGCTTGAAAACTCTTGTCTGCTCCTATAACATCATACAAGGTATTTATGGCACTTTCATCCCTGACCGGAGAGTCTTCTTCTAAGATTGAGACTGATTTATCCACACTTCTTGTATTCTCCAACTGTTTAGTGTAGAAGTTACGAGTTGATTGTGTGATTTCTATACCTCTCCTGTTATAGTCATCCCGGATTTCCCTCTGAGCACATGACTTACAGACGATTTTTCCAAAAAATTGGTACTCCTGACCAGATTTGATGATTGTGACTCTTTGTCTGTCTTTCAGGCAGATTGGGCATATTTTCACAAGCTTAGGGTTTGGGAGACCAAAGGACTTGGTATATTCAAGAAATTCTTTAATATTCGGAGGTTGATCATCTGGTGAAATAATTATTAATCTTGCATGTTTAAGGAGCTTGGTTGCTAATTTCTCAGATTTGTAAGACGATCGATTCCCCTGAAAAACCTCGAATCTGAATGGTCTCAGAAATTTCTTGTCATGGGTGAACCATATCTTAGTCCTTCTTTCTGGCTTGGATGACTCAAGTTTGGTACTTTTTTCAAAAATAAAACAATCTACAACGACATCACCATCTGTCCTAAGTATCCAATTGAAAAGGAAGACGACCTTTGATGCCTCCGACATTGCTCTCAGACTAAAAATAACTCGAGTTTATAATTAAATTGTCATAACTTACCTACAAAGGTATAAAGTTGAGAAGTGCTGAAATTGCAGAGGGAATAGAATTATTGGCATAATAGATAATGAGGAGATTGAGTACAAAATGACCGATCATCAGACCACTTATCTGCTTGGAACGGAGGGTGAGGAGATCTCCACCAATACTGAGAAACAGTGTCATAATAATTGCAGTGGCTACTCCGGTGTATTCTTGAATAAGGAGGATCTCATACCAGTGAATTATGAACCAAATAGCATTTTGAGTTATGATTCCTACATTCTTACTATTTTTTTCTGCAAGGAATTGAAGGATGAAACCTCTTGTCCAGAAGTCTGTTATAGAAACCATGATGAAGATCAAAGGTAGGGTGATGAATGGATTGAACTCTCTTCTCCATCCAGCAAAGAAGATTTCATACTTGATGAATATCAGACCCGCTGTTGCGTATAATAGTATTCCACAAAGGAAATTGAGGAGAGTATTTTTACGTGGCAATGTTACACCCAGCTTTTGAAGACTCAATCCATGCCTTCTGTAAAACCATACAACTGGGAGGACATACCCTATACACATTCTCATTGCTCGCAATGCAAGATCTGCGTCGTAAGCTAGTTGAAACAGTGATTGGATGAAATATCCAAATGCTGCAAAAGTAATCTGGAAGAGAATTAGCATCCAGAATTCATGAATGATTTTCATTGCGCTCACTTGATATGAAACAGGTTAGAAATTTCAGGGTTCCTTAATATCGATGAGAATCCAGCAATTTTGAAATATTTTAAGAGATCATCTGATGTTGGGAGAGATTTGACCTCCCCTATCAATTGGTACAATGGCTCTATTCCTAGAGTAAGAGAATCTGATGTGGGAGAGTTCAGTAGAATTCTACCATTACTTTTCGTGATCTGATTGAAAAACTTTGACCAATGATCTATGTCACTGTAAAGAAGAAAAAAGTTGTTTGAGAAGATGAAATCAAAATCTTCGTTGATAATACTATCAACTTTGCTAACATTGGGAGCGTAGAGAGATGTTTTGGGTTCAAGATTCAAAAATGTGTGTGCCCGGTCTACTCCTTCCTCAGAAATTTCAAGGACCCTCACTTGACTTGATTCCTCTACAAATGGCTCTATTGCTGAGACAAACATTTCTACACCAACACCCAGTAGACAGATGGATGGGAATTTTGTCTCAAGCTTTGAAAGCTCATCCTGAAGGATAGGTTGGATCAATTTGATACTAGGATATACAAGTGAAGCTTCTAGCCTGTATATGATATTCTCTAAATCCCATTCGCCGAGACCACCTTCCACAAGTTCCTCTAGCAATTCAAGACCATATCGTAGACAAGTTGAGATTTCATTTTGCTGAGAAACAGAATGAAATGAGTATGGATGCTTGTTAATGAATTCTTCGTATCGATTACCGATACTAACGATTTCACCGTCTAATTTCACCAGTTGTTCCTGATTGAGAAATTTAAGAATAAGATTGATTACCTTACCTGCTTTTTCACTCCACTGTAATTCATAGTATATTCTTTCAGGAGCAGATGGTGACTTTATCAGATCGAAAAAATTATGAGATTGCAGAAAGTCTACGTATGCCAAACAAGCCAGCTCTCTTGATTCTGAGATGTATTTCTTGGTTAATTCGTTCTGTACCATGAGTTATTTACTCCTTTGTCATGAGGAAAATCAATTTTCTCGAACGTGCCCAATCAAGGAGCAGTGTCGTCGAGAGTATCGTTTCCATCCACATCCGAGATATTTCCTCTATAGTCATAGATCCATTCATATTCAAGAGATCGTCCCATCTTGAAGTGCTGAGAAAGTATGGACCTGAATCATAGAGTTCCTTTACGTTGTAATTTGTAATAGGTGTGATCCTCATAGATTGAATAAGAAGATTCGAGATACTTTCTACACTCGCTGGTATTGTTCCCCTAATTCCTGCTTCATCGAGAAATGAGAGAACTGCAAGTATCTCCCGACGATCTGCTAACCGCCATTCTTCAGAAAGTGAATGGGTGACGATTGCGAACCATTTGGAGATACTATTTACATAACCTACAGAGGAATGTTTCAAGGTGAGAAAAGTGTAGACTTCACTATTTCCTTTCTTGGCCATGAACGGGATTCCATTGATAAAAACTGTTGTGATTTCATTTTTTATATCTATTAACTGATTCTGGATTGAATTAAGTAGATCTTTGACATCAAATTTTATTTCATCTATCCAGAGAGGTAGATTACTGACATCACAGAATTTATTCTTGAGATCAATTGTGAAGAAACCATTAATAAATGATAGTCCCAGAGATTTCAGAGGACGATTCTCATTATCAAATATTAGGGTAAGACTCTTATCTTTTTTCTCAAATGTAGTCTTGGATCTCTCTGCATACTGCCGAACCGCATTCTGTATGTTCTTGTCAAGTTCTGATGCATATCCTCCTGAGAAATTGATGATCGCCTCACTAAGCTTTTTGACCTCCTGCATGTACTGATCATCCCTCATTGAAATGATTAGAACTGAGACAACATCCTCATCTCCCTCTGGACTAATCCTGCTGACTGCAATCTTCTCATTTCCTGATTTGTCGTCTGAACTGAACTCATTCAAGTTCGTTCTTGCAAAACCAGCATATACCTCAGATAATTTTCTTGAATTCTTTAGTTGCTCCACAAATCTGGAACCACTCACAACTTCTGTCAGAGTAACCACTGGACCGAGAAAGATATCGAATTCGATCATAGAGATAAAATATACCCCAAAATCTCTCAGAACAGTGAGTGTGAATGATGAAAGTTCAAATGACGTGTACTTTTCGTCATCCCAGTTTTCTGACATTACATATAATACTTAATTTCCTTAATTAAAACAATTGTTACGGAGAAATAAGTTAGATTATAATATATCTAAGATTTCACTCAGACCATCAATTGTTTTGATTCTGAGATTGGCTCCAATCTTCAAATCAAAGTTTTCTGTAGAGATTGCAACTCTAGGACCAATTTGATCAATATTGACTCTTATGTCTTGCCTCTTGTGGAGACCATATAGACCCTGTTTTACATTGTCTCCATCAAATATGATTTCTTCAAGCCCATGAAACCCGCTTATTTCATGTGTAGCTTTTATGGACAGGTGGGTAATCGTCCTGTCAGAATTGAATATTTCGGAAAGATCCATTGCTCTAAGTCGTTTCTTGGTAATTTCTCCGAAGATCGACTTAGCTACTTCATCGGATATGTCTGATGAGAGGAAATATTCCTGTTTAGGTAGGTAATAAATCGTCCGCTTCTGGAAACGGTCAGCAAGAAACTTTTGCTGATTGGATCCAAAGGATTGATCATAGATACATATCATGATAATTTTTGGGCTCTTACTCACCTGAAGAACAGAATACTCTGATGCCTTGTATTCAAGTAATTTTAACCTTTTAACAATCTCAGAACGCTTTGGAGTAGAGGATAACAAATAGAGAGAATTCCAGCTATCAAAAAAATTGGCCAATTCAGCAAGTCTCCAGAGTTTTGTGAATTCAGAGGATTTTATCTCATCATCTGAGTTAGGAATATCTGGAACATTCACCTCGCTTAGGAGAGAAAATAAATTTCCCAATTTTCTAATGGTAGAACTCTTCAATTTCATAGACATCACTCCGACGTGAATATTCCATCCTCAACTTTACCAGTGATCATTCCTTTCTTGATGAATAATTTTGCCATTTTCTCAACATTCTCTGGTTTGTATCCTATAGCTTTCGCAAAATCAGCAAGTTTGACAGAATCACTAGAATTAAGGGCTTTTATGAGTTTGTCCTTCTTAGATTCACCATCCATTTCTCCTTTTGTCTTTGCGAATGCACCAGTGATAGATTTTCCACATTTTGGACAATTCCAAGTTGCCATAATTGTTATTGTCACATTTCCATCCTTGTCTGGCATCGGTGAAACCATATTCCACTGCTTATTAGTGGGAACATCTGTAGGCATAAATGTGTGTCCACAGCCCTTCTTGCCTTTGCAAACAATGGCTTTGACCTTAGGTTTTCTAGGTTTTCTAGGTTTCTTAGCCCCTTTTTTGGCCATATTATTCCTTTGGTCTCGCTATTCAAAACGTTTGTGTCTAATCTGTGTAGATATTTTGAAGGGTCTAGAATCCGATTGGAATTGAAAGGTTGAATAAGACGAGCTGGATCTCAATACCTAGAGTGATAGCTGTTGCGATTGCTCCGCCAATTATAGTAGTTCTACTCCTTTCCTTGGAGTAATTGAGATAGATGAGGTACCATGAGAGAAGTACGACTGACAAGATGGAGAATATTACAAGAGCCGCAGTCAGATAATTCCCGTTAATGATTGATTGATATTCTTGTGGCACAAGTGACTTTTTGAAAGCAGCTTATTAAATCTTCTCAAGTTGTACTCCACAATATCTTCAGTATATCAAGAATATCAGAGTAGAGTTTTACTGCATTTTCTTTATCCCCAGCGCCTCTAATTGTCATTACACCACTCTTCATCAAACTACAATTTACTCTACGAGCTTGGATCACGAGGACTGACTTTCCTTTTGAATACACAGACCAGTGCTCTTGCAGAATAGAACGAATCTGATCCTGGGTTATTATCCACTCAAATTTAGGAGTAAAGATGAAAGTATCCTTCCCACAAAGCGAGGACATGTTGACCTCACCAAGATTCTTTATTTGAAGCTTCTCCCTTCTCACTTCACCATCAGATCCTCTATCTTTCTTGGATATTACTCGTTTGCACTCAGGACATTCAGGATTTTTCTTGAATGCAATCTTGTCGAAATCTAAAGTGTCAAGATCGATATAGAGCATCTTCTCATCGAGGGCTGGTTCTAAATCCAAGAGGATCTTTACTGCTTCGCTCACTTGGACAGATGCAACAATTGAGAGTATAGAAGGGTGAACTCCTCGAACTGCACATGTATTTTGTTCGTCATCCTGTGGATTTCCTAGAACGCATACCATACAAGGTTTTTCGTCTCTAAACACAAAACTCATTACATTGCCTTGGGTTGATATTGCACCTGCGAAGATGTAGGGTATTTTACGCTCGTATGCCACACCATGGAGAGTCATTCTTGGTCTGAATCTATCAAGTCCATCGATGATTAGATCCACGTCATCAAGGAGATTCTTTATGCTTAGACCGTCGATGCTAATTGTGTATGTTGAAATTCTAACTGAGGGATTGCGTTTTCTCAAATTCTCAGAAGCCACGTCCACCTTGGCATCTCCTACGTCCTCTAATGTGTAGAGTTCTTGTCTTGGCAAGTTGGATTGCTCAATAACATCGTAATCTACTAGTTTGATGTGACCAACACCTATTGATGCGAGCAGTTGAGAAGAAGTTGTACCTATTCCTCCTACTCCTGCTACAAGAACTGTACGATTTGAGAGCCTCTTTTGATTCTCAGCTCCTAATACAGGAATATTTCTTGAGTAGAAATCTTCATAGCTAAAGTCCACAAGAGAGATTGAATGCCGACATTATGATTGTGTCGATATCTGACTGCCTTTCTTTGAGACAAATTTGCTTGTAATATGTGTAAGTATCAGTAGGAGAAGAACAACTGTCAATGAGAAGACTGGAGCAGGCCAATCTATTTGAAGTTGGGAATTACCTGCAAATGCGACCAGAATTAATTCAAGTAAGTAGAAACAAATCGCTGCTAATAGAACAAATTTTGTATTCGATAGAGCTTCCATGCTGAAATATGTCATTGCCACAGACCATACTGTGAATATTCCAAAAAGTACAATGACGTCTATTTTCGAAAATTTTGGAGAATAGATGAAGAATTGGACAATCTGAAAGTTAAGCTCATTCATGAAGAATGGTGGAAGCCAAGAGATAGCCGCAATTAGAAGGAAGGGAAAGTAGCCTATTTTCCCATGAGTCCTCTTAACTGAAATGAATCTCACAACTTCTCCACCAAGTTGGATAAATGCATAGAAGACGAAGAGAAGGACTTGGAAATTGCCCATAAAGATTTCAAATATGCTGGAGTCACCATGAGGAATCAGGTACATAGTACCATAAAGCAAGGAAGCTCCAATTTGATAGAGGGAGTTGTAGAAAAGGAAGATCATGAAGATCCATACAGTCACAACTTTGTTCGCTGAGAGCTTAATACCTAAGAATGCTAATAATATAAGTGCGCCCAATCCTATAAGAGATTCAATCAGCATCAATCTGAGAGTTAGTATCAAGAATTTAACGTTAGTGGTGTAAAGACGGAGTTTCTTTAAATCTCCAACCTCATCGTATCATGAGTTAGGATAAATGGTTTGTCAATCCTTGCAGAATTCTGCTCCAGACTATCATCTATGTGTGAGAGGTATATTTTCTTGTCATTGTCAATATATCCCTTTTCAATAAGATCACTAACGCGAGTTTCAAACTCAATGTAATTGACATGATTCGGAATTTCAAGGTCATAAGAACTACATTCGTGGATAGTCACATCTGCTTCTAGAATTTTCAGCAGACTCTCTTTATGATATGCACTATCACCCGAGTATCCAATTGATATGCCATCTAAAGATATTCTCACCATCTTTGGTTCTGCAGAGTGCTTGGCTTCAAAGGCTTCAAGCACTATCCCATCAATTTCTATCTTATCGCCCACCTCAAATGTATGATACTCAAAGACGGATGGAATATGCTCTACCTCTTCTTCTGAGTAATAAACACTACAAATCTCTTTTATTAGATCTGATCCCCCTTTGGGAACGATGACTTTGATTGGATTCTTCCTTTTTGTAATCCACTTATCATCTAACATCATAAATGATAGACCGCCCATATGATCTGGATGGAGATGTGAGATGACAATCATATCGATCTGGGATGGCGATAATCCTTGTTTGTGTAAAGCGGGAAGAATTTGAGGTCCTGCGTCCAAGAGTATATTCTTAGATCCCTGAATTAGATAGCAGGAGCTATTTCTACCACCCATATTAAATGCATTCCCTGTTCCGAGGAATGTGAAATCAACCATATTTCAAAATCCGAGTATTCTACTTTAACTCCTTGGATTATCTTCAGATAAACAGTCTTTCTTCAGCTGTATAAGAACCTTGTCTAATGCTTTTTTTGTGGTTGAAGCCACAAGTATCTGTTGGGGAAGCATTGAAGAGGCGGACAGTCCGCGTTGTAATTCAACCTCCTTTTCTATTAGCATCCTGTACTTAGACATTGACTTCTTAATTTTTTCAGATTTGAAGAGAATTTCAAGAAGCTCGTCGACTTGAGTCATCGGAGCCTCACCTTCAATAAGAAGGAGAGCTGCAAGTGTATTGTTCTCAAAGTCCTTCACCTGATCTGGATCCTCGGGGTCAAATCCCTGCCAGTTCAGAGTTTCCAATACTGCCTTCTTCCTTTGGAATTCATCCTGGGTCAAAGACATTCCACGTTTCGTCTTTCGGATCTCAGTCTGCAGAATAATTTGAACAATAATAGCCTCCATAAGCTCTGAGCTGACGATTCTTTCTTCATCATAGTTTCCAAGATCCTCACTAAGTCTATCAACATACTCTAAGGCGCTCGTGAACCAGTTAGTAGTGAATTCACCTTTTCTCACATCGATAAAATCTCGAGTCTTTGAATGGAGAATCCGAATAGCTCCTTCAACAATTTCGTGACCTCGATTGATGTATGTGTTAACCAAAACTGCAGCGAAGTAGTTGAGAAATTTGCGGATATCTGAGAGCCCGTGATCCAATCTCCAGTATTCAAGTATTTCTCTGATATAGGTTTTACCTAAATCTTGAAGTTCCAGTAAATAGAAAATTGCATCCTCTGGATTGGCAGATTTCTCTTTCCATATTTGATTTTCAAGATCAATGAGCTTTCCAAATTTCTCCAAGAGCAATTCCCGAGCTATAACCCGTTCAATAACTGTCCATGCTCCTTCCTCAATTGCAAACCGCATAAAAAATGTGGGGAGTATGACATCAGACAGAAGACCAAGACTCTTTATTTTATACTTATAGTCCTGCAAGACAAGATTCCGTCTAATTCCATATTCCTTCTCAATAATTAAAGCAATCTTTGTGAGATGAGGATCAAATCCTTCCTCAGAATGAATCGGCTCATTTGGGTCATAGCAGGTAGAAAGTATATTGTAGATCTTTTTGTATCTCTCTTTAAGGTTCGATAAGAATACTTCTGACTGTTCTTCTAAACCAACCATGACCTATATTATGTAGCGACTAAAACTATTTAAGAAATTTCTATTAAACTATCCTCTATCGTGCAATTTTGACCCTTGAATACTTAATAAGAAATTGAAGAGTAGAGAGTTTTGCGATTCCATTAATTCATCTCGGTCAAGGTTAATAATATATAGAATTATTTCCATTATGAATTACATGCCGGTTGGTCGGTTGAGGAGATAGAATGAAATCTAAATTTTTTTCACTCGTAGATTATGATGCATTGAACCTCTGGTTGAACATCATTGCCTCGAATCAGGATAAGTGGTCACTGGATGAAGCCACAGAATTTTTTGGAGAGGAACTAAAGATACATCTCCCAAGATTGTTAAGCTCGAATTTTCTTAGTGGTAATTACTCTGAATTTTGGATACCTACTTTTCCTGAGTTCAGTCAGCTCATCCTTGAAGAGACCTTTATGAACATCACAAGCACAAGTAGTTTGAAAAATGGAGAGCCTATCAACACAGAAAATTTTGAGTTGAAACTTCGACAAAGTTTAGAAACCTATGAGAAGCGTCGTATCTCCAATTACACAAATTTGCGTAAGAGCATAGAACAGAGCATAAAGGATGCAGTCATCGAGTTAGAAAATATTTTCAAAGACCAGTTCAGCACACTCAAAGAGACCGATGGATCAATCATTCCTCAACTGAATCCAATTGAAATTCTTGAGTACCTCCAACAGTTGAAAACCAATATCAAGAATACACTCAATGAATTCCAAGAGATGACAAAGCTCCAAATTGCAGAGCTTATTAATAAAGCAAATAGGGTCTACACAAATACACTATCTAAGGATTCATTTGGACTGTCAGAGGAAAACAGTTTTAGTGATTCTACCTTCAAAGTCTTTTTTGAGAGTTTGGAAAAGCATTTCACAAGTTTCAATCAGAGATCCATTGCGTCTACCGAACTGTTCAAATTGGATGTCGGCAAGCTCTCAAAGGGTCAGATTGAGTTAATCAACTCGCTTGAATCTATTATCAGCAAGATCATTGAGAAGAGCATATCAAATCTAGGCAATAATACCTCAAAAATTTTGGATTATATCTTCATCAATCTCAGACAGAATCTCGATTCGCTAACTGGGAATATATCCAAGAGTGTTCAAGAGAGTGAAACGCAATCTAAAGAAGGTATTGAGAATCTCGTCTCCTCTGTTTTCACAATCAACAGGAAAGTTGTAGAGGAACTCATTGAAGCGCTCGATATTCTGTCCCAAAGCGCTACAAAAATGAAGTCCGGTTTGAACAATAATCTAGCAACTATAGAAACGAGTATCGCAGAGCAAGTTGAATCATCTGTTGAACAGTTAGAAGCTTCTGTTGATGACATTAAACAGATTCAAGAAACAACATATTCAAAGATCCTCAAAGCGAGTAAAAAGACAGATGAAAGTAATAGAGTATTGTTTGAGGAGGTAATAGTCTCTATTGAGACTGCTTTTAACGAGATTCAATCAGCTCTAAAAGAACAATTCGCACGAGCGAAAGATTCCTTCCTATCTACCTCGAAATTAGATTCATTCATTGACGAGTCGCTTAATATATTTGGAGAATCAGCAGAGAAGCTCGATGATCCCATTCGAACCGAATTTGTAAAATTTATTGATCACTTGGACAGTGAGTATGTAATCATTCCTCGATCGAAGGTTGCATCCATCACCCCTGAAGCATCCTCATTTGTCAATTCCAATATCTCAAGTGCTAAACAAGTTTCTGAGAAATTTGGCTTTAATGCCAAAATTGGTGAATCAATACAACAGGTGAAGGATGATCTCAGGACATTACATACAAACTCTATTTCTCAACTTCAGCACCATCATCAGGAGCTTTTAACGAAGACAACAGATTTTATTGGAACACTTGGAGAGTATTTGAGTGCACAGTTATCCTCCATTTTAAAACAGATTACAGAGTTTATCAAGAGCAGAGTTACAGAGATGGCTAGTAATTCAGAAGTCTTGAGGGAAGAGCTCCAAAGCGATCTAAATATGGGATTCAGCTTCATCTATGATTCAATCGATCCGATAAATATGAGACTGATGCATTTCAAGGAGGTAGAGACTCCTGAATTCTTTGAGATAAGCCGTGAGAAAGTTGTTGGGATTGCTGATGTTATTGCCAGCCTGATAAGTAAGATCTATTCACAAGCAACCAGAAATCGGGATAAGCTGAATGATCAAATTCAGATGACAGAGATGATCCTGAATAATCAAATTGAAGCTCTAAAAGTCAGTGTAATGACCCAGATTTCAAGTATTGTTACCAAGAATAAGAATGATCTCCTTGGCTCTATCGAGATTCATCGCTCACAAGTATCTAAGGATATAGAAAATGTCCGATCATATGTGTCAGATGTCGTGCAGGAAGAGCTGAATATACCAGTCAAGGAATTTGGACTTCAGCTCTCTAAAATCGAAGAATCAGTTCTCAAAATGCAGCAGGTCTCATCTAGAGAGATTGACACATTAAGGAATGAGTTGCAAGCACTCCTTCGTCGGTTACAGTCTCAGATAAACGGAGTAAATTTGGACGTAGCAAGTAAAATCCAAGACATAACAGATAGGGGACTTGATGAATTGTCTACACTTAGAATTAGTACCAACTCAGATCTTCAGATGAATATTAACGAGGTTGATACATCTCTCCAATTACAAATCTCTGATCTTGGATCATATTTGAGCACAAATTTGCAAGCACAGGTTGGAAAGATTCAGAAGCTGAACTCATTGGCAGAAGGTGGTCTCTCACACACAGTAAGGAATCTTCTAAATCAGACGCAGAAAAGATTGGAGAGTCTCTACACGGACAGTATGGCCTTTCTCAGTGAATTGCAGGAGCGAAATTCAATCTCTGATCTTTATGGTGATATAACCATTCTATCAGATAGTCTTCTGTCCTCCGTCAATGCGATTGATCTAAGTGATGTTCGAATGTTAATCGAGGCATTGTCTCAAATAACTGGAAGAAAATCAATTGTAATATAATTTCTACATGTTAGAATTTCTGAATTTGACAGGGTGAATAATATCCAATATACAGCGGTATAGAATTAAAAGTACGAATCAGGTGCTGGATTCTCTGAATTCTTTGAGAGCCTTAATTTGCTTCTTGTTCAGCTTGGTAGGAACATCAATTGTCACCTTGTAAATCATATTTCCCTTCACTTTTCGACCGCTGTAGTCTCTTATGTAACCTTTACCTTTAATCAGGAGCGTATCAGAAACTTGGGTACCTTTTGGTATCTTCAATTCTTCTGTTCTTTCCTCACCCGGAGCTCCTATAACTGGAGCATGGAGGGCTCCTCCAAGAGCAGCAACATCAAATGGAACAGAAAGAAGCATATAAACATCTAATCCATCCCGCTGGAAGTAGTCATGCTCCTCAAGATTTGCTCTTAAGAGGAGATCACCAGGAGTACCCCCATCCCCAGATGGATATCCCTTTCCACTTACGCGAACCATCTCTCCATTATTGATACCAGGAGGAATTCTGACGGATATTTTCTCCTTCTTGTTCGAGAGACCAGTCCCCTTACAATCCTTGCATCTTGATTCTGGGAGTTTACCTCTACCCCTACACTTTGGGCATCGATCTCGAGATACCTGAATGAAGATCCCAGTTTGTACCCGTTTCTCCACGACACCAGAACCATGACAATTATTGCATGGTTTGAATGAAGCACCTGGCTTACCGCCAGTACCATGACATGTTTTGCACTCTTGTTTGAAGGGGATAGTTATCTTCTTGGAAACACCTTCATACGCTTCCTCATAACTTAGGGAAACTTCAAGAAGTGCATCTCTCCCTCTTGATGGTCCCCTTGATCTTTGTCTCTGTCCTCCGAATCCTCCAAAGATGTCTCCAAGATCCATCCCGAAAATACTGGAGAAGAAGTCGAATGGATTTGAATTGTGAGCACTTGCTCTCATACGTGGATCTAATCCTTGATGACCATATCTGTCATAAACACTTTTCTGCTGTGGGTCTGAAAGAATGGAGTAAGCTTCATTGAGTTCCTTAAATTTCTCTTCTGCCTCTTCCTTTGGTCCTTTGTAGCGATCAGGGTGATATTCCATCGCTTTCTTCCTGTATGCTTTCTTTATAGTGGTCTCATTAGATTCCTTCGAGACACCTAAAACTTCATAATAATCACGTTTACCAGACATGTTAATTCACCTTGAGCGATGGCTCTATACTGATATTGAGAGCTATCACATTTGTATCTTTAGTAAAATTCAGCAGAATCATCCTCATCCTCATTGCAATTCTGAACAATTCAGAAGCTATGAATGCTTCTTCTTCCTTATTGCAGTTCTAAATGCAATAAGTGCTTCCCTCTCCTCATTGGAGAGCTTCGTAGGCACGTCTATGCGGATGAGGTAGTAGCTATCACCAACTTCCTTCTTCCCACCACGAAGGCGATAAAATCCTTTGCCTTTAAGAGTTAATCGGGTATTGGACTGAGTTCCTGCTGGAATTTTCAAATCTGCAACTGTTTTTTGCTTAGGTGCACCAAGAACAGGTACCTTGATCTTTCCTCCAAGTGCTGCAAGATAGAATGGGATATTGAGATCGAGTACAACATTTAATCCCTCTCTTCTAAATCTTGGATGTTTGGTTAGTGTGATTATGAAAATAAGATCACCAGGGCTCCCACCATTTTTGGAGGGATTCCCTTTTCCTCTTACCCGAACTTTCTCCCCATCTCCAATCCCAGGAGGAATTTTGACAGAGATAGTCTCACGATTCTTGCTTTTCCCTGTTCCACCACATTCTCTGCATGGAATTTCAGGGATCTTTCCGGTACCATTACAATTCTTGCAATTCTCCCGTGAAATATTGACATACATACCGTCTTGTTTCCTCTTCTCGACAATTCCTGATCCACCGCATACATTGCAAGTTACTAGATTTGATCCAGGATTACTCCGACTACCATTACAAACAGCACAATCTTGATAGAATGGGAGTTTAATCTTCTTACTCACACCAGAATAAGCCTCTTCGAAGGAAAGCTTGAGCTTAAGTTCAACATTCTTCCCTTTGGTTGGTTGAGACCTCTGTTGTCTTCTACTACCTCTAAAACCCGATCCTCCGAAATTGCTAAATCCAGAACCACCAAAAAGGTCTTCAATATTTATGCCTCCAAATATACTCGAAAAGAAGTCAAATGGGTTTGCATTATGAGCAGTGGCTCTCATCCTTGGATCAAGCCCAGCCTGACCAAAACGATCATACTTTGCTCTCTGTTTGGGATCGGAGAGGACGGAGTAAGCTTCATTGAGTTCTTTAAATTTCTCCTCAGCTTCTTCCTTAGGTCCTTTGTAGCGATCGGGGTGATATTTCATTGCACGCTTCTTGTAGGCGCTTTTCAACGTCTTTTCATCAGCGTCTTTAGACACCCCGAGCACTTCATAGTAATCCCTTTTTTCCTCTACCAATCCTGACACCTCTTCTATTCGTCGTCCTCAATCTCGTAATCTGCATCAACGAAATCTTCGTTAGATCCGGATGGAGGTGGTGAGTTTGGAGTGACACCAAAATCACCAGGAGCGCCTGTAGGAGCGCCTGTAGGAGCACCTTGCTGATAAGCCTGTGCAGCAATCTTCTGGAATTCTGTCTCAAGAGTTTGCATTGAAGCCTTGATCTTCTCAACGTCATCAGTCTTTAGAGCAGCTTCGAGGTCATCCGCAAGAGATTTTATTGGTGCTTTCTCTGCTTCAGGGATCTTATCACCGAGATCTGTCAAAGCTTTGTTCACTTGGTAGACTAGTGATTCAGCCTTGTTTTTCGTCTGGATATTCTCCTTGATCTTCCTATCTTCTTCTGCATGAAGCTCTGCATCCTTGATCTTCCTCTTGATTTCCTCTTCAGAGAGTGAAGTCTGTGATGTGATGACAATCTTCTGCTCATTACCAGTTGCTGTATCTTTTGCAGATACGTTGACTATACCATTTGAGTCGATATCAAAGGTAACCTCAATCTGAGGCATTCCTCTAGGAGCAGGTGGAATACCCACAAGCTGGAATCTTCCAAGTGTGATATTGTCCTGCGCCCTAGTTCTCTCACCTTGGAGCACGTGTATCTCCACACTTGTCTGATTGTCTGCTGCTGTCGAGAAGACCTCAGTTTTCTTTGTGGGGATAGTTGTGTTCTTCTCTATCATGTGAGTGGTCACACCACCCATCGTCTCGACACCGAGTGAGAGGGGAGTGACATCAAGAAGGAGCAGATCATCAACGTCACCATAGATAACTCCTCCCTGGATGGCTGCACCCATTGCGACGACAAGGTCGGGATCAATACCTTTGAATGGATCTTTGCCGGTAAAATCCTTTACTGCTTTTTGTACTGCAGGAATTCTTGTAGATCCTCCGACGAGAAGTACCTTTGAAATCTCAGAGATCTTCTTCCCAGAGTCCTCAATCGCCTGTCTCATGGGACCGACGGTAGCCTGTACCAGATCTGAGGTTAGTTCATCGAATTTGGCTCGGGTAAGGGTCTTATTCAGGTGCTTGGGACCACTCTGATCGTGTGTTACGTACATCAGATTGATAGTAGTCTGCATCATGGATGAGAGCCCAATTTTAGCCTCTTCTGCTGCATCCTTGAGCCTCTGCATTGCGATACTGTCCTTTGACAGATCAATGCCTTGCTCTGCTTTGAAATCTTTGACAAGCCAGTCAACGATTCTCTCGTCAAAGTCCTTACCACCAAGTCTGTTGTTTCCAGATGTAGCTTTAACCTCGAAGAGTCCTTCACTAATTTCAAGAACACTCACGTCGAATGTACCTCCACCAAGATCGAAAACAAGAACAGTCTCATCTGCATCCTTGTCAAGACCGTATGAGAGTGCAGAAGCAGTTGGCTCAGCAACTAACCTGAGGACGTCCAGACCTGCTATCCTTCCAGCATCCTTTGTCGCCTGTCTCTGGGAGTCACTGAAGTATGCAGGTACTGTAACGACCGCTTTCTTGATAGGTTGTCCAAGGTATGCTTCAGCATCAGTCTTGATCTTCTGCAGGACAAAGGCGCCAATTTCTTGGGGAGTGTAGTCCTTGCCATCTACTGAGTACTTCTTTGGAGTACCCATATCACGCTTGGTCTCAGCAAGTGTCTTATCGGGTTTTGAAACTGCTTGCCTCTTTGCAAGAGTTCCTACCACCTTGGTACCATCATCATTGAATGAGACGACAGATGGAACAAGATTTCCACCTTCTGCAGATGGGATAATCTTTGGCTCTCCGTTATCTAAGTATGCTCCAACGCTGTTGGTCGTACCGAGGTCTATTCCTATTACTATTTCTTTTGCCATTTTAGTTTTCCTCTTTGTTTGATTTTTGTGCTTTTTCAGTCGAATTGTCAGCCGACTGGTCTGATGATTTGTCTGTTGATTTTTCTTTTGATTCAATTGGTGATGAATCCTTCTTCTCTGTCTCTGGAGTTTCAGTAGGTTTGGAAATAACTACACTTGCAGGTCTGAGCACTCTGTCTCCCTTTATGAATCCGGATGAGGTCACATCGATGACTACATTTGCTGGATATTCATCTGTGGGAAGTGCAAAAACTGCGTGATGCTTGTGTGGATCAAAAGCAGTTTTCTTCTTGGTGATCTTGATGAGACTGACGCCCTCTGCACTATATATCTCATTGATCCTCTGCTCGAGGGACAAGATTGCATTGTAGTGAGATTCAGGGATGTCATCCTTCCCGTTCTCGATGAGTCTCTTGAGATCATCGGATACAGGGAGTAGTCTTGCGAGGACATTTCCAGTAGCGAATTCGAGGAAACTCGATTTCTCCTTCTCCACTCGTTTACGGAAGTTGAGAGCATCTGCACGAGCTCTCTTGATTTCCTCATCAGCTATCTCTTTAGCCCTCAGAAGTTTCTCATATTCCTCTTTCTCAATCTCGACCATCTCCTTCTTCTCCTCTTTCTTTGGAGTGTCGCCATTCTTCTTCTGACCATTTTTGTCCTTGACTGTGTCGTCAATCTTAGATTCTGATGGATTTTGGATTTTCTCCTCATTATCGGGCTTTTGGCTCATTATGTAATCTCCAAACACTATTGTCACTCAGGTATTGTACCAATAGTATACATCTATATTTGGGCTTTACCTTATTTAAAGATTTTGGTTTTTTCCGAAATTCGGAGAAGCTAAGTAGGAGAGCTTTATATGAACGAATATGAGATTCTGAGGTTATTAGAGGATATTATTATTGTCAATTGAATTCTCCACACTTCAGTTTAGAATTTTGGGGGAAGACCACATTTCAGTGTACCATTAATTATGTAAAATTGTTGTGTGCTATCTCAAACACAACAATATCGCTAAAAGATTCTGATGAAGACCTGCAGATAAAAGTAACTCACTTTAGAACTCAATACTTATTTATAATTTCGAGTTGTGACTTATGTCATGACAGATGAAGGAAGCACTCCAACTGAGAAGAATGAGGACATCAAACGGCAGTTTGGTGCAGTAAGTGAAAGCTATGTGACTTCTAAAATTCACAGTAGTCCAGAAGATATTGAGTACTGTCTGAAGCTCATCAAACCGCAGAAGGATTGGAAGGCGATTGACATAGCAACAGGTACAGGTCATCTAGCTCTAGCACTTGCTGCACATGTAGATTCCATTATTGGATTTGATCTCACAGAGGAGATGCTAGAGCAGTCGGTCAGAGTGGCAAAGAACAGATCAATTGAGAATTTTACTATCAAACAAGGAGACGTCCACAATATACCATACCCAGATTACACATTTGATCTTGTATCAGTAAGAATTGCACCCCATCATTTTCATGATATAGGTAAAGCAATTGGAGAGATGACCAGAATATTGAAACCAGGAGGATTTCTCTTCATCGAGGACACAATTGCTCCAGAGGATGAGACGCAGGCACGGATATTCAACGAGATCGAGAGATGGAGGGACAGTTCCCACATACGTGATCTCCCAGCAAGCGAATGGGTAAAGCTTCTTGAGAAGAGCGGGTTAAAAGTCCTCAAAACAGAGAAGAGAGTGAAGAAGTGGCCATTAAAATGGTGGACTGAGAGAATGAACACACCAGAGGAGCGGGTGAAGAAGGTGCTAGATTTGCTTCATAGCCATCATCAAATATACACAGATGACCTAAAGATCGTTCATGGGAAACAGGATAACCCACTCGACAGCTGGACGATCCTTCCCAACAATGGGTATTTTCTCGCGAAGAAATTGAGAGAATGAAATTCTGAATATGAATCTCTTCTACCATAGGAGCTTATTAGTCAGTAAAAGCTTTATCTAATTATTATTCGCAATCATAATTTGAGTAGAATTTCTTGATAATTGATGTCGATAAATCATTAATTCCCTCAAGCTAAATACCTCTTATCCCTCTATATCAAAACCATATCAAATCTATAATGGATACTTTTGGAGTACCAACTGATATTTTTCAAACATCAAAACTTGTTAGTTACAATTTTGATTGGATGTATAGTAAGTATTAGCACTGATATTATGATTTGTAATCCTGATAACATGATTCTAAGCTTGTTGCAAAATTAGTCTAGTACCTCCTCAAAAAGCATTTTGTGAGTATACCACAATAATGAGTTAAGGAGAGCAATTGTATTTTTTCTAATAGAGTGATTTCGCAAAATTGGTCATCGGATTTTGATATGACCAAATATGTGTTCTACCTCTGCTCGAATTTAGGTACCATAGTTCTTGCCTTAAATTCCCGAATGTCATCTCTGCAAATTTATAAGTTGATCAATAGGCTTTTGACCCATCATTGTCAAGTATCTTAGAATTATTCTATTGGTTTAATCGATCTCTGATACCTTCTGGAGTGATGTAGAAGAATTCTTCACCTTCCTGATGACGGGGGCTATCGAGAAGTCTTGCAATCCTTGCCTGTCCAGGGGATCTTCTCAGTAAGATCCTTGTCTGAGGTCGGTGAGCCCATGCCTGTCCAAGAGCAGGTCTGCTGTCCTTGGATGAGCTCAATTCATCAACATTAGCAACAACCTGATTGGTCACGACGACTGCTATTCCATGAACATGTGCGAGATTGGTGAGCGAACTTCCGTGCTGCATGATGCGTTGTTGCCTTTCGATCATCCGATCCTTCCCGACGAAATCAGTCCTGAAGTGGCTTGCTATGGAGTCGATAATTACTAGTTTGATATTGTGATCTCTTGCCATATCTGCTGCGCTCTTGACTAATCTTGTCTGATGCTTGGAGTCCAATGCGTGTGAGTAATAAATATTCTTGAGAACTGATTGGGGGTCTAGTCCCATTGATACTGCTATCGTTCCGATTCTTTTTGCAGAGAAAGTTCCCTCGGTATCTATATAGAAGACCTTTCCAGATAGTCCTCCTTCTTCCTTTGGAAGCTGTGCGTTGACTGCAAGCTGGAAGCAAATTTGTGTTTTACCAGTGGCGAATCCTCCTGATATCTCTGTTATCTCCTTCTCCCATACACCACCATCAAGGAGCGTATCTAGACCATGAGCACCAGTTCTCAATTTCCCTCGGTTCTGCTCGTCAATCAGAAGATCAGCAGCTGTGATAGGGGGATGTGCAACAGCAGATATTGCCTTCTCAATGATCTCCTCAGCAGTATCTTTCGATATCATAATGTCCTCTGCAAGGTCGGATGCGAGAGTGATACTCAGTCCCTCAACAGAACGGTATCCCTTGTTCACAAGTGCATCAATGATTTCTTGTGGGATACCTTCCAGACCGGGAATTGACTTTTTACTCATCTTCCTATGGGTGGTGATTCACCGACTTATTTCTCTATGCTTTTCAAATTGGATTAAGCGAAACTCTTTCCAC
>Ga0114931_10001163_pt1 | contig 33404 bp, 33 predicted proteins | sample 2SBtaG_FD_89579 | JGI IMG/M metagenome (GOLD analysis project Ga0114931, IMG submission 89579) | Deep subsurface microbial communities from Kolumbo volcano to uncover new lineages of life (NeLLi) - 2SBTROV14_V59a metaG | ecosystem: Environmental > Aquatic > Marine > Volcanic | place: Kolumbo...
CTGCGCATACATCATCATTTACTTGGCAATGTTAGTGGTATCAAACAGATCACAAAAATTTATTCTCATCAGCAAACCCTGGCGCAGTGCCGGGAATGGCTGGACGCCAACCTGCCCGGTATAGAGCGTGTTGCAGTCAGTAGTAATGCTGAGGCTGCCAGGCAGGCAGCGGCCGGGAAAGGGACAGCTGCGATTGCCAGCGAAGCCGCGGCACAGATCTATGGTCTTGAATCACTGTATCCCAATATTGAAGACGAACCGGACAATATGACACGTTTTCTTGTCATTGGCCGTCAGGAAGTGCAGCCAAGTGGTGCGGATAAAACATCTATACTGGTGTCGGCACCGAACAAACCGGGCGCTTTACACACATTGTTACAACCCTTTGCCAGGCACAATATCAGCATGACCCGTATTGAGTCACGGCCTTCAAGACAGCATACGTGGGACTATGTGTTCTTTGTCGACATTGAAGGACATCGGCAAGACAAGAATGTTGCCAGGGCGTTAGAAGAACTTGAGGCAGAAGCCCCTATGTTGAAGATCCTTGGTTCATATCCCAAAGCGGTTTTATAAATGTTCTTTTTTCAAGAACAGTAGTGTAAAACAGCTCACAGTTCTTTTGGCGTTTATCCGAAAAAACGTATGACGCATGATTCAAAATCGACCTTGATCAAGTTGACGGCGCCCGGGATTGCCGGACTGAGACCTTATGAGCCGGGCAAGCCGATTGAAGCGCTTGAACGCGAATACGGTGTTAGCAACAGTATCAAGCTGGCTTCTAATGAAAATCCGCTAGGCCCGGGTCCATTGGCCATTGACGCAGCAGCAGAAAGTTTGAAACACACTGCCCGTTATCCTGATGGGAATGTTTTTGCATTGCGGGAAAAACTGTCCGATCGACTCGGTGTTAGTCCCGAACAATTGACTTTCGGCAATGGGTCCAACGAAGTGCTGGAACTGGTTACCCGGACTTTTGTTACCCCTGCAAATGAAGTCGTGTTTTCAGAGCATGCGTTTGCTGTCTATCCAATCGTCACACAGGCTGTCGGCGCAAAAGGCGTTGTTGTTCCAGCCTGCCAGGGTAACAATGGCGGCGGGATGCCTTATGGCAATGATCTGGTCGCCATGCGTGGCGCTATTAACGAGAAAACGCGAATCGTTTTTATCGCTAATCCGAATAATCCGACGGGCACCTGGCTGGGTGCCCGGTCATTGGAAGCGTTTTTGTCAGATGTGCCTGCGCATGTACTGGTCGTTATTGATGAAGCCTATTTTGAATATGCCCATGCTCTACGGACTGATCTGAATGAATATCCTGATTGTATCCAGTGGGTAAACCGCTATCCCCATCTGATAGTCATGCGCACGTTCTCAAAAATTTATGGTCTGGCAGGATTACGTATTGGTTATGCGGTATCCAATACCGACATGGCGGAGTTGCTTAATCGGGTTCGACAGCCATTTAACCTGAACAGTGTGGCCCAGGCAGCTGCGCTGGCAGCGCTTGACGATGATGAGCATCTTGAGAAAAGTGTCAAACTTAATCAGGAGGGCATGCAGCAATATGAACAGGCATTTAATGAAATGGGCTTGTCATTTATTCCATCGGCGGCCAATTTTATATGTGTTGACCTCGGGCACCCGGCAGTGGCTGTTTATGAGGCTTTATTGAAGGAGGGAATCATCGTCCGGCCAGTGGCTAACTATGGACTACCGCAGCATTTACGCATTACCATCGGCCTGCCAGATGAAAATACGCGTACCATCAAGGCGCTAAAAATAATATTATCGAATAAATAAGAAAAACATCATGAAAATTCAAAGAATGTGCATCATAGGCGTGGGCCTCATTGGCGGTTCGCTGGCACGTGCAATTAAAACTGCCGGCGCTTGTCAGGAAATAGTCGGTTGTGGCCGGCATGCCGAGTCATTGAGAAAAGCGGTTGAACTTGGTGTCATCGATCGGTTTGAAACCGGGATTAGTGCGGCGGTTGCAGGTGCTGACCTGATCGTTGTTGCAACACCACTGGGCGCAATGGCACAAGTGTTCAGGCAGATGGCGGAACATTGCGATCAAAATGCAGTGATTACGGATGTGGGTAGCGCCAAAGCCGGTGTTGTTGCCGCCGCACGCGAATCATTAAGCGATGAACAATTGAGAAATTTTGTTCCCGGACACCCGATAGCCGGCATTGAGAAAAGCGGCGTAGAAGCATCGCTTGCTGAATTATTCAAAGATCATTGCTCTATTCTTTCTCCTTTGGAAACCACCCATAAAGAAGCGCTCGCTAAAGTACGTTTCATGTGGGAACAGTGTGGTGCTGAAGTGGTTGAAATGAACGTTGAGCATCATGATGAGATTCTCGCTGCCACCAGTCATTTGCCCCATCTGCTGGCGTTTACACTGATCGATACACTGGCCCGTATGGAGGAAAAATCAGAAATATTTAAATTCGCCGCCGGTGGTTTTCGGGACTTCACCCGTATTGCTTCCAGTGATCCGCAAATGTGGCACGACATATGTCTTGAGAACAGTGATGCTATTCTGGAAATGCTCGATCGTTATATGGGTGATTTACAGTTACTGTCGACAGCAATTCGCAATCAAGACAGTAAAACACTGCTGACTTTGTTCACGCGAGCAAAAGAAGCACGTGATACTTATAGCGATGACTTCACTGGATTCTGATACCTTTATTGTGTCACCGGGCGGGCGTTTACGCGGACGTTTAAGAGTACCCGGAGACAAGTCCATATCACATCGCGCCATTATGCTGGGCGCACTGGCTGAAGGCACCACCACGATCACCGGTTTTCTGGAAGGCGAGGATTCACTGGCGACACTGGCGGCATTCAAGGCCATGGGCGTGCAGATTGATGGGCCGCATCGGGGCAAAGTAATTATTCAGGGTGTCGGTTTGCATGGTTTGCGCCAGCCTGATCACGCACTGGATCTGGGCAACTCTGGTACGTCGATGCGTTTGTTGTCGGGATTAATGGCTGGTCAGGCATTTGATGTGGTATTGACCGGTGATGCTTCGTTATCAAGTCGCCCCATGAGCCGTGTGATTGATCCATTGTCATCAATGGGCGCAAAAATAAAAGCCGACACTGATGGCACTGCCCCTCTTCACATTCAGGGAGGCCAGTCACTGAAAGCCATGGACTACACATTACCCATGGCCAGTGCCCAGGTTAAATCGAGTGTCCTGCTCGCAGGTTTGTATGCACAAGGTAAAACATGTGTGACTGAACCCGCACCGACACGTGATCACACAGAGCGCATGTTGTCCGGTTTTGGTTATGATGTCGAACATAACGACATGACGGTTTGCGTTAAAGGGGGAGGCGAACTCACCGCAACCAATATAGATGTACCGGCGGATATTTCTTCGGCGGCCTTTTTTATGGTTGGCGCCTCAATTGCGCCGGGCTCAGATGTCACGCTTGAACATGCCGGGGTGAATCCGACACGGTCGGGTATTATCGATATTCTTCGACTCATGGGCGCCGATATTGAGTTACTGAATGAGCAAGATGTGAGTGGAGAGCCGGTGGCCGATATTCGGGTACGTTCCAGTCAATTACACGGGGTCGACATTCCATCGGCACTGGTGCCGCTGGCTATTGATGAATTTCCGGCCATCTTTGTGGCAGCCGCTTGTGCTGATGGCGAAACGCACCTGACTGGTGCAGCGGAGTTAAGGGTCAAGGAAAGTGACCGGCTTCAGGTAATGGCGGAAGGACTCACCAGTCTGGGCATTGAAACACAACTGCAACATGATGGCATTAGTATCCAGGGAGGTACTCTGCAGGGTGGTGAGGTGGATAGCCATGGCGACCACAGAATAGCGATGGCCATGGCCATGGCTGGTCTGGTTGCCGCTGGTCCGGTGACAGTGACCCAATGCACCAATGTGAGCACCTCTTTTCCGGATTTTATCTCGCTGGCACGCACCGCCGGGCTAGGCATACAGGCCTGATCAATGACAGCAAGCACAGATTCTGTCATTCCTGTCATTGCGATTGACGGGCCCAGTGGGTCTGGCAAGGGAACCATCAGCCAGATTGTCGCTCATCGTCTGGGTTGGCACTATCTTGACAGTGGTGCTTTGTATCGGGTGTTGGCACTGGCGGCCAGCCGACATAGCCTCGATTTGGAAGCAGAAGATGAGTTGGTGACTCTGGCCAGTCATGTTGATGTGCGATTTGTCCCGGAAAGTGGGGAACAACCAGCGATTGTCCTGCTTGAGGGCGAAGATGTGACAGATGCAATCCGCGCAGAGGAATGCGGAGTTGATGCGTCCAGAGTCGCAGCATTTCCACGGGTGCGTGCGGCTATGCTGGGTCGTCAGCAGGCTTTTCGCACCAAACCGGGGCTTGTGGCCGATGGCCGGGACATGGGCACCGTTGTATTTCCCGACGCTGAACTCAAGATTTATCTGACGGCAAGCCAGGAGGAAAGGGCGAAAAGGCGATATAACCAGTTGAAACAAAAAGGAATCGATGCTAATCTCCCCAATCTTTTGGAAGACCTTGCAGACCGTGATGCGCGTGATAGTTCGCGTGGTGCCGCTCCTATGAAGCCGGCTGAAGATGCCGTGATTCTGGACACAACGGCTATTCCGATTGACGGGGTGGTTGACCTTGTCATGAAAATGGTTAAAGACAGGTTAGTATCGTCTGACAAAAGTGAGTAAAACAGGATTTGTTTGGTACTTCCGTCGTGTAAACGGGAGTGTACGGGCAGGTCATTTGATTAACCCTAGACTGAATTCATTGTTACGCTGATTGTTACGCGGGCAGAATTCTTAAAGTCCGGATTTTTTCGGGCAGGAATACTAAATTCATGAGCGAAAGTTTTGCAGAATTATTCGAAGATAGCCTCTCTCGTCAACAAATGCGACCGGGCGCCATTATTAACGGCACTGTTGTCGCCATCACCCAGGATAACGTTATTGTTAATGCCGGATTGAAGTCCGAAGGCATTATCCCGATTGATCAATTTTACAATGACCAGCGTGAACTCGAAGTCACCGTTGGCGATGAAGTTGAAGTTGCTCTTGATGCGATTGAGGACGGTTTTGGTGTTACCCGTCTTTCCCGTGAGAAAGCCAAACGCTCCAAGTCGTGGCGCAGGCTGGAAGAGGCCCATGAAAAAGGTGAGATCATCACCGGAACGATCTGTGGAAAAGTCAAAGGTGGCTTTACTGTCGAAATCGATGAAATCCGTGCTTTCTTGCCAGGCTCACTGGTTGATGTACGCCCTGTGCGTGACATGAGCTATCTCGAAGGCAAGGAACTTGAATTCAAGGTTATCAAGCTGGATCAGAAACGTAACAATGTTGTGGTTTCACGTCGCGCAGTCGTTGAAACTGAAAGCAGTGCTGAGCGTGATGAAATGCTTGAAAACATGCAGGAAGGACAAACCGTCAAAGGTGTTGTCAAGAACCTGACTGACTATGGCGCGTTTGTTGATCTCGGCGGTATTGATGGCTTGCTCCACATCACCGATATGTCATGGAAGCGGATCAAACACCCGAGTGAAATCGTCAATGTGGGCGATGAAATTGATGTCATGGTGCTGAAATTCGACAAAGAACGTAATCGGGTATCACTCGGTTTCAAGCAGATGGGTGAAGATCCCTGGGTCGACATCGCAAGACGTTACCCGGAAACTACACGCCTGTTTGGCAAAGTGACCAACATCGCTGACTACGGCTGTTTTGTTGAAATTGAAGAAGGCGTTGAAGGTCTTGTGCATGTCTCTGAAATGGACTGGACCAACCGGAATATCCACCCCTCCAAGGTGGTTCATCTTGGCCAGGAAGTCGAAGTTGTCGTACTGGATATCGATGAAGAGCGTCGCCGCATTTCCATGGGTATGAAGCAATGTCAGAGTAACCCATGGGAAGACTTCGCGGCGAATCACAAGAAAAACGATAAAGTCGTCGGTACTATCAAATCCATTACTGATTTTGGTATCTTTCTCGGGCTTGAAGGAGGTATTGATGGCCTTGTGCACCTTTCGGATATTTCATGGAATGAACCGGGTGAAGAAGCATTACGCAATTATCAGAAAGGGCAGGAAATTGAAACGGTCGTATTAACGGTAGACCCGGAACGCGAACGTATTTCACTGGGCATTAAACAAATGGAAAAAAATCCATTCCAGAATTTTGTTGCAGAACATGCCAAAGGCAGCATCGTCAAAGGCAAGGTTTTGTCTGTGGACGCCAAGGGCGCCATTATTGATTTAGGTGATGGTATTGAAGGTCATCTTCGTGCTTCAGAACTTGATCGCGATCATGTTGAAGACGCACGTACTGTGTTGAATGTTGGTGATGATATTGAAGCCAAGTTCACAGGTGTTGACCGTAAGAACCAGACAATTGCGCTTTCTGTCAAGGCCAAGGATTCTGATGAGGAAGCCGCTGCCGTTCAGGATTATTCCCGTTCGACATCGACTGGCAAGACAACATTGGGTGACATCTTCAAAGAACAGATTGAGAAAAAAAAATAGAGCCTGTTCAAGGGTCGTGTGTTTAACAATTGCTGTGAATCGGGAAAATAAATTATGACAAAGTCAGAATTAATCGAAATTCTTGCGAAAAAAAATAACCAGCTTCCCTATAAAGACGTGGAGCTCGCGGTGAAAACCCTGCTAGAGCAGATGAGTCAGGCGCTTGCTACCGGCGACAGGATCGAGATCCGTGGCTTTGGCAGCTTTTCTCTACATTTCAGACCACCGCGGATTGGTAGAAACCCTAAAACAGGTGATTCTGTTGCACTAGCCGGTAAGTATGTGCCACATTTTAAACCTGGCAAGGAACTGCGTGAGCGTGTCAATAATGGTAAGGATGGGACCCCGATTAAACACTAGACAATCTGATGTGCCCGGGTTGCAAAAGTGTAACCCCTATTAAGCACTAGTTAATTTGAATACAATACAAGAAGTAATCTTAACCGGGCCGTGTTGGAGTTTCTCTGCACGGCTTTGTTTTGTGTGACCCGCTATTATCTGACGCTGTCCTTGCGGCGAATTAACCTCCCGGGCCCGGGCAAAGAATCAGGCGTTTTCGTCCATGCCTTTTCTATGCAATACTCTGGACAACCACTCAATGCATGAGAAAATCGTCGTCATGTAGTTGGCTATCAGGATTAGAACTGGAGGATGCAAGATGCGTTATGTCGGTTATCTGATATTGTTATGCGGCCTGGCGGCAGGCTTGTTTTTTGCTGCGTTAAATGCTGATTCTGTCAGCATCAGCTTTTATTATGGAACGCTTGAAACCCAGTTATCGCTGGCTTTGGTATTCGCAACCATGATCGGTGTTATTGTGGGCGTCCTTGGCAGCATTGGGATGTTATTACGGATGCGCGGCAAACTTTCCAAAATGCAAAAATCCATAAAAATGATGGAAAAGGAACTCTTGAATCTTCGCTCAATTCCCATCAAGGAATAATGCTGACAAAACAAGAGTATGAAACTTTCCTGTTATCCATCAAAGAGCAATCATTGATACATTACGCATTCAAATGAACGAGCTTCTCTTATTACTATTGCCTGTTGCTGCCTTTTCCGGTTGGTGGATTGCCAAACGCAATATGTCTGCAACAGCAAAAGTGCATACTGACTTGTCTTCACATTATTTTGAAGGATTGAATTATCTGCTGAATGAGCAACCCGATAAAGCCATTGAAGTATTTATCAAAATGCTTGAGGTTGACAGTGAAACTGTAGAAACCCATCTGGCGCTCGGAAATCTCTTTCGTCGGCGCGGTGAAGTTGACCGTGCTATTCGAATACATCAGAACCTGATAGCCAGACCAACACTGGATGGTCAGCAACGAACACACGCACTGTATGAACTTAGTGAAGATTATATGTATGCAGGCTTGCTGGATCGAGCTGAAGCATTATTTTCAGAACTGGTCGATATTGGTGACTATAAACAGCAGGCATTGCAAAGGCTCATTGAAATTTACCAGCAGGAAAAAGACTGGGACAAGGCTATTGAGACAATGCGCAAACTTGAGGGCACCAGTGGTGAACGTAAAAGTGGCGTAATTGCGCATTACTATTGTGAACTTGCTGAACACGCCAGACAAAACAAGGATATGGATTTGGCCAGAAAAATGATCAAAAAAGCATTTTCCAGCGATCGTAAATGCGTGCGCGCCAGTATTCTCCTCGGTGACATTGAGACCGGTCTGGGCAATTACAAGCAGGCGATACGTGCCTATAAGCAGGTTGAGGATCAGAACCCTGAGTACATATCGGAAGTCATTAAATCCTTATGTGTTTGCTATGAACATACAGGCAATCTGAAAGAACTGGCTGACTACCTGAGGAAGATACTTGAAAACCATGGCGGTATTACCCCGATGCTGGCATTAGCGCAGCTTATCAAGGAACAGGATGGTGAGAACGAGGCTATTGCGTTTATTATCGAACAATTACGACAGCGACCATCGGTCCGTGGGCTTGATCAGTTAATTGAATTAAATCTTGTCCGTGCTGAAGGCACAGCGCGTGAAAATCTGCTGATACTTAATGATCTAATGAAAAAAGTGATGGAAGGGCGACCTGTTTATAAATGCAATACTTGTGGATTCACTGGAAAAGTCATGCATTGGTATTGCCCAAGTTGTAAAAACTGGAATACAGTGAAGCCGGTACAGGGCGTAGTGGGTGAGTAAAAAAATGATAACTATGGACAATAATTCTCGCATTATTGTTGCTCTTGATTATGCAGATGAGCAATCAGCAATGGCCTTTGTCGATCAACTGGCGCCGGCACAATGCAGGCTTAAGGTAGGAAATGAATTCTTCACACGTTGTGGTCCGGCACTGGTCGAAAAATTTGTATCCAGGGGATTTGATGTCTTTCTCGATTTAAAATTTCATGACATTCCTAATACTGTAGCGCGCGCCTGTGAAGCGGCAGCTGATATGGGTGTATGGATGTTGAATGTTCATGCTTTGGGTGGCCGGGACATGATGGAAGCAGCGCAGGAAGCATTGGACAAAAGGACGGAACCTCCCCTGTTGATTGTGGTGACTGTGTTAACAAGTCTGCAGGCTGATGATTTAAAGGCTGTCGGTATCCATGGCAGTGTCAATGCTAATGTCATTTCCCTGGCTGGGTTGGCCAGACAGTCTGGTCTGGCGGGTGTAGTGTGTTCTCCACAGGAAGCAGGGTCATTGCGCAAGCAATACGGCAAGGATTTTCTTTTGGTGACACCGGGTATTCGTCCCCAGGACTCCGATTCAGGTGATCAGAAGCGGACAATGACGCCTGGTGAGGCCATACAAGCGGGTGCAGACTATCTTGTCATCGGCCGGCCGATAACAATGGCTGACAATCCTGTTCAGAAAATGCTTACAATCGAATCAGAGATTACTGCTATTCACGAATAGTTCTACGGATTAAAGTCATGAAAGTTAATGCATACTGCATTGACATAATGGAATTAACTACGACAAACAAGGAGATAAATCATGAATACTATTCGTAACATTTTCCTGGCAACGGCTCTCATGTTTTCCGCGCTGACCGTATGGGCCGCACCTGTTGATATCAATTCAGCTGATGCAGCGACAATGGCCACTGCGATGAAGGGTATAGGTTTGAGCAAGGCCCAGGCGATCGTGAAATATCGCAAGGACCACGGGAAGTTTTCTTCAATTGATGAGCTTGCCCGGATCAAAGGTATTGGCAAGAAAACGGTCGAAAAAAACAAGGCCAATATTACAGTCAAGTCCGAGGCAGGTAGTGCTGGTAAATAGGATATGTGCCTCATGTAAGATGGACGGGCGCCAGGTGGCGCCCGTTTTTTGTGGTAATATGAAAATATAACTCATTGGCAAAGAGCATTATTTATTCATGTCGTCGCAGGAAAAATCCAGCAATACCATCTGGCATAATGCAACAGTTACCCGCCAACGACGAGAGTTGCTGAACGGGCACAGAAGCGTCGTCCTGTGGTTCACTGGCTTGTCCGGATCGGGGAAATCGACCCTGGCACATACGGTTGAAGAGCGGTTACATCAAATGGATTGCCGGACTTATGTTTTTGATGGCGACAACGTGCGTCATGGGTTGTGTTCAGATCTGGGGTTTTCCATGGAAGATCGGCAGGAGAATCTGAGGCGGATCGGAGAGATGATCAAGCTGATCATTGATTCAGGAGTCATTACCCTGACCGCTTTCATTTCACCATTGAAAAGAGATCGCAAGAAACTACGTAGCTTGTTGAACGAAGTGGACTTTATGGAGATTTACTGCCAGTGCCCACTGGAAGTCTGTGAGTCACGTGATGTGAAGGGACTGTACAAGAAAGCACGGGAAGGAGAAATCAAGGAATTTACGGGCATTTCCTCGCCTTATGAAGAGCCTGAGAGTCCTGATCTTGTGGTCGATACCAGTGGCAAAACTCCTATAGAAGAATGCGTTGAGCAAATCATTCAGGCATTAGTCCAACGTGGTATTGTGCGCGGAAATGTCAGAAATCTGACCGGCTGAATAACGCTTCATCACAGGCTTTACTACACACTCAATTCATTAAGCATCTCTTGCAATGGGCACTCTATCTCATTGATAATATTATTTATTGACTTTCCAGGAATATATCTGATACTTTAGCTACGTTCATAAAATGAACGCTGGCCAGAGAAAGTATAAACAATTGATATATATAATAAAAATACACTACCTGCATGGGAACCAATGCCATGAATAGGGGCAAGTCCTGGTATCTGATTCATACCAAACCACGCCAGGAACATATTGCCAGGACCCACCTTGAGCGCCAGGGCTACACAACCTACTTGCCTGTCGTTAGCCAGGCACGCCGCCGTTCTGGAAGACGGATCTACAAGATAGAACCTTTTTTTCCTCGCTACTTGTTCATTTACCTTGATACCTCTACTGACAACTGGGCACCTATTCGCTCAACGAAAGGAGTGTCCACACTCGTACAGTTCGGGTTTACCCCAGCGATTGTTCCCGATGACCTGGTTGCACAGGTAAAGGTTCGTGAAAACGGGCAGGGCCTGCATGAGATCAATGTGAGTTACCAAAAGGGTGATCGAGTGCATATTCTCGATGGCCCGATGATGGGATATGAAGGTATTTTTCAAGCATGCACAGGCGAGGAACGCATTATTGTATTGCTGGATGTTATGGGCAAACAGGCCCGCCTTGAGGTGGATCTTGATGCAGTGGCACAAGCTGGATAGGCAATTTTTTTATAGATAGTGTTCAATTTATGAACGAGAAAAGTTTAAAAGAAGAGCAACTGACGTTGGAATTGCTGGACGCAATTGACAAAAACAATGAAGTCAGTCAGCGTTCGCTGGCCCATGGTATGGGCATTGCGCTCGGACTTGCCAATTCCTATTTAAAGCGCTGCATTCGTAAAGGCTATATCAAAATGCGCCAGGCCCCTGCAAACAGATATCTTTATTACCTGACTCCAATGGGTTTTGCCGAGAAGAGCCGGCTGACAGCCGCCTATCTTTCCTATTCATTTTCTTTTTATCGGCAGGCCAGTGACTCCTGCCGCCGGGCTTATAACACGTGCAAACAAAAGGGATGGGAAGATATTCTGCTTTGCGGTGTTTCCGAGTTGGCTGAAATTGCATCACTTCGGGCGCTGGAGTCAGAACTCCGGATCATCGGTGTCTATGACGAAAAAACCGGCCAGACCAGTTTTGTAAACACCCCTGTTTATAAAACCATGGAGTCTGTTCCTGACTTTGATGCATGTCTTGTGACTGATTTAAATTCGCCACATGAAATGGTTGAAAAGCTGTGTAAGAATTTAAAAACAGAACAAATATTTGTTCTGGATATTTTGGGAATTAACAATGGCAATAATAATGCGATAGGTAACTAACGCTTTTTGTTGTTGTAGAAAATTAAAATATAGTTGTGCGGAGCATTGGTAAATGCACTGCATGGCGGTAGCGTGACTGAAGATCGCTTTCTATGATTTAATTTTGATGCTATAGGAGAAAATCTGGATGATTATGTTGACAATGGTGCATTCAATTCTCACAAAGGCTATTTTTATTAATATTATTTCTATTTTAAAGGCAAAAATATGAAAGCTGTGATTCTTGCAGGTGGGTTAGGTACAAGGATTAGTGAGGAGACTCACTTGAAACCAAAGCCGATGATCGAAATTGGTGGTAAACCGATTTTATGGCATATCATGAAAACTTACAGTGCCCATGGCATTAATGATTTTATCATTTGCCTTGGTTATAAGGGCTATCTGATTAAGGAATATTTCGCTAATTACTATTTGCATACCTCAGATGTAACATTTGATATGCGCGACAATTCAATGAAGGTCCATCAGAGTGCATCAGAACCCTGGAAAATAACGCTTGTCGATACAGGTGAAATGACCATGACGGGTGGACGATTAAAGAGGATCTCTCCATATCTGGATGATGAAGATTTTTGTTTTACCTATGGCGATGGTCTGACTAATGCTGATCTTGGAAAACTGATCGATTTTCATCGAAGTAAAAAAACCCTGGCAACGGTGACAGCTGTACAGCAACCTGGACGATTTGGTTCACTGAATCTGAGTGGTGATAAAATTGATTCCTTCATAGAGAAGCCCCAAGGAGATGGTTTCTGGATTAATGGTGGCTACTTTGTGCTTTCTCCCAAGGTCCTGGATTATATTGATGACGATAATACCGTGTGGGAAGCAGAGCCATTGCAAAAGCTGGCAGCTGAGGGGGAGTTGGCAGCATTTCTCCATGATGGTTTCTGGCATCCGATGGATACATTACGGGACCGAGTGCATCTTGAAGAGTTATGGGAAAGTGATGACGCTCCCTGGAAGTCGTGGAGATGAAACCTTCATTTTGGCAGGGAAAAAGAGTTTTCATAACCGGTCACACGGGTTTTAAAGGTGGCTGGTTATGTCTCTGGCTAAAAAGCCTGGGTTCAGACGTTACGGGTTATGCGCTTGAGCCAGCAACTTCACCATCATTATTTGAATCAGCCGATGTTGGTTATGGCATGCAATCAATCATTGGCGATGTTCGTGATAGTGAAAAGTTACAAAAAACCATACAGGATGCCTCACCTGATATTGTCATACATATGGCTGCCCAGTCACTGGTTCGTTACTCTTATCGTCATCCGGTTGAAACCTATGAGGTGAACGTGATGGGGACAGTTCATGTTCTGGAAGCTGTCCGGAAATGTGCTTCTGTTCATGCCGTCTTGGTAGTGACCAGTGACAAGTGTTATGAGAATAGGGAGCGCGAGGCAGGTTATCGTGAAGAAGAAGCCATGGGTGGGTTTGATCCTTATTCAAGTAGTAAGGGCTGTGCAGAGCTGGTAGTTTCTGCTTACCGGCAGAGTTATTTTGGAACAAGTGATTCAGTAGCTGTTGCTAGTGCCAGAGCAGGCAATGTGATAGGTGGTGGTGACTGGTCTGAAGATCGTTTGATTCCGGATATGGTGCGTTCATTTACACAAGAACGAGAAGTCACGATCCGTAATCCTTCTGCAGTACGTCCCTGGCAGCATGTATTTGAGGCGCTGAATGGCTATTTGTTATTAATTGAAAACATGTGGGATCAACCAGATGCTTTTTCAGAAGCTTGGAATTTCGGTCCGGAAGACACTGATACAAAAATGGTGTCATGTATTGTTGAACACTTTGCCAGTCATTGGGGTAATGCCATCTGGTCTGCTGAGGAAAATACGGAACAACCTCATGAAGCACAGACCCTTCGCCTTGATTGTTCGAAGGCAAGAACAAGGCTTTGCTGGCAGCCTGCTCTAAAACTGGAACTGGCGCTGGAGTGGATGGCTCAATGGTATCAATGTCACTATAAAAATAAAGATACGGCATTATTATCTTTGCATCAGCTCGAAAAATTTCAAAAAATGGTAAAATCATGAGTTCTAATTGTCGTTTTTGTCATGCTCCACTGGAGCAGAGCTTTTGTGACCTGGGCATGTCGCCTTTATCGAACGCAAACCTTCGACCTGAGCAATTGAATAAGATGGAACGGTTTTATCCGCTGCATGCCTATGTTTGTAATAAGTGCTGCCTTGTTCAACTTGACCTGTTTGAGTCACCTGACCATATCTTTGATGATCAGTATGCGTATTTCTCTTCCTATTCAGACAGCTGGCTTACTCATGCGAAGTCATATACAGAAGCAATGGCAGCACGATTTAGTCTGGACTCAAATAGTCATGTTGTAGAGATTGCTAGTAATGATGGTTACCTGCTCCAGTATTTTGTGGAGAAGGGTATTCCGGTGCTTGGTGTGGAGCCTGCCGGGAACGTGGCCGCCGCTGCTAGGGAAAAACATGTGCCGACACTGGAGAAGTTCTTTGGTATAGATACTGCGGAGGCGCTTGTTAGCGAAGGAAAATCAGCCGATTTGTTATTAGGCAATAATGTATTAGCACATGTCCCTTACCTGAATGATTTTGTCGCTGGCATGAAGGCTCTTTTAAAACGACAAGGCGTGATTACCATGGAGTTTCCGCACTTGTTGCAGTTAATGAAAAATAATCAATTCGACACCAATTATCATGAGCATTTTTCATACTTCTCATACCTGACTGTTGAAAAGGTATTTTCAAAACATGGATTGACACTTTTTGATGTTGAGGAATTATCGACCCACGGCGGATCGTTGCGTATTTACGGCAGACACACAAAGGATGATTCAAAACCGATCAGTAATTCCGTGCAGGTATTAAAGGACAAGGAACTGGATGCAGGCCTTGACAGGCCTGAATTTTTTGCTGCTTTTAATGAGCAAGTACGTGAAACAAAGAGACAATTACTTGAGTTTCTGATACAGGCCAAGCGTGAAGGTAAAACAATTGTCGGGTATGGTGCTCCAGCAAAAGGGAATACACTGCTTAACTACTGTGGCATACGAACGGATTTCATAGACTATACAGTTGATCGTAACCCACATAAACAAGGCACCTGGCTACCAGGCACACATATTCCGGTGATTCATCCAGATGAAATAGCCAGAACCAAACCGGATTATATTCTTATCCTTCCCTGGAACTTGAAAAATGAGATTATTGAATTACTTGCCTATGTTCGCGAATGGGGCGCGAAATTTGTACTCCCTATTCCACAAGTCGAGATAATTGCTTGATATTTATAGAAACAAAACTCAAAGGCGCATTCATTATTGAGTTGGAAGCAATTATGGATGAGCGAGGATTCTTTGCTCGTAGCTGGTGCGAGAAGGAATTCAAGTCGCATGGTCTCAATTGCAATCTGGCTCAATGTAATATTTCCTTCAATAAAAAGAAGGGGACATTACGTGGCATGCATTACCAGAAAGCACCGCATGAAGAGGCAAAGCTCATTCGTTGCACTGCGGGTTCCATTTATGATGTGATTATCGATTTACGCTCTGAGTCGCCAACATTCAGGCAATGGTCAGGTATGGAATTGAGCGCAGAAAACAGACATGCTGTATTTGTACCAGAGGGGTTCGCACATGGATTTGTCACGCTTACAGATGATACCGAAGTGTTTTATCAAATGTCAGAATTTTATTACTCGGAATGTACAGCCGGGGTGCGCTGGGATGATCCGGCATTCGATATTATTTGGCCATGTCGCCCAATAGAGATTTCTGAACGTGATCAGGCATATTTGGGATATGCAGTATGAAACGTGTGTTAGTAACAGGAGCGGACGGTTTCATTGGGCGCCATACGATCTCATTGTTATTGAAAAAAGGCTATGAAGTACATGCGCTAAGCCGTAAAAATAAATCAACTACAATTGATGATTTACGATGGCACCAGCTTGATCTAATGGATGAGAAACCTGTTCAGAAACTTATTCAGGACGTGAAGCCATCGCATCTGTTGCACTTAGCATGGTACACGGAGCACGGTTTGTTCTGGCAATCTGAGGAGAGCCTTCGTTGGGTTGAAGCTAGTTTGAATTTATTACGGTGTTTCTCTAACTCTGGCGGTAAACGTGTTGCCATGGTAGGGACATGCGCTGAATATGACTGGCAGCATGAATGCTGCGTAGAGAATATCACACCTTGTAATCCACATACATTATACGGTATCTGCAAGCACGCTTTGCATTCCATTGCCGAAGCTTATTGCAAGAACAATGATATCAGTTTAGCTTGGGGGCGCGTATTTTTTCTCTTCGGCCCAAACGAACACCCGAAACGCTTCGTTCCTCAATTGATTAATGGTTTAATAAATGGACAACAGGTTGACTGCACTGAAGGTACACAAATTCGTGATTTTATGCATGTCACTGATGTTGCTGGAGCATTTGTTAGCCTGGTGGACAGTGATGTGGAAGGCCCTGTAAACATTGCTTCGGGTCAACCTGTGACGTTGCGCTATCTGGCTGAAATGATTATGAACCAAATTAATGGCAAGGGTTCTGTAAAATTCGGTGCACGCCCAATGCCTATATCTGAGCCAGCAGTACTCAAGGCCGATGTGACCCGTCTGCACAAAGAGGTAGGTAGGCATGCCAAATTGACGCTTGATTTGGCAGTGAAGGAAACAATTAATTGGTGGCGGGAAAATGGAACGGCTAATCTATGAATAAAGAATGTCCCGTTTGCAACAGCAGTTCAATATCAATTTTTCTGTCTCGTAAGCAGGTGCCAGTGCATCAGAACTTACTGATGATTGCGGAAAACCTATCCATGAACTTAATTAAGTAGGTGAAAAGTGAAACTCATTATTGATACAGATAATCGCACTTTGATGTGTGAGGATGGAGGCCAACAGACTGACATGCCTTTGTACAGTAAACAGGCATTTGAGCAAATCAGTCGTCAATGGGTAAAAGTCGGCTGGAACGAAAAATACCCCTACAGCTTCAGCTGGATGGGACGTCCAATAATTCAATTGCCCGAAGATATGCTGCGGACACAGGAAGTGATCTGGCAAGTTCAGCCTGATGCGATAGTTGAGACAGGCATCGCTCATGGTGGCTCATTGATCTATTACGCCAGTCTGTGCAAAGCCATGGGAAAAGGGCGCGTGATTGGTGTGGATATCGAAATCCGTCCCCATAATAGAGCAGCTATTGAGGCTCATCCGATGTTTGATCTTATTACCATGATTGAAGGAAGTTCGATAGATCTTGATATCGTTAGCCAGGTGAAATCACTCATATCCCCGGATGAAACAGTACTGGTGATTCTGGATTCCAACCATACAAAGCTGCATGTAGCAGAAGAATTGGATGCTTATCATGATTTGGTAAATACAGGATCTTATATCGTCGCAACAGATGGCATCATGTATGATCTTCATGATGTGCCCAGAGGAGAATCCGATTGGGACTGGAACCACCCAATGGCAGCAGCAAAGGAATTTGCTAAGTCTCATTCCGAGTTTGTATTAGAACAACCTGCCTGGCCATTTAATGAAAGTGATTTATCTGAAAATATCACGCATTGGCCAGGAGCATGGTTGCGCAGGGTGTAGAAATCCAGAGTGTCGCTGGTTAAAAAGAATGTAATTGCCAACCTGGTCGGAAGTGGCTGGGTAGCACTGATTTCGATTGCCTTCATCCCTTTGTACATCCACTTCATGGGTGCAGAGGCCTATGGTCTGATAGGTTTTTATCTCACTTTACTGTCTCTATTTTCTGTGCTGGATATGGGATTGACAGCAACGGTTTCCAGAGAGCTTGCAAGACTTTCTGCTTTGGAAAACAAAGCACGGGAAATGCGTAATCTGGTGCGCACATTGGAGATCATATACTGGATGATTGCCATTCTAATCATATTTGTTGTGACATTGATTGCACCATGGCTTGCAACGACATGGTTAAATGCCAGTGAAATTTCTCCAGAAACCATTACAAATGCAATTATAATAATGAGTTTTGTTATTGCTATGCGTATGCCATATGGGTTTTATGGTGGGGGAATTCTTGGCTTACAGCGACATGTTTTGCTTAATAGTGTCAAAATTGGTATCGAGACATTAAAAAGTGGTGGAGCCGTTCTTGTTCTTTGGGTAGTTTCACCTACAATTATCACGTTTTTTTTATGGCAGGCTGCAATGGGTGTATTTGGCACATGCGTGATAGCAATTGCATTGTGGCACTGTCTTCCAGGAAACACTACGAACCACCCTTCTTTTCAATCGTCCCTTTTTCGACAATTGTGGGGTTTTGCAGCAGGGATGAGCGCCATTTCAGTATTGTCAGTAATATTAGTACAAATGGATAAGGTTATTTTGAGTAAAATGTTATCGCTGGAAAGCTTCGCTTATTATTCCCTTGCATCAACAGTTTCGATAGGACTTTACGTTATTATCGGACCAGTTGTTTCGACTATGTATCCGCGCTTCACTGAACTTGTAACTAATAAAGATGAAGTTATTTTAAAAGATATCTACCATAAGAGTTGCCAACTGATGGCCGTGCTTGTTATGCCTATTGCCATTTTAATCTCCTTTTTTTCACATGACATTTTGTACATGTGGACACGGAATGAAATTATTTCGCAAAATACTGCACCGATATTAAGTCTTCTTGTTATTGGAACTGCGTTTAATGGGATGATGAATTTGCCATATGCACTTCAAATCGCACATGGTTGGACCAAGCTCGCCATTGGAATGAATGTGATAGCAATACTTGTTCTTGTGCCCAGTCTCTTATTGACTGTATCTTTGTATGAATCATTGGGAGCGGCAGCAATTTGGATAGCATTAAATGCAGGATATATCTTATTTGGACTTGGTTTTATGCATAGAAGAGTACTAAAAGATGAATTGTCTTACTGGTATACCTCTGACTTTGGAGCGCCAAGCTTTGTTGCATTGGTAGTTGTGACATGCTTCTGGTTCCTTATGCCATCTGGTTTGGGTGAAGTAAGCCGAATAGGATGGATTCTTTTAGCGGGTCTTTTTTCTACAGGAGCGGCAGCATTTTCAGCGCCTGCGCTCAGAAAATACATGTTAGTTATATTACGTAAACGTTGCTCCCCCGTAGTAATTGGTCAGTGATGGACGAGAGGAGTAATTTCAGTATTGTCTGAGAATCCACTCGTATCTATTGGCATGCCTGTTTACAATGGTGAAAAGCATCTGCGACTGGCACTGGAATCTCTACTGGCACAAAGCTATTCCAATCTTGAAATCATAGTTTCTGATAATGCATCAACTGATGCGACAAACATGATTGTACAAGAGTTTATAGGAAGGGATCAGAGGATTCGCTATTATCGTCAAATCAAAAACCTTGGGCCAGCAGCTAACTTTGATTTTACTCTTGAGCAAGCTTCAGGGGAATATTTCATGTGGGCTGCTTCAGATGATTTATGGGACAAAAACTGGGTAATTACACTATTACAAGACCTATCTACTAAAAAAGTTGTGCTGGCATTTGGGCAATTGGTCTCAATCGATGAAGATAGCGGTCAGATTATTAGAAAGTTTAATGATTTTGACTTTTCAGGCATAAGAATTAGCAGGCTTGCTAAATATTTTATGACTGATGAATATAGCGGAAAAGCATGTTTGATATATGGTCTCTTCAGAACAAGTTTCCTTCGCGAAAGAAAAAAGTTATCTGATTACACGAATCTTGATCTTGGCGCAGATATGCATTTCGTTTTTGATTGCGTTCAATATGGGTATGTCAGTATTAATAAAACGGTAATATTTTACAAAAGAATGCCAGAAACAAAAGAAAATAAAGCGAATGTATTACAACGCATTATGAATTCAGTGCTGATTATTGGCCAGATAAAATACTTTATTAAATATATAAAAGTACCAATTCATTTATTTGACAGGTTAATTATAGCAATTCTTATGCCAGTAAAATATATAAAAACATTATTCTATAAAAATATAAGAAACATAAAGATTTTATTAATAAGGTGAATAAGTTAAAAGACTCATCTATTATTATTTTAATGCTTATTCTCGGTACTGCATATTAATATGAAAGTACTTTGTATATTTGGGCGGCATAATTATGGTAACCCAGATAGGGGGCAGGGCTATGAATATACCAATTTCGTTCCGGCCTTGCATAATCTTGGGCATGAGGTTGTCTTTTTTGAAAGCCTGAATAAATTAGCATATACGGATTTTGCTGATTTAAATCGAACTCTTCTTGATATGGTTCAGAAAGAACAACCAGATGTCATCTTTTGTGTATTGATGGGATACGAAATCTGGCTTGAAACATTCGAACTCCTTCGTCAGGGCTGCAATGCTGCACTTATTCAGTGGGCTACTGATGACTCATGGAAATACGAACAATTCTCTAAATTTATTGCCCCCGTTTTTGATATTTATGCAACAACCTATGCTTCAGCAATGATGAAAGCAGAAGCAGATGGGCATGATAACTTTGTGTTGACTCAGTGGGCCGCAAGTAGCGAAAATATGAACAAACCACTCCCAGTCCCAGAGTGTCAATATGATGTGTCATTCATTGGTTCTACTTATGGCAATCGCAAGCAATGGATTGAAGAGCTTGAAGAACGTGGAGTTGATGTCACATGTTTTGGCTATGGCTGGCCAAACGGCTCGGTTGCGGCCGAGGAAATTCCCCGCATCATACAAAAGTCTGTCATCAGTCTGAACTTTGGTGATTCTGGCTTGGTAATACAAAATGGCAAACCTGTACGAAGTCGGCAGATTAAGGCAAGGGTTTTTGAAGTGCCCGGCGCAGGTGGGCTGCTGATGACAGAGGCTGCTGAGTACCTGGATAATTTCTATCGTCCGGATGAGGAAATTATCATATTCGAAGATATAGATGATCTGGTTGAAAAAATTGAACATATTATTACCCATCCGGGAAAAAGAGATGCTATTGCCAATGCAGGATTTTCAAGAACACAGCGTGATCACAGTTATGAAGCTCGTTTCAAACCCTTGCTTGAACAAGCCATGAATAGGAGAAAGATGCGACCGAAGACAACAAATGGGATTGACTTTGGCAAGTTTGAAGCCTTGGTAGCATCGCATCGCCCACATCTGCTGCAAAAGTTGCTGAAGGTGGTGATTTTACTGCCCTGCATACTTCTATGGGGAAAACAACGTGGGCCAAGAGCAGCGCGGAGAATTTTGTTTGAATTTAGTTGGCGTATTTATGGTCGTACAACATATACAGCATCAGGTTGGCCTGGCAGGCTTTTTTACAAACAAAGTTAAGACGTTTAGCTTATGAGTATCTCTAAAAACAGGCTTTCTGTCGATTTCCGGGATCGGAAACTCAGCATGACATTTCAGCATTCTTTACAAAATCAAGTGTCCTACGGCCGCCATTATTCTCTGAGGAGCCCTTATGTATTGTTTGTCGGCACGAAAGAGCTCATGAAATGAATATTCTGGTACTGGGTGGGAATGGGTTTATCGGATCCTATGTGGTAGATCATCTGCTTGCAGCAGGACACAGCGTTCGGGTTTTTGATCGCTCGTCAGAAAGATATCGCTCACCTTTGTCGAATGTGGATTATCGGCTGGGAAGCTTTGATGATACTTTCTTACTTGCCGAAGCATTACAAGACATGGATGCTGTTTGTCATCTGATTAGCACTACGGTCCCTGGTACATCCAACCTTGATCCGGTGGAAGATGTTCAGAGCAATCTGGTAAATACGCTTCGTTTACTGGAACAAATGCGCACACAAGGGCTGCATCGTATCCTGTATCTTTCTTCCGGCGGTACCGTGTATGGCAACCCCGTCGTTTTGCCAGTCCGTGAAGATCATGAACTTAACCCGATTTGTTCCTATGGCGTAGTCAAGGTCGCGATTGAGAAATATCTCTTTATGTATCAACAGTTGTACGGACTGGGGCCAATTGTCCTACGCCCATCTAATCTGTATGGACCTCGGCAAGGACATGCAGGGCTTCAGGGATTGATCGGCACGTTTCTACGCAGGATGATCGCGGGGGAGACTCTAGAGGTATGGGGTGATGGAGAAATTGTGCGCGATTATCTGTATATAGAGGATCTTGCTCGACTATGTGTTTCCGCAATTGAGAAAGGCATGACAGGTGTATTCAATGCTGGTAGCGGAGAGGGGCATTCAATCAAAGATATAATCTCTACTATGGAAGAAGTAGCCGGGTTTGAAACGCCCGTTCAATATAAAAAAGGGCGTGTTTTTGATGTTAAAGAAGTGATTCTTGATATTGAGCAAGCCAGGCAGTATTTTGATTGGAATCCGCAGACTTCATTGCAGGAGGGGATGGCTGCACAACTGAGGTGGCTGAAAACTCTGTGAAAGATTTGTTCCCCTTCGATATCATAAAAAATTAGATATGTCACCACTTGTCTCAATTATTCTCTCTGTTTTCAATGGAGGGAACACATTATCTCTTGCTATACAGTCTGTTTTATTACAGAACTATGAATATTGGGAGCTGATTATTCTTGATGACGCATCAATAGATAATAGTCTGGAAGTAATTCATCGTTTCCACGATGACAGAATCAGTGTTATCGCAGGTGAACGGAATATAGGTCTTGCTGCACGCTTGAATATGGGCATTGATGCGGCACAGGGAAAGTATATTGCTCGCATGGATCAGGATGATATTTGTTTTCCTGACAGGCTGTTGAAACAAGTACAATTTATGGAGACGCATCAAGATGTAGATTTGTTGGGCTCGAGTGTTGTGGTATTTAAGGAGAATGGGATTGCATTAGGAAGGCTTCCAGTAAAAAGTCGACATGAGGAAATATGCCTTCGCCCATGGAGCGGATTTTATATGCCACACCCGACATGGATGGGGGAAACGGAATGGTTTCGCAAGCACAGGTATGACTCTTCAGCGGATGGTGCAGAAGACCAGCATTTATTGTTCCGCAGCTATCGAAACAGTCGATTTTCCTGTCTGGATGAGCCACTACTAGGCTATAGAGAATCACGTTCATTAAAAAAATTTCTCAGAACACGGTTTGTTTTTTTGAAATCACTAGGCCGAGAGGCCATTAGGATGGGACAATTTATAACTGCTACAAAAATATTAGTTATTCAGTCATTAAGGGCAGGCGGTGACATTCTGAATATTACAACAGGCATTGCAGGGACACGTAGCCCCCTAAGTCCGTTGGACACAGAAACACAGGGTGTGTGGGGTTCGCTCTGGGAACGACTTGATAAAGATCCTTCCTATCGATTGAATTGATGCAAAAAACAAGATGTCTCCTGTTTATAAAATATGGGTAAAGGGAGTTATGTGAATAAAAAGATACTGTGTTTTATCGTTTCCAGCAAGATAACAATAAAAGCATTCCTGAGGGAACACATAAAAGAACTACAAAACGATTACAATCTAGTGGTAATAGCCAATATTAGTGAAGCTGGCAGATTTGATGATAATTATCAGGGAAGGCTTATTTCACTTTCTATTCAAAGGAAAATTAACCTCGTTCACGATTTCCTGGCACTTATCAAGTTATACAAAATCTTCAGGCGTGAGAACTTCGATATTATTCATTCAGTGACTCCCAAAGCAGGTTTTTTATCAATGCTGGCTGGTAGTATGGCAAATGTTCCTGTACGGGTGCACACATTTACCGGCCAGGTATGGGCCAATAAGCATGGCTTCAAAAGAAAATTCTTCAAGTTTATCGATACGATAATTGCAAGATTAGCTACCAATGTGCTGGTAGATAGTCAGTCGCAACGTGATTTTCTATTAAATGAGAAAGTTGTATCGATCAGCAAATCAAGAGTACTTCTCCATGGTTCTATATGCGGTGTGGACGTATCGAGATTTTCACCGAATGAAATGATGAAAGACAAGATCAGAAAAGAACGGGGTATTGCTGATGATGCTATTGTACTCATATATCTGGGAAGAATCTCTCTGGACAAGGGGGTGATCGATCTTGTTAGTGCATTTACTAACATAGCAAAAACACACAAGAATGTTCATTTAATGATTATTGGCCCCGACGAAGATAATCTATGTGATCAGATCAAAGAAGTCAGCAGAAACTCGGTTAAGAGAATACATATACTGGGTTATACCAATAAACCAGAAGACTACATGGCTGCCGCGGATATATTTTGTTTGCCTAGTTATCGGGAAGGATTTGGAAATGTAGTGATTGAGGCAGGAGCCACAGGCATTCCAACTATTGGAAGCAGGGTATATGGCATTACAGATGCAATACAAGAAGGTGTTACAGGGTTGTTATTTGAGCCACACAACATCAGGGAACTCGAAACGAATATGTTAAAATTGATTTTAGATAATGATTTACGGAAAAAGATGGGAAAGAATGCGGCAAAATATGCGCGTTCATCGTTTGATGATAAAAGTGTAACAGGGGCACTAAAGGAATATTACACTGAAATACAGTAATAATTTATATGAGTGTTTTACACTGCATATATCATGATAGAGCCGCGAAATGTTAAAGTAAGTATTGGTATGCCTGTATATAATGGTGGAGATGAAATATGTAAAGCATTGGATTCTCTGTTGTCACAAACATATTCAAATTATGAATTAATTATTTCTGATAACGCTTCGACTGATGACACAAAAGAAATATGTCAACAATATTCACAAAATGATTCAAGGATACGATATATCAGGAATAATGAAAACCAGGGCCCAATCAAAAATTTTGAATATGTTTTAATTCAATCTACCGGCGAATACTTCATGTGGGCGGCGCATGATGATGTCTGGGATAAAAGATTTATTGAGCTCGCTGTAGAAGAGCTTGACTGGTCAAACAAGACCACAGTAGCTGTTGGTTGTGAGGCTCAATATACAATAAATAAAGTAAAACAGCCTTTTTTTCATGAAGGAAAGGCTTTTTATGATAAGGAATTTTCTTCTGATTTTGATAGAATTATATATGTACTAAAATATAGCTATGGGAACATGTTTTATTCGCTCTATAGGCGTGAAGCGCTTTTTAAAGATGGACAAACATATTATTCAATGTTCTCACATGTATCTCTAAATGAAATCCCATTATTTATATTTGTTGCATCGAAAGGAAATTGGAAAATACTGCCAGAAGTATTATTTTATAAAGAGACAAATATAGCAACCTACATTCAAGCAAGGTGGGAGGTCATTGGTGGCGTTCTTGTGTTTGGGGGGGTAAGGAGATTTTTATCGAGTATAGTATATGGGGTTAAATATCATTTATTAGCATATATAGATATTACAAGATCAATCAGGAATCTGGAAATACCAATTACATCACGAATCAAATTATATTGCTGGTCTTGCGCTTTGTTAATCAGTCATTTTTTTCTTTCTTTGTTTCACTATAAGAAAAAGAGAAAAGTGATGAAGTATGGAGATGGTTGTGAATAGACCAGCTGTAAGAATTGGGATGTCGGTATATAATGGCAGTCGATACCTTTAACTTTGTATGTATCATGATAAAGCGCACATTTGATATCTTTTTCTCATTCATTTTGCTGTTGATTCTATCGCCATTAATTATTATTACCTATATATTGGTGCGTGTAGAGATGGGCTCGCCGGTAATATTTTGCCAGCAGAGGCCGGGTTATAAAGAGAAAACATTCAAGCTATATAAATACAGAACCATGTCTGATAAAAGAGACGAGTTTGGCCAACAATTGCCCGATGCTGATAGAGTTACATATCTGGGAAAGATGCTCCGAAAATACAGTCTGGATGAATTGCCACAATTATTTAATGTACTTAAAGGGGATCTAAGTATTGTTGGTCCCAGGCCATTATTAGTGGAATATTTACCGTTATATAATAAGCAACAGGCAAGACGACATAACGTTAAGCCTGGTATAACAGGGTGGGCACAGGTTAATGGAAGAAACGAATTATCATGGGAGGATAATTTCAAACTTGATACATGGTATGTTGATAATCAGAGTCTCATTCTTGATATTAAAATTATTTTAATGACAATATTACAGGTAATATCAGGAAAAGGTATAAATAACCCAGGACGAGAAGATGTTGAATGTTTCAAGGGTAATCGCATTGAATAACAGGAAGCCAGGAAGGCAATCGAATACGGCACTAAAAATCCTGCATGAAAATGCTATTGGAGCCTGTTTCAAAATAGTGAATCGGGTGTCAAGGCAAGGCGTGGACCGTGCGAGGAGCGGAGTTTACACAATAGTAAATGAGCATCTGAGCGCGGTTCACAACGCAGGATGGACGACCGAGATGCATTTTGAGACAGGTTCCAGAGGGATTTCATGAAAGAGCTTCTTATTATAGGGGCAGGCGGGCATGGAAAAGTTGTCGCGGATACAGCTCGGATAGCTAAACGATGGGAGAAAATAGTATTTCTGGATGATGAATACCCTCAATTGGACAAGATTGCGAGTTGGGATGTAGTAGGTAGAATTAAAAATCTTTCTGATCATAATCCGGAATCAACTGATGTGTGTATTGCCATGGGGAGTAATAAAAAAAGGATGGTGCTGATTAACGAATGTAAAAATAAAGGTTATTCGGTCCCGGAGATTATACATTCATCAGCGACTGTAGCGGACGATGTATTTATAGGTGAAGGAACGGTTGTTTTCGCAGGTTCAGTGATCAATATTGGCGCTCGAGTTGGTGTTGGCAATATTATAAATACATCTTCAGTAGTTGAGCATGATTGCAGGACAGGTGATGGTGTGCATTTATCACCAGGGGTGAACCTGGCAGGTAATGTGGCGGTGGGAGATTACACATGGGTGGGCATAGGGGCTTCTGTTATAAACAATATTTCAATCGGAGAAAATGTGATCATCGGTGCAGGAGCGGTAGTTGTCTGTGATATTGAGAAAAACATCGTGGCATATGGTGTGCCCGCAAAAAAGATAAAATATATAACATAAAATAATGAGTAAAAATTATTCATCATCCGATGACTATCCTTCATGGCCGGTATATTCAGAAGAAGAAAGAAAGGCAGTTGATGAAATACTTCAGTCAGGGAAAGTAAACTATTGGACCGGAGACGAATGTAAAAAATTTGAAAAAGATTATAGAGAACATCTTGGCTTAAAATATGCTGTAGCCTTGATGAACGGGAGTCTTGGCCTTGAGTTAGCATTATATTCTATCGGGATTAATGCCGGGGATGACGTCATTGTTCCCAGCAGGACTTTTATTGCCACAGCCAGCAGTGTAGTCATTAGAGGCGGGCGCCCGGTTTTTGCAGATATTGATCCTGTTAGTCAGAATATCACAGTCGATACGATCAAGGCTGTTATTACTCCAGCCACGAAAGCAATAATTACAGTTCATCTTGCTGGTTGGCCCTGTGATATGGAACCAATCATGGCCCTGGCACATGAGAAGGGGATTAAAGTTATTGAGGATTGTGCGCAGGCACATGGGGCCGTATACAAGGGAAGGAATGTAGGCTCGATAGGTGACGTCTCGGTTTTCTCCTTTTGCCAGGACAAGATAATTTCCACGGGTGGTGAAGGGGGCATGCTTGTCACTAACGACCGGGAAACATATGAAAAAGCATGGTCGTATAAAGATCATGGTAAGTCTTTAAACACGAACAAGTCATCTGAAAATGAAGCCGGTTTTACATGGCCTCACAAATCCATTGGTAGTAATTATCGTATGACTGAAATGCAGGCAGCGATTGGCCGGATCCAGCTGAAAAAACTGGCAGGATGGGTAGAAGTACGACAACGAAACGCAGCATTATTAACAAAAGGATTTAGCAGAATAGATGGCCTCAGGGTGACAGTGCCAGGCAGTGATCTCAAGCATTCATACTATAAATACTACGCCTTTGTTGAAACAGGGAGACTGCGTCCATCATGGACTACAAATCAAATTATTGCAGGTGTTAATTCTGGTGGTATTTCTTGTTCGTCCGGAAGTTGTAGTGAGGTTTATCTTGAGAAATCTTTTCAGGATCTCGGCTTTTATCCGAAAAATAATCACGAGATAGCCAGACAACTTGGCAATACATCGATAATGTTTCAAGTACACCCGACATTAGAGGAAACGCATATAGAGAAATGTATAGAGGTGGTTACCCGGGTTATGAAAAGTGCCGTTCTATAGTTCTATTTCGGGACTATTCATAACATGAATACGAATAATCATATCAAGAAGATATATTTCTTTTGATACAGAAAATTACTTATAGAGAAATTTTAATTATCTCATTCATCATGAGTATAATTCTGTCCGTATGGGCCATCTATAATGACCCGACAATCAATAATGATGGGCTAATCTATTTAAAGTCAGCAGAATATTACATTGATGGACAGTGGGGTAAGGGTTTTGAGTTATGGAGATGGCCGTTTTTCCCGTGGCTTCTCTCTGTAATCGGTATTGTCACCAGCCTTTCGCCGGAGTATTCGGCTTATATTCTCAACACATTATTGTGGGCAATAGTTATTGTAAGTTTTATTGCCTTAATAAAGGAACTGGGAGGAAAGACTGAACATTTAGTTGCCGCGGCCATAATTATTCTTGTTTTTACAAAAATAAATGACTATCGGGATTATATTATCAGAGATGCGGGATATATTGCATTTTATTTACTTTCTTTCCTGTTTTTTATCAGATTCAGCAGGGAGAATAGCTGGAAAAATGCGATTATCTGGTCAGCATGCATGATAGTTGCCACTTTATTTCGATCGGAGGGATTCGCTTTCCTGGCATTAATGCCTTTAATACTATTACTGGATAGTAAAAGAACTATTAAAAACCGGTTATATAATTACCTGAAAGCGAATGCATTATTTATAACGGCATCAGTACTCATATTTATCACGCTATCGTCTATTGGATCATCAATAACGAACTTTGATCCAGGCATAAAGTTGATGAGCTATATTCAATCATTTGGCGGTGAATTTTCCAACAAGGTCGATATTATAAATAAATATGTATTGAATAGATTTTCACATCAATATGACTGGTTGGTTGCACTCTTAACAATTTTAGTAATTCTGATTGCAAAAATAGTCACTACATTGGGCATATTGTATGGGCCTTTATTTATTCATGGATTGTACACAAAAGCCTATACTCCAAGAGTAAATGATCGAAATGTATGGCTATGGTTGATAGGGATAAATATTATTATTTTACTCATTTATATATCAATCAATTTCTTTTTGACAGGCCGATATGTTCTTGCGTTGGTGTTAACCATGATGATGGTAACACCGTTTAGTTTAATAAGGATATTTCATCAGTGGAAAGCGAATAAATTATCAAGCCATAAATCACAAAAATATATATATCCATTAGTTATACTCCTAATGATATACATGGCTGTTGATGGATTGGTGTCGACTGGCCCATCGAAGAAATATATAAAAGAGGCGGGTTTATGGATAAAAGAAAATATCGCAACAGAATCATCTGTTTACAGCAATGACCCGATTATTAATTACTATGCGGGGAAGGAATATATATATCCTTTCCCCATTGAGTTATCAGAAGCAACCGTTAAATATGACTATACTGCTGTCAGGATAAAACGAAAGAAACCAGAATTAAAAACAAAAGCAATAAATGAAATAAAAACTGAGCCAATAAAAACATTCAAGAATAAACGAGGCGATTTGATCTTGTTATTTAAAAATTAAATGGAACATAAATAATGAAAGTTACAATATATGGTAGTGGTTATGTTGGATTGATTACCGGATCCTGTCTGGCAGAAGTGGGCAACGACGTTTTATGTGTGGATGTCGATGAAAACAAGATCAACATGTTAAATAATGGAGAAATTCCTATATTTGAACCAGGGCTTGATGAACTGATTGCCAAGAATTACAAATCAGGAAAATTAAAGTTTACAACCGATCTCGAGGAAGGTGTCTCGCACGGTATTTTCCAATTTATTGCTGTTGGGACTCCGCCAGACGAAGATGGTTCTGCAGATTTGCAACATGTTTTGTCAGTCGCTGACACAATTGGAAAATATATAAATGAGTACAGAATTGTTGTAGACAAGTCGACGGTGCCCGTGGGTACAGCAGATAAAGTAAAGAAAACCATAGAATCAGCGATTTCAAAACGGGGCGTTGATATGGAATTTGATGTGGCATCAAATCCTGAATTTCTTAAAGAAGGAGCAGCAGTGGCAGACTTTATGGGACCCGACAGAATAGTTGTTGGTTCTGCTTCACAGAAAGTAATAGAAAATTTCAAAGTATTATACGCGCCATTTACCAGAAACCACGACAGAATGTTGACGATGGATATCAGATCCGCTGAACTGACAAAATATGCGGCCAATGCCATGCTGGCGACAAAAATCAGTTTTATGAATGAACTGTCGAACATTGCGGAAAAACTGGGCGCGGATATAGAGAAAGTACGTACAGGCATTGGGTCAGATCCGCGTATTGGTTATAAATTTATTTATCCCGGATGCGGTTATGGTGGTTCATGTTTTCCAAAAGATGTTACGGCATTGGATAAAACCGCACGAGACAATGGATATGACAGCGAACTTCTTTCTGCAGTAGAGAATGTAAACTATCGTCAAAAGAGGGTTTTATTCAATAAGGTCTATGAGCATCACAAGGGGAACTTAAAGGACCTGACATTCGCGATATGGGGCCTGGCGTTTAAACCTAATACAGATGATATGAGGGAGGCATCCAGTCGTGTATTAATGGAATCATTGTGGGAGAATGGCGCAAGAGTGCAAGCGTATGATCCGGTGGCTATGGATGAGGCAAGAAGGATATACAGCGAGAATAAAGATTTAATCTTGTGTGACACACAGGAAGATGCGCTGAAAAATGCAGATGCTTTAATTATCGTAACAGAATGGACTGATTTCAGGAGTCCGGATTTTGACAAGATAAAAGCATTTCTGAAAAAACCGGTGATATTTGATGGTCGCAACCTTTATTTACCGAGTTATATGGATATGCTTGGAATCACCTACTACAGTATCGGGCGAAAATGTAGTGTTGAACAATGATTGATGATCAAACAACAAATCAGTTGCAGCTTGTCTCCAATTATTCTCAAATAATCTAATACCTTATATTCAGGATATACTCAATGAAAGTACTGATAACAGGTGCTGCAGGATTTATTGGTTCTGCTGTGGCATTGATACTCCTCAAAAGAGGGGATACCGTCGTTGGTCTGGATAATCTTAATGATTATTATGATCCGGAACTAAAGAAGGCGAGACTAAACAAGTTATCACCATTTTCCGAGTACACCAATATTCATGTTGATATTGCCGACAAGGAGAAGATGGCAGAATTATTTCACGACCATAAGCCCGACAGCGTCATTAATCTGGCCGCTCAGGCAGGCGTACGGTATTCACTGGAAAATCCGCTTGCTTATGTCGATACGAATCTTGTCGGCTTTGCCAACATTCTTGAAGGATGTCGTCATAATAATGTCAAACATCTCGTGTATGCTTCCAGCAGTTCTGTGTATGGCGCTAACACTAAAATGCCGTTTTCCGTTCATGATAGTGTAGACCATCCTGTGAGTATCTATGCGGCAACAAAAAAAGCCAATGAACTGATGGCGCATACCTATAGCCATTTATATCGATTACCTACAACAGGTTTACGGTTCTTTACGGTTTATGGCCCATGGGGACGTCCGGACATGGCATTGTTCAAATTTACCAAGAATATACTCGCCGATGAACCCATCGATGTTTATAACTATGGAAAACATAAAAGAGATTTTACTTACATCGACGACATAGTTGAGGGTGTTGTCAGGACACTGGATAAAATTCCTGAGCCGGATGAAAATTGGAACAGTGATGACCCGGATAACGCTACCAGCAATGCGCCATACAGGCTCTATAACATTGGTAATAACCAACCCATTGAGCTTATGAAATATATTGAAGTCCTTGAAAATTGCCTCGGCAGAAAAGCCAGGATGAATATGCTACCGCTGCAAAAAGGTGACGTTCCTGCCACATATGCAGATATCGATGCATTGGTAGAGGACACAGGTTATCGTCCCACAACAACCATTGAGGTAGGCATCAATCGCTTCATTGAATGGTACTGTGATTACAATAAAATCAAATTAAAACAATGATTCACACTAATAAAAGAGTGTACAAAATAGGTAATACTCGCTATATTCCTGATTATCTATAGAATTATACTTATCCAATAGTATTCCAGCGTTACAGAGTAGTCATCATATGGTAGGTCACCAGCGTCAAATTGCTGTTATCAGTCATGATATGTTCATGGTTTTTCTATCGTGGACATTAGCTTACGCGACGCGGTATGAAATTACCCTGACCTGGATCCAGTGGACAACACTGATTCAAATTCTACCGGTTGTTCTCCTTGTACAAGGGTTTATTTTCTGGCAATTAGGTTTATATAAAGGACTATGGCGTTTTGCCAGTATTCCTGACCTCTGGAACATTATCCGGGCAACAGTGCTGGGTGTACTGTCGATCTCCCTGGTATTGTTTTTAATGAACCGCCTTGATGGCATACCCCGGACTTCGCTTGTACTTTATCCGGTTTTTTTGACATTTTTGTTAGGAGCACCCCGCCTTATCTATCGCATGTGGAAAGATCATACATTGCGAGTCTTTCAAAGTGCTAACCGAATAAGAGTCTTGATATTGGGCGCAGGGAGTGCCGGTGAGGCACTGGCCAGGGAAATGATCCGGGAAGGAACGTATGTCCCTATCGGCTATCTGGATGATGAGGAAAAAGTAAAGGGTGCAAAGCTGTATGGTATCCCTGTGTTAGGCACTACTGAGATGATGGCAAAGATCGTTGAAGCAAAAGACGTTGATGTTGTGGTTATCGCCATTCCATCTGCCACCAGTGTCCAGATGCAAAACATGGTACTAAAATGTGAACAGGCCAGAGTCCCTTTTAGAACACTCCCCAGGTTCCAGGATCTCGTTTCAGGAAAAGTCAGTCTTGATGAACTGCGTGAAGTAGCTATTGAAGATTTACTTGGAAGGGAGCCTGTTTCACTAGACTGGCAGAAAATCAATAAAGGACTCACCGGAAAAACAGTCCTTATATCGGGAGGTGGCGGCTCTATAGGATCGGAACTCTGTCGCCAGATAGTGCGGCTGGGCCCCAATGCGCTGATTATTCTTGAGCGTTCCGAATACAATCTTTACAGAATAGAGATGGAACTCAAGCGGCAGAACCCGGACATAGTATTGCATGCATATCTGGGTGATGTCGGTGATGAAGCGACTGTTGAGCATATTTTATCTACTCACAAACCCGATACTATCTTTCATGCGGCAGCATACAAGCACGTGCCACTACTTGAACATCAGGCCAGGCAGGCTGTCAAAAATAATGTTCTTGGCACAAGAACTCTTGCGCTCGCAGCAGACAGACACAATTGCAGTACCTTCATTCTTATTTCAACTGACAAGGCCGTTAATCCTGCCAA
>Ga0114931_10001164_pt1 | contig 33391 bp, 26 predicted proteins | sample 2SBtaG_FD_89579 | JGI IMG/M metagenome (GOLD analysis project Ga0114931, IMG submission 89579) | Deep subsurface microbial communities from Kolumbo volcano to uncover new lineages of life (NeLLi) - 2SBTROV14_V59a metaG | ecosystem: Environmental > Aquatic > Marine > Volcanic | place: Kolumbo...
GCATAATCCATTCTGGCAATATTCCCGCGACAAGATCGCCTGCGAAGAACTGTTGATGCAGGCTTTTCGCGAGAAAAATTTCCCGGTAACAATTGTCCGACCGTCACACACGTATGATCGCACATTGCTGCCTTTTCGCGGGCGTTATACCATCGTGGACAGAATGCGCCGCGGGGAAAAAGTTGTCGTCCATGGCGACGGCACCTCTCTTTGGACACTGACGCATCACAAGGATTTTGCTGCCGGATTTATCGGTTTGCTCGGCAATCCGGCGGCCATTGGCGAGGCTTTTCACATCACTTCCGATGAATTGTTGACCTGGAACCAGATTTTTGAAATTGTTGCTCACGCAGCCGGCGCAGAAGCAAAAATTGTCCATGTCCCATCGGAGCGCATTGCTAAATTTGACCCCGACTGGGGCGCAAGTCTTTTGGGCGACAAATCACACAGTGTCATTTTTGATAATTCGAAAATAAAAAGAACTGTTCCCGGCTTTCATGCATCCATTCCGTTTTATCAGGGAGCTCAAGAAATTATGGCTTGGTACGACAATAATCCCCAATTTCAAAAAGTTGACGACAAATTAAATACCCTGTTAGAAAAAGTGCTTGCGGCTTGAGCGACGGAGATTTTCCTATCTAAATAATTGTTTTAAGGACTGATAAAATGAAATCAGTAGCCTTGCCTGTTTTAATTGGTTTGATCATTTTGCTTTCGGCAATTTTCATTTTTGTCATTGTCGTATGGATTTACCGATCGGTGTTAAAGACATTCGCAAAAGGTGGGGCTTGGGGTAAACTGGCGGAAAAGTATCCTGTAGAAACGGAACCAACAGAGATTTCACTCCCAAAGCAGACTATCCGGGTTGGAGCCGTACGCTACAGACGGTGCGTTACAGCAGGCTTGTTGGCGGATGGAATGTACATCGCGATCACCCTGCCGGCTCATGCGCCACTTTTCATTCCATGGGACGAGTTTCACCTAATGGGGAAAACACGAATTTATGCACGGCAGGCGCTACAATGGTCAATTGGAAAACCGGAGATTGCGCGAATTTCGTTTCCCATGCCGCTGTCTGAGAAACTCAAACCTTTCCTCTGAGGAAAATTCTAACAATTGTCTGAAAAGGATCACATGAGACGGTACATTGCAGAAGAAGCAATAGAATTTCTAAAAGACAAGGATACAATTTGTATATCGGGTTCCGGTGGCGGTTTACTGGAACCGGATTTCATTTTGCAGGCGTTGGAAAAACGATTTCTGCAAACCGGACATCCCCGGGATTTGACCATCGTTCATGCGGCCAGCCTGGGCGACTCGGAAAAGACAGGGCTGAACCGGCTGACGCATGCAGGCATGGTAAAGCGCGTAATCGGTGGGCATTGGGGCTGGTCACCACGCATGGCAGAGATGGCGCTTAGCGGTGAGATCGAAGCATACAATTTCCCCCAGGGTGCAATATCTTTGCTTTTTCGTGAGATTGCCGCCGGGCGTCCGGGGCTATTCACCAAAACGGGATTGCACACTTTTGCAGATCCCCGCGTGGAAGGTGGAAGGCTTAATGAGCGGTCACCACAGGAGATCGTTAGTGTTAGAGAAATTGAAAATGAGGAATATCTATTCTTTAAATCTTTTCCCATTTCTGCCGCCTTTTTAGTAGGCAGTATTGCCGATGAAAAAGGCAATATTTCTTTTGAACATGAGGCGGCTTATCTTGATGCACTGGCAATGGCTATGGCTGCTCACAACAGTGGGGGACATGTTTTCGTGCAGGTTAAAAAGATTGTGCCGGCGGAAACGCTGGATGCACGCCTTGTTAAAATTCCCGGGATTTTCGTTGATTTTGTCATCGAGAACCCGGACCAATGGCAGACATACGAGGGTGAATACAACCCCGCCTTTAGCGGCGAAAAACGTGTACCGGTCAACAGTCTGAAGCCTCTGCCGCTGAATGCGCGTAAAATTATTGCCCGTCGTGCGGCCCTGGAATTAAAACCGGACTTGGTTGTCAATTTAGGTTTTGGTATGCCGGACGGTGTCGCTGCTGTGGCTGCGGAAGAAGGCATCAGCAATTGGCTGCATTTTACCGTCGAGCAGGGGCCGGTCGGCGGTGTTCCGGCCAAAGGGGCCATCTTTGGTGTTTCCACAAATCCCGACGCGATTCTGGATATGCCTTCCAATTTTGATTTTTACCAGGGCGGTGGCCTTGACCTTGCAGTACTCAGCTTTGCTCAGGTAGATAACGAAGGAAACGTTAACGTCAGCAAATTTGGGAATCGGCTCGCTGGCTGCGGAGGATTTGTGGATATTTCTCAAAATGCCAAAAAAGTCGTTTTTGTCGGTACGTTTACTGCCGGTGGATTGGAGATTGAGATTGTAAACGGCAAACTTGCAATTAAACGTGAGGGAAAACATAAAAAATTTCTCAAGTCCGTTGAACAAATCACCTTTAGCGGCCGGTATGCTTCTGATAACCATCAACAGGTTCTTTACGTGACCGAGCGCGCTGTTTTTAAACTGGTTTCCGGGAAATTGATGCTCATAGAAATTGCGCCCGGGATTGATCTTGAAAAAGATATTTTGCCACATATTGATTTCATGCCGGAGATTTCAACAGAAATGAAAACAATGCGGGCAGCGCTGTTTCTGGCCGGGCGTCTGGGATTCGATCAAATTGCTGAAGCGGACTGAAAAATTAAAACAACACTTCTCTGTTTCGGCACGGGGATATTTGCTATGTGCTTCATCTTGCAGAGGAAGAAGAAAACAGGTTAAAATTATTGCATAATCTCCCCGAATTGGCTCTGTCACTGCATCTTTTCTCTTGATTTTTAACCTTAATTGCATTAATTTTTACCTTGTTGCCGGGCGAACTCTGTTTCGCAATAATTGTCCGGCTGTAAGGTTTTTGAGCGTATTTTAAACCCAAAACTTAAAGTGAAAATGTTAGCTCTTTGGCGAATGCTACAAATCTTTCGTTGTCTTGAATGTGTAAGTGTCGTTTCGTATTGGTTGAATAATTGACAAGTGCATCCAGTTTTGGGTGCACTTTTTTTTATGCATTTTAACAACAAAAATACTATGCATTTTGGACAACAAAAATACTATAATTGAGGAGACAGAAATTGCGAAAGAATTTGGAAGCTCTCATCGAACTCCAGGATATTGATTGGAAATTGAAAAAACTTTCCGATGCCAAAGGCGATCTGCCGCAAAAGGTGGAATCGCTTTCAAATAAAGTGCAGGATGCCAGACAGAATTTGCAGCAACTGCTTGATGACAAAAAAGAAAAGATTTCCAGAAAAGCATCACTCGATAGCGATGTCGTTTTATTTCGTGAAAATCTGAAAAAATATCAAAATCAGCTTTATCATGTCAAAAACAACAAAGAATATGACGCGATTACATCTGAGATTGATAGTACCCAGGGAAAAATAGATCAGTACGAATTCGAATCTCTGGAACTTGAGGAAGCAGAGAATGAAATTGAGGCGAACATCAGCGAAGCTGAGAAAACGATTGAGGAGTTGCAGACTGAATTGGATAAAACGAATCAATTTTTGAAAGAAATGCTGGTCAAAACCGAGGATGAAGAAAGAGTTCTGATTGAAAAAAGAGCACCTTTGCTGGAACTTTTGCCCCGGCCGATTTTAAATCATTACGAACGTATCCGTGCCGGCAGAGGCGGCATGGCCCTGGCGCTGCTAAAAGACGGCGCATGTAGCGAGTGTTCGGCGCACATCCCATCGCAGCGGGCCATGGAAATACGCATGATGAACGATTTTTATTTATGTGAAGTGTGCGGCAGAATTCTCGTTTATCGTCCCGAACTTGCCGAAAAGGATGATAACGGAAAAGAAAATGAATAGAATGAAAAGCCGGTAATATCTTGGGACGATCAGATGAGATAATTGTCTATGTGCTATTCCAAAGCAGATCAGGCGATCGCGTCCCGGGTAAGCCCGGGATGAGGAAAGTCCGAACTCCGCAGGGCAGGATGGTCCGTAACGCGGACGCGTCGTGAGGCGCGGAAAGTGCCACAGAAAATACACAGTCCCGTTTTTGCGGGATAACGGTGAAAAGGCGAGGTAAGAGCTCACCGCCTCAATGGTGACATTGAGGGCAGGGTAAACCCCATCCGGAGCAAGACCAAATAGAGGGGGAGAGGCTGCCCGTCTCGTTTGACCCCCGGGTAGGTTGCTTGAGGTGTCGGGTAACCGGCATCCCAGATAAATGATCGCCCTTCCGGTTTTTACCGGAACGACAGAATTCGGCTTATCGATCTGCTTTGGAATTTATTGTTTTAGTATATGAGTTTTGGGAGTATTTTTATATGGATTTAAAATGGGTTATTTCTGAAAAAACAATGTCAGAAGAAACGTATGCCCTTTCAAAAGAATTGAATGTCCCGACTATTATTTCCGCTATTTTATTACGCCGGGGGATTGATAACCTCGAAAGTGCGAAAAGGTTTTTCCGCCCTACAATAGATCGCCTTTATGATCCTTTTTTAATGCAGGATATGACCGTTGCTGTTGAGAGATTGCGTCGTGCTGTTTTGAGTGATGAAAAAATACTCATCTATGGGGATTATGATGTTGATGGAATTACATCCGTATCGTTTTTATATCTTTTATTAAAGGAAATCGGTTCCGATGTCAGTTACTATATTCCTGATCGGCAGCTTGAAGGATACGGCTTGTCTAAAGCAGCTGTTACAGAGGCGCAGGAAAAAGGGATTGATCTGATCGTTACCGTGGATTGCGGCGTTACAGGACACAATGAAATCGAGGAAGCGAATTCTCTTGGGATTGATGTTATCGTCAGCGATCACCACGAGCCTGGCCCGACATTGCCCAATGCAATTGCTGTTTTAGACCCAAAGCGCAATGATTGTCCCTATCCATTCAAGGAACTAGCCGGTGTTGGTGTGGCTTACAAGCTGGGGCAGGGATTATTGACAAGAATGGACATCGATCTGTCTATCCTTGAAAAATACATTGATATGGTGGCCATTGGTACTTCAGCCGATATCGTTCCTCTTGTTGATGAAAATCGTATCTTTGTCAAATCAGGTCTCGAACGATTAAACGACAGCGAAAGTGTCGGTTTAAAAGCACTCATGCGCACAGCCGGACTTGACGGCAGAGAAATCGGCACCGGACAAATTGTTTTTATTATTGCGCCGCGGATTAATGCGGTTGGTCGGATGGGAGATGCCGAACGTGCTGTCAAGCTTCTTGCCTCGGAAGATGAACGTGAGGCACGGAATATTGCCGGAATCCTTGAAGAGGAAAACAGGCATCGCAAAGAAGTGGATGAAGAAACATTTCATCAGGCCCTGGAAATGGCCGAACAGCAGTTTATTAAAGATCAGACGTGTTCGCTGGTTTTGCATCAGCGTGGCTGGCATTCCGGGGTCATCGGAATTGTCGCTTCGCGCGTTGTGGAGCGTTTTTACCGTCCGACAATTCTTATATCTATTGAAGATGGTGTGGGCAAAGGTTCCGCCCGCAGTATTTCGGGATTTGATCTTTACGAAGCATTAAAAGGCTGTGAAGACCTGCTCATCGCATTTGGAGGGCACAAATATGCCGCAGGGCTGAGCATCGAAGAAGATAAAATTGAAGCCTTTAAAAAAAGGTTTGAAGAAATTGCCAGAGAGCGTCTGGATGAAGATTTGTTAATTCCCAAGCTATCCATTGACGCCGAAATCAATCTGGATGATATTGATGAAGCATTTATGCGATTGCTGAAATTGTTTGCACCGTTTGGCCCGCAGAACATGCGCCCTGTTTTTGTCTCCCGCAATCTTCAGGTTGTCGGTTCGCCGTCTATCGTGGGCAGAAATCACTTAAAATTGAAGGTTCGTCAACATAAACGAGTGTTCGATGTCATCGGCTTTAATATGGGAGATTTATTTTATCGAATTGGCCCCGGAGAAGCGCACCTGGATTTAGCTTATGTTATCGAAGAGAATGAATATATGGGCCGCAAGACGATTCAGCTTCGTGCAAAAGATTTGCGCTAAGGGACGTGAATTAATTAACTTGACCGAGCGCACCGAAACAACTCTTTTAAAAACAAGGCTTGATAAAATACAAATGGCCAAGTTATTTAATTCACAGTCCTAAACAGGAAAAAATGCAAACACTTCAAAAAGGAGATTCCTATGGACCCACGAGATGAACAAGGCAAAATTTGGATGGATGGAAAATTTGTTCAATGGCAGGATGCGACGATTCACGTCATGTCGCATGTTGTTCATTATGGATCGAGCGTGTTTGAAGGAATGAGATGCTACAAAACTCCCGAGGGCCCCAGCATTTTTCGCCTTGAAGATCATATCCGCCGATTATTCGACTCGGCGAAAATTTACCGCATGCCGATCCCCTTTAGCCGGGAAGAAATTGTCGCCGCATGTAATGAGACGATCAAAGTCAATGGTTTTGAATCCGCTTATGTGCGCCCCATTGTTTTTCGGGGATATCAGAGCTTGGGCGTCGATCCGTCGAATTGCCCGGTGCAGGTTGTCATTGGTGCGCTCAATTGGGGAAAATACCTTGGAGACGAAGCCATCAACGTCGGCGTCGATGTTTGCGTCTCTTCCTGGAATAGAATGGCGCCGAACACTATGCCGAGCATGGCCAAGGCCGGATCAAACTATATGAATTCACAATTGATCAAAATGGAAGCTCTTGCCGGCGGATATGTGGAAGGCATTGGTCTGGACACTTTTGGTTATGTGAGTGAAGGAAGCGGTGAAAATATTTACATTATTCGGGATGGTGTGATTTACACACCGGTAATTGGTGCGGCCATTTTGCCGGGGATTACGCGAGACTCTGTTCTGAAAATTGCGGCTGAATTTGACATAAAAGTTATTGAAACAAATATTCCCCGCGAAATGTTGTATATCGCGGATGAAGTCTTTTTCTCCGGGACTGCCGCGGAAATCAGTCCCATCAAGTCCATCGATCACGTACCGGTGGGTAGTGGATCTCGCGGACCGATAACGGAAAAGATTCAAAAGCGGTATTTTGAATATGTAAACGGCGAGCGAAAAGATATTTACGGCTGGCATGATATTATAAAGTGATGTGATGGATCAATTTGTACAAGAAGAAATAAGTGAATCTGTTCTTCCGCGTTCCCGGCACAAGGCGCGCATGGTTGCTTTAAAAGCGCTCTATGCTCTTGAGCTTTCCGGCAACTCGGTGAATACGGTTCTTCACGATATTCTGCCCATGGGCACGGATGGTAGTGATATCAGCAAGTTTACACGCGAGATCATTGAAAAAACCTACGAGTGCCGCGAAGATTTGGATATTTTTATTCGGGCGCGATCGGCAAATTGGGAATTCGACCGCATTGCCATTGTTGATAAAATTATTTTGCGAATGGCCATTTGCGAGTTTTTGCACTTTTTGGATATTCCTCCCAAAGTGTCGATTGATGAGGCTCTTGAATTATCCAAAATGTTCAGCACCTCGCGCAGCAAGGGATTTATTAACGGCATTCTCGATGCGGTTCTCGAAGAACTGAGGACACGTGACCAACTTGTAAAAACCGGACGTGGGCTTTTTGGCGGAAAGAAAAAGCATCCAAAAAAGAAATCGCATTAAGAGAATCGACAAATCGTTTCTGTATGCGCCGCCCATTTGAGCGGCGATGGTTTTTAGATGGAACCTGGTGCATTTCATGACGTTCTATGGCAGGATGAACTCTTGCCGTTTATCATAAAACGTTGAGATATAATAAAGATTGTTCCGGGACTGATCCTGAACGTTGAAAAGTCGTTTTTGGCGGCGGGTATTCCAGGTTTGTGAAAATATATTCTACGAGGTTGATATAAATGTTAGAAAAAGTTGAAAAGTTTTTTGCCAAAGTTATGGGCGGGACGAGTACCGAGCGGGAGCTAAAAGCCATTCGTCCTATTGTTGATGAAATTAACGAGTTTGCTGAAAGCTATAAAAACCTGACAGACGATGAACTGAAAGCAAAAACTCACGAGTTTCGTTACCGTCTGCGAATGGGCGAAACACTTGACGATATTTTGCCGGAGGCTTTTGCTGCCGTCAAAGATACGTGCCGGCGTTTGCGCGGCAAAAAGTGGAAAGTCCGTGGCACAGAAATCGAATGGGATATGGTGCCGTATGACGTGCAGCTCATCGGCGGTGTCGTTTTGCATAAAGGGGAAATTGCCGAGATGGCAACCGGTGAAGGAAAAACTCTGGTTGCTACAATGCCGCTCTATTTAAATGCTCTGGAAGGAAAAGGGGCGCACCTCATCACCGTTAACGATTACCTTGCGCAGCGCGATTGCGAGTGGATGGGAGAAATCTACAAGTTCCTTGGCTTGACTGTTGAGGCCATTCATAACAACATGGACCCGGAGGAACGCCGACGGGCGTATAATGCGGACATTACTTACGGAACAAACAACGAGTTTGGCTTTGACTATTTGCGGGATAATATGTCAACGGATGTCTGGTCGGTCGTTCAGCGCGGATTACATTATGCCATCGTTGATGAGGTCGATAGTGTTCTCATTGATGAAGCCCGAACCCCGTTGATTATATCAGGGGCTGTGGGTGCTCCAAGAAATGTTTATAAAGAACTCAAACCCATCGTTTCTAATTTATATCACAAACAAAAGGAACTGGTTAACGAGTTGGTTACCGAGGGAAAAGCGCTGCTCGAAAAGGATGAAGATCAAGCCGGGTTGATGCTCTTACGTGCCCAGAGGGGTGATCCTAAAAATCAGGTACTACTCGATCTTTTGACTTCGGAATTTTGGGTAAAAAAACTCATTGAGCGCATTCAGGGGCAGTACGAGATCAATAAAATTATGCACGAGGTGGATAGCGAGCTTTACTACACCATTGACGAAAAAAGTCATGTCGTCGATATTACGGAAAAGGGACGGATTTTTCTTTCCGGCGGCCGGGATCAGGATGTGGCCAGTAAAATTCAAAAACTTGATGAAATGGATGAAATTCTCTCGCGCATGGGGAATAAAAAGAAAGCATCTGTCTTTTTCACTCACGATCCCATAACCGGCTTTTGCGATGGCCTCAGTCTGGATGGAAAAATTGCATTGTGCAATGTCAATGCCGAAATTTCAAAAGAAGAAATTGAGGCGCTGGATCGGCTCACAGAGCGATTTGAAAAGATCAGCGAAAAAGTCAATGAGGCGATTCAAAATAAACGCACCGATAAAGGAAGCGCATGGCGTCGCTATTTCCAGATCGCCAAACGCATGGATCGGGTTGTCAATGGGCTGAATGTGGAGGGGAAAGAATATTTTGAAAAGGGAGCGGACACTCCCGAATACCATTCTCTCGTGCAAGCTCTGGAAAAACTGCTGACAGCTATTCGTGACGAAGCGGATGTGGACGGTGGTTTTAATGGCTCGCGCCAGCAGCAGGAGCGCCGCCGCAGTTTGCAAAACACTTTTTTCAATGTCGAAAAACAATTTGGATGCCCCACAGGATTGCGCGAAGAGGGCAGGCTTGCCCTGTTGACTATTTTGCACGATGGCGATCCGCTTATTGTGCCGTTTATCTCAAAACTGGATTCCATGCTGAAAAGCGGAAATGGTTCAGCAACTCAATCGTCCGCTGAGACATCATCTGCTCAGGCGGATCGGAAACAGGAGTATTTTGAGTTTTCCGATAACGGTGCTATTCTCAAACATATTACCGAAAAAGGACGTATTGCTTTGCTGGGAGGAAATCCTGATCTTTATATCCTTCCAGATCGCAGTCTTGTTGAAGACAGGGATCAGCAAATTCAAAAGCTTTTGGACGAAACTTTAAACCAGTCTACTTTTGATTATGCGGCAAAAGTGATTGCCATTGAACATCTGGAAAAAGATATTTTTGCCATCAATCAGTACCTCAGTTCTTTGCCAGAGAATGAACGTCAGAAAAAAAGTGCGGATTTTTACCAGGTAACCCAGCCAAAAGAAGATAGCGGGCAGCTTTCACCAACAATCAAGCTGACTGAACCGGGCCGTGCTTTTTTTGCAGATTTTGCCGAACAGACCAAGGCCCTCGTCTTTAAACTTGATGAAGATTTGCGAAAACATAAAAATGATTTGTCCGCGGTTTTTCGTGCAGATGAGAAAGGCAGAATTTCCGGTCTGAGCAACAATGAACTGGATGATCTCCTCGGCCAGCCCTTTTCCGATGTCAAATCAAAAATAGAAGAATGGCGACATGCGCGCACTGTCGGCAACGTGGATAATTCTGTTGCGCTGCGTCTCGACCTCGATAAATTTCTTGCTTCTCATTTTCAAATAAAAGAAACAAACGGTGCATCGAGCTTGTCGTGACGTTTCGAGGATGTTAACCGGATTGATGGAGTGATGCAGAGTATTTTTAGAGTTATGGGAAGGGGCGAACTGACCGCCCTGGAAGTACAGAGACTTGTGCGCCGCTATTTTGAATCCGACAGCGCTGTCGAAACAAACAAGCTGACTTTGAATGAATTAAAGATCAACGGCCTGTCCGAGAGCGGGATGCTTATTCTTTTCGGTACGGTTGCGGAGCGGGAAAAAGTTACGGAAAAGCTTGAGCATTTCCTTGATGATCCTGAAGTGGAGAGTGATGCACTTTTTGAATTGACTGAAGAAGGCTTTCCCGTGCGCCTGAGAAAATCGGCGCGTTCGCAGTTGCTTGATGGCTTGCCGTTTTTTCCGTATGCAGAAGAATTACAAAAATTTCGCGATGAACTGTTGCAAATAAGCAGCAAAAAAGTAAACACGCGTTCCGAACTGGACGCCCTTCTTTTAAAGGAAAAAGCGCATCTTCTCGGTAAGCATGTTATGCTCGATGATCGCGAAATGAACGAACTGCTTTCCAAAGCGCACGCGCAGAATGTCGTTTTAACGGCAGAAGAGATTGAGCATTGGTTTCGCCTAAGCTTTGAACGAAAGCCGCGAAAAATACTGGAGGAAACCAGAGATCGGCAATGGCGGGAATACAATGAAGTTGAAGACCGGGTACAGAATATTTCCCAACTTTTAAAAGCTTACACACTCTATCAAAAAGATGTTGATTATGTGGTAAAAGCGCCCGAAGAATCGGAAATGCGCGGTCGTGCGGCTTCGGCCAGGGGACGAAAAGCGGTCATGATTGTTGATCAGTTTACCGGACGATTAATGCCTGGCCGGCGTTTCAGCGAAGGTTTGCACGAAGCTTTGGAAGCAAAAGAGGGCGTTGAAGTCCAGGCCGAAAGCCAGACTCTGGCGACGATCACACTGCAAAACTTTTTCCGGCTTTATGATAAACTGGCCGGAATGACCGGTACGGCTGAAACCGAAGCCCAGGAATTTTTCAGCACCTATAAAATGGATGTCATTGTGATTCCGACGAATCGCCCGGTAATCAGAAAAGATTATAATGATGTCATTTATAGAACAAAAAAGGAAAAATATGACGCCCTTATTGATGAAGCCATCAGCATGCACGAACAGGGTCGTCCGGTTCTCATTGGTACCATTTCGGTCGATGTTTCGCAAAAGCTCAGCGAAATGTTTACACACCGCGGCGTTCCTATCGCAAACTGGTTGAAAAAAGGAGATGTCTCGCGCGAACTGGAAAGCGGTCGTTTTCATACGGTTCTCAATGCAAAGTATCATAACGCCGAAGCGGAGATTGTCGCCAAAGCGGGTTTGCCCGGAGCGATAACAATTGCCACTAACATGGCCGGACGTGGTACGGATATCAAGCTCACGCCGGAAGTCGTCAAAGCCGGTGGTTTGCATATCATTGGTTCGGAAAAGCACGAAGCGCGACGTATTGATCGTCAGTTGCGTGGACGTTCAGGGCGCCAGGGCGATCCCGGATCAAGCCGGTTTTATCTTTCCCTGGAAGATGACCTTATGCGCTTATTTGGTTCCGACCGAATTACAAACATTATGAGCCGGATGGGTTCGATGGATGAGGGCGAGCGCATAGAACATCCGCTGATTACGCGATCTATAGAGCGCGCGCAGAAAAAAGTTGAGGAGCGCAATTTTGATATCCGAAAGAATCTGCTCGAGTATGACGACGTCCTCAATGAACAGCGAAAAATAATTTACAAGCGCAGGCAAAACCTGTTAGGTTTCGCTGATGCCGACGACTTGGTGGAATCCAAGTCCAAACTATTTTTCAGTGAGGAAGATGAACGCGGCGACTGGAAACTCGATGAATTGCTGGCGAATTTGAAGCATTTTTTTGGTGCCGAACCGGATTTTACGGTTGAAGACCTTGAGCGTTTAAAGTATCCGGAGATCAGAGAGCAAGTTGCTGAATGGGTGCAGGAAAAAATTGAGGAAGAGCGGCATCTCAGCCAGATGCAGGAACGCCATCGCATTTTTGGCTATTGTGATGTAAATTCGCTGATTGACAACTTGGTGCATCTCAAAATTCGGCTTCACGACGCCGGAACCCGGGATACTTCCAAGTGGAATTATGATGGCATCGCGCTGGAACTCAAACGCATTTTTGGTGATTCACCGGAATGGCTGCATTCGGCAGGAGGTACGGAAGCCTCCGAACTGGAAAAACGAATTATCGATTGGGCAAAGGACTACTATCAGGAAACATATCAGCAATGCAGGGATGGATTTCATACCATTATCTTTTCAAAACTGAGCCTTGCGGAAATGGCCGAGATATATGTTTTTGGCCTGCTGAATGTTCATTTGTCCCTCAATGTGCCATCCATTTCATGGGAGACGGACGACTTTCTAAACGATCTTGAACGTGTATTTTTTGCCAGACCGGATATCGGAGCTAAAGAACTTCGCACAATTCGCCGGGCAAAACTCATCAATATTCTCAACGAGTGGTTGCAAAGCCTTTCATTGGGCGAGCAGGATGATGAGAAAATTCGTCACAGGATTTTGGGCTACTTTGGTGCGGCTAATTTACTGCAATCCATCGTTTCCTACAGTTTCAAAGGGATGGATGAGGAAAATGGTAAAAATATTACCCAACTTGATCCCGAACAGAAAACATTTCTCAGCAGAGTTTTCGGCAGCGTGTTTGATGAGATTCCCGCGGCCAAAGATGATGATTTATCATTAACACAGCGTGTTTTACGTATTGCAAGAGAAGCATATTACGCCACTCTCCAGGAAAACATGCAAAAATATGATTCAATGATGCTTGCCGAGGCAACGATTGAGGAACTTATTGAAGCATCGATCCTGGCTGTTTCTCAGGAAATTTTGCAAAAACCTGTAGAAACTTCCGAAAAGCAAAAATTGTTGAGCCAGTATTTTGAATATATGTTCCTTAGTAGACCCACTCACTCGTTTCCCGCAGACGGCGATGAACAGAAATTGGCTTCTTTCAGAGAAGACCTCGTTGCCTGGGGACTGAATTTATATAAAATCTATTCAGAGCGTGCAGAGCGTCTTCGCCAGGAAAAATTGAGCGGTGAAATTATTCGCGATTCAATTTATATGTGGATTGACGATACGATTTATACGATTATCAGTAACGTCCTCGGCGAAGGAGCGGACCTGGATGTGAACCAGGTGAGACGCATTGAAGCGGAATGCCGTCTGGTGTTCCGTCAGGGACCCCGCATTGCAGACGATAGTAATGCGGCCATGAATCCCAGTGTGGTGATGGATGAACTCAGTTCCTGGGCGAAGAATCTGTACCGGCGACGCGTCGAAGAAATCGGTGATGAGACGGTAACGCGTTATGAACGCTATTACACACTGGACAAAATTGATGAGAGTTGGCGCCAACATCTCGCCGCCATTGACGATCTGCGTGAAGGAATCGGGCTCCGCGGCTACGGGCAAAAAGATCCGCTGCTGGAGTATAAGGGTGAAGCTTATAAAATGTTTGTGAAAATGATTGAGGACATTAACAGGAATGTTGTGAGCACGCTGTTCAAGGTTTTTGATATTGGCGGAGAAATTGAGGAGCAGCAAAATCGCCGCATCGAACCAAAGAGTTTTGTCACGTCTCATTCTCAAGTTGAAGTGTACAAGCAGGTGATGGCACCGCAGGCTGCACAAAAAGCTTCGCGCTCACAGTCCAACACAAATCAGGGTGGACGACGCGCCCCGGTAGTTAAGAAAACGCGCGTTGGACGCAATGATCCTTGTCCATGTGGAAGCGGAAAAAAATATAAAAATTGCTGCGGCCGAAATGTATAGCGGGTGGGAATAAATTACTTTCTTGCATTTCAATAATATTTTAGTATATTGAAAAAGGTCTTGGAATTGACGAAGAATTGTTTTGGAGCAAAACCGGATGACGAAACACATCATTGAAATTTTATCTTATGTGATGAAAGAAATCAAGGAAAACTCTTTTGATGAAATAGATATGCAGTTTATAATGGATATTCTGGCGGAACAGGGTTTTTCCGATGAAGATATATCAAGCGCTATGTATTGGATCATGAATCATGGCGAAAATATTGACAGACTTGTACAAGGCTCACCTGATGGCGTTCCCAAACCTGTTTGGCGGCTTTTGAACGAACGTGAAAACGACGCTATTTCTCCTTCAGCATTTAGTTATCTTTTTCATTTGCGCGAACTTGGGCTTTTAAGTGATGACGCGATGGAAAAAATTATTGAGCGTGCAACAACACTCCAGCTCTCACAGCTCGATGTGGAAGAAATGCAGGATCTCATTGCTGCAGTTGTGCTCGATTTTGAAAACAGTGCTTCTAACGGATATTTCCAGTTTACAGCGACCCGGCTCCCTCACTAAAAATATTTTATCCTGATCTTTCTCTTTTGTTGCCGGGCTTCTTTTTAAGGCGGATTTGTCCATCATGCCTGTTCTCTCAAAATGGGATGATACATCTTAATTCTAAAAGCAGTTACTTCCAGGGATTCGATGAAAAAACACCTCTTCATAGTTGAAACTCTTGATAAACAGGAATCACTCAAAAAAATATTGGGCGGCAACTATGATGTTGTGCAAATTGATGCACGACTGGAGGAGCACGCTGATTCGTCAGAGAATGTTCTTGCTGATGAAACGAGAACATGGGGAAACTCGTTTCACATTGGAAATTTGGCGAGTCTCAGGAAAAAGCTCGAACAATATGATCGTATTTACATTGCAACAGATCCCGGGGAAGCCGGCGAAGCATTAGCTTTGCAAATAAAGAGAGAATTGGAGCAAGTTACAAAGCTCGAAAGAATTACGTTGCTGGAAATGACAAAGAATGCTGTTTCTTGTTCTCTAGAAAAACCCGCTGTTTTTGATCGTCATCTGGCCGCGGCATTTGCGGCACGCCAAACGATAGATCATGTTTTTAATAAAGCTGTGTCCTCCTTTCTTAATGCACGAGCAGGGATTGGTTCAAGCTACGGATTACCTGGTTTTACGGTACTGAGAATTTTAAGTGATCGTGATCGGCTGATTCAAGAGTTTAAGCCTGAGCATAAGAAAATCGTTTTTCTCAAATTAAAGCGCCGTCAAAAGACGGCTTTGACCGTGCAACTCGTAAAGATAAGCGGCCAGCCTCCTCATGTTCCCGATGATCATTATTTTAAAGCGCTCATCTTTGATCTAAAAGCACAGGAATTTCGCGTCCGGCAGATTGATGAAAAGACGGTCTATGAGGCAGCCCCTATGCCTTATAAAACAAGTACACTGCTTGTTGATGCGTTGCAAAGACTTGGTTTTTCTTTCGGAAAGACATTGAAAATTGCTCGACAGCTATACGCCGGCATCAAGCTGAGTGAAAAGACATTTTCAGGATTAATTACATTTTACCTGACGGATTCTGATGTCATCAGGAACAATTTAACGGAAATCCGGGAACTGGTGCTTGAGGATTTCGGCAAAGCCTATCTTCCAAATCTCAGCAGCGACAGCCAAACGAAAAACAAGAAGAAAGTGCAGGGCGGGGCAATTCAGCCAATTTATATTCGGAAAACGCCAAAAAAAATAAAAAAACTTTTAACGGATGAGCAATTTGAACTGTATTCTTTAATCTGGAAGCGCACCGTAGCCTCACAAATGGTTCATGCGGCGCATGAGCATACAGTCGTGCAAGTCAGTGGGGGAGAGAATGATCGCTACCAGTTCGAAGCACGAATGCGTTCGACGATAACAAGAGGGTTTCGTCAGGTTTATTCTCTGGAACCGAAAAATGGGGAAAATTCACGTTTCCCCGGAATTCCTGCGGAATTGCGCGTTGGTGAAGTTTTAACTTTTCAGGATGCCAGGGCTTCCGTTGAGAAGCAGAGGGCACCGGGATGTTTATCAGAGGCGGAATTGATCGGGCAAATTGACAAAGCGGGATTGCGTGAGGTGCAGTATTTTGGCGATGTTTTGTCTGGCCTTGCAAAGCAGAAATTGATTACCGGCAAAAAGGGCTGCCTGTCACTTACGCGATTGGGAAAAGATGTGAGTAATATATTCAGGGAACAAATGGCGCAACTTTTCAGAGTTAGTTTCGTCTCCACAATGGAGAGAGAAATTGAGAATCTTAAAAGCGGAATTATTGATTATCAAACATGCGTTACGAATTTTTACAAACCATTTCAGGCAGCGTTGGAAGAACCTGTCGTGGTTGCTGACAAGGCGCGATCACCAGGCGTGGGTGAGCCGGAGGTTCTTGATGAAAAATGCGAAAAATGCGGTCGCAACCTCATTGTGCGGGTGGGAAAATACGGCAGATTTGTTGCCTGTACCGGTTATCCCGAATGCAATTTTTCAAAGCCTTATTCCGTAGGTGTGAAATGTCCGAATTATGGCTGTGAGGGCGATGTTGTGGAAAGGATGACAAAAGCCGGTCGATTGTTTTATGGATGTAGTCATTATCCCAAATGTAATTTTGCGTCGTGGCAAAAGCCTGAAAATATTGTTTGTCCGAATTGTGGAAATTTGTATCTTGTCATAAAAGAAAATGTTGGCTTTTCAAAAATTTATCATTGTCCGCGGTGCAAATCCGACTTTGATGATGATCTTGTAAAAATTGAAAATAAAAAGAATTTATTTGCCAAAGTAAATATATGACCCAACTAAATCTTGATTTACAATTCTGGATTCTTCGATTTGTGCAAAACCTGCAAGTCGTACGCTCCGGTTCTCCTCATACAATTGCATCATATAAAAATGATCTTGAACAATTTGTCGTCTTTTTAAAAGATCGTCTCGATATTGATACGCCCCAACTTGCGCATCTGACGAGAAATAATGTTCGGGGCTTTCTTGCACATCTCGTAAAACAAAAATATACACCGCGCAGTGTCGGTCGAAAACTGGCAGCACTACGATCTTTTTTCAAGTATCTTCTTCGCGAAGAAGTTATTGCGTCTGATCCTGCATTAAATATTTCCTCCCCCAGGCTGGATAAAGTATTGCCCAGCTACCTGTCAAAGGACGAGATGCACAAACTTTTACAACTGCCCGACACAACCAGCTTTGCGGGACTGCGAGATTTATTGATTTTGAAAATATTTTATTCCACCGGACTACGGGTGAGTGAATTGGCGCAATTGAAATTGAAAAATATAAACTTTGGAGAAGGGACGTTACGCATTTTAGGAAAACGCAATAAAACGCGTATCATTCCAATCGGAAAGAACCTGATTCGTGATTTGCAAACATTTCTTTCACAGAGAGCGGCTTCAGAGTCGAAGGAAGTGGAATATAGTGAATATCTTTTTGTTAAAACAAATAACGAACCTTTTACAAGGCAGCAAATTGCATCTATTGTTAATTCTTATATCAAAAGAATAACGGACAAAAATAAAGCGCATCCGCATGCTTTGCGTCATACTTTTGCAACGCATCTTTTAGATGAAGGCGCGGATTTAATGGCCGTTAAAGAGTTGTTGGGGCATTCGAGCTTGTCAACGACTCAGGTTTACACACATGTGTCCGTCGAACACTTGAAGCGAATCTATAAACAGGCACATCCCCGTGCCGATGACTAGTGAAATTTCAACTTTTGTTCATTACTTGAACAAAAGAAATAAAGAAATGGAGGTGAGGCGAAACTATCAAGAAATGCTGGTTGGTGAGCTAGGGCGGTTTAATATGAATTAATAAGGAGGTGTCTATGAGAATTACGTTCACTGCAAGACATTTTCAGCCTTCTGAACGGTTGAAAGAATATGCAAACAAGGAAGTTGCCAGACTGAAAAAGTATTATGACGACATCCTCGAAACAGAAATAATACTCGATTTCATAAAGCAGCAGCAGATTGCTGAAATAATCATCAAAGTTTACGGAACGAGATTAGCAATAAAAGAAAAATCAGAAGATATGTACAAGTCTATCACTCTTGCAGTTGATAAACTTGAAAGAAAATTGAAAAGGTATAAAGGCAAAACACGGCATTTTGAAAAAGAAAGGATTGTTGAAAGTATAGAAGAGTAAGTAATTATAGCGAATACAGTTATTCAAAAACATGGGGCATAAAAGTGCCCCATTTAATTTTTTCTGACTTTTTGAAATATGAATAAAAACGAAAACATTGAGAAAATACCGCAAGAGTATTTCATTGATACAGAGCCGAAACCGTTTGTTACGGTCGGGGATTTGTATGAAAAGAACCGGGGGCGTGTACGTCTTCAGGTTATAAATAACGATGCCAGTTTTGCACGAAAAATAACAGAAAAAGAGATTCACCGTCCGGCTCTTGCATTGAGCGGGTTTGTTAAAGTGTTTACTTATTGGCGTATTCAAATTATTGGAAACACGGAAATCGAGTACCTCAAAACTCTTGACAGCGAAAAACGACAGAATGTTATTTCCGCTGTTTTGGGCTTTAAAATACCATGCATCATTATTACCAGCAATAACAAACCACCAAAGGAATTGGTGGATGTTGCGAATAAAAACAAGATTACTCTTTTTTCAACGCCTTTTTCAACAACAACCATTGTGCAATATCTCAGCGAATATCTTGAAACGATCTTTGCCCCTCAAGTCATAGTGCATGGCTCGCTGGTAGATGTTTACGGTGTCGGTTTGCTTATTACCGGACGCAGCGCCATTGGCAAAAGCGAGTTGACGCTTGACCTGATTGAAAGGGGGCATCAACTTGTTGCAGATGATGTAGTACACATCAAAAAGACGGCGACAAATATTTTGCAAGGCTCACCCAATGAGGTTTTGAACCATCACATGGAGATTCGTGGACTTGGAATCATTGATGTCAGGCGTATGTTTGGCATACGCGCCATCAGAGGGAAAAAAGATATTGATGTCTGCCTCAAGCTTGAAAAATGGAACGATGAACATGAATACGAAAGGATCGGTGTGGATGACGAAACGACCGAAATCCTCGGCGTACACATCCCGCTTATCGTCCTACCGTTGTTGATCGGCAAAAATATTACAGTGATAGCAGAAGTAGCAGCTATGAATCACAAATTAAAACAACATGGTGTAAATACGGCAAAGGAGTTTGATGAGAACTGGATTGCTTCTATGCAAGAAAAAACGAACCGAAAAAAAGGAGCGCATAATCTGCGTGAAACGAGATGAAGAACGCAATTTTGATAACACATGGACCAATTGGCGATGCAATCATTGAGGCTGTGCGCGGCATTATGGGAGTTGATGAGGGCCTGCACGCTTTATCTGTAACGGGTATGTCTCTTGACGAAATCAGCGCGCGGCTTTCGTCGCTTGTTAATGCACCTGAAAATCAGGATGAAGGGATAATCGTTATGGCGAGCCTTAAAGGGGGCAGTTGCTGGAATGTTTCAGCAGCCGTTGCCGGGAGAAATTCAAATGTCAGGGTCGTTTCCGGCGTTAATCTTCCAATGGTTCTTTCTTTTATGAGCAAACGTGATTCTCTCTCTCTGGATGATCTGGCCGAAACGCTGGAAAAAGATGGCCAGAGGGGTGTTGCTAAATTTGAAACCAATCAGACTTTTTAATTTTCAATTTCGGAGATATATTTCAATGCCTATGGTTCTTGTTAGAATTGATGACAGGCTAATACATGGTCAGGTTGTGGTCGGCTGGCGTCAGGTGCTGAAGCCGCAGCGTATTGTGCTTTGCAGTGATGAAGTTGCCAATACCGATTGGCAACGGACAATTTACGAATCCGCGGTCCCGCCGGAAATCGAGTCTTCTGTCCTGACGATGGAAGAAACAATAAAAGCGCTCAAGGACGGTGTATACGATCGCGAAAGAGTGATCCTTTTGGTTGATACGCCAAAATCCATAGTTGAATTGGTGAACGCAAGCGTTGCAATCAAGGAGGTGAATGTCGGAGGAATGCATTTTCGTCCCGGCAAAAACCAGGTTGCACCGTTTATTTTCGTCGATGAAGACGATATCAGTCATTTTCGTTTTCTCTTTGAAAAGGGGATCAGATTGGAAGGAAGAGATGTGCCCACACGTCCCCGGCTCGACATTGCCAAGGCACTATCGCTTGACGAAGATTAGGTTATCCCCATTCAATTCATTCTTTGTCGAAGCCTGCCTAAAATGCTTCCTGTAAGATAGGTCAAAATACTCCCCACAAAGACAAACCAGGGCCAGGCAATGCCGGGTGATTGAATGCGAAAAATCAGAACAGTCAAAAGAAATAGCCAAACAAACAAAAATTTCCGATTTATTCCGGGTTTAATCCGCAAATAAATCCAAAATCCAACCAAAAGATTCAGACCATACATTACCCATAAAATGATTGTTTGTTGTCCGACGAGCCATGTCATAAAAAAAATAGTGCTCCACATTGCCACCAGTGCTTCATCTTCGGAGGTTGTTTTGCTGTAGGTTCCCAGGAAAAAAGTGCCCAGCAGCCCGCCGTAAGTGAATGATGCAATGGCCAGCCCCAGTTCAACAACCGGATTTTGTTTGTCTTTAAAAAGCAGTGCGCCAAAAATGAAGACGCTTCCCCAAAAAATCGTAAACAGCCGTGAAAGAACAAGTTGCTTTTTGGGAGTTATGTTTTTTCCCCAACTCGGAATAAAAATATCAAACATCGAAGAGGAAGCCAGAGAATTTAGTGAACTGCTAAGCGTGGACATTGCCGCTGCAAAAATAGCAGCGACAATTAATCCGGCAAGGCCGCGCGGCAATTCTTTGATAATAAATCCGACCAGGATTTCATCCGGACGCATGTTTGCACCGTGGTAAAAAACAAAAAGCATAATGCCGAGAAAAAGAAACAACGCAAATTGGGCGAAAATCAGAAAGCCGCTTGTGATCAATGCTTTTCGGCTGTCGCGAACATTTTTGCATGTTAACAGGCGTTGTACAATGAGTTGATCCGTCCCGTGCGAAGCCATGGATAAAAAAGCACCACCGATGAGGCCGGAAAACAGAGTGTAGTTCATTTTGAAAAATTCTCCGGGGGATTTGTCAAGCCCCAGCGTGAATATGTGAAATTTTCCTGCGGGTGTGGCCGTTTGCAGTACGCCGCTCAATCCGCCGGGAAGTCGGTTTAAAATGACAATACCCGCTATGATCGCGCCGGCGATATAAGTGAATGTCTGCAACACGTCCATCCAGACAACCGAGCGGATGCCGCCGATTGATGTGTAAATAATCGTGAAAATCGCAATGATGATGATGCAGACAGGGTAATTCCATCCTGTAATGATGGACAAAGGAATAGCAGTGGCGAACAAGCGAACGCCATCTGCAAGGAGGCGCGTCATCTGAAAAACGAATGAAGCATAACTCTGCATGCGCGGTCCGAATCTAATGCGCAAGAGTTCGTAGGATGTATACAACTCGCCGCGATAATACGCCGGCAGAAATGCAAAACTGATAAAAATGCGTCCGATGATGTAGCCGAGAGCGATTTGCAAAAAACCAAGGTTTGAAATATATGCCAATCCGGGAATACTGATGAACGTTAGAGTACTCGTCTCCGTTGCCACAACGGAAAGACAAACGGCCCACCAGGGTAGATTTTTGCCGCCTAAAAAATAGTCACGGGGAGAAGTTTGTCGTCCGCTTAACCGGATCCCCAATCCGGTAACGGCAGTTAAGTAAATGACAATGATGCACAGGTCTAACGTCGAGATGTTCAAATTCGTGCTCGAATGAATGATTGTTTCGGCTTTTGTACCGGGGATTAAAAGGCTCAAGATATTTAACTTTTTCACAAAATGCAAAACAAATAAACTTCTTGATTATCTTGGCCTTTGATGTTATATTTTCGTTTCTGAAATATCCCTGTTCATCTCGCTGCAAGGGTTTTTATATAATGAGGAATCCCTATAAAAGAACAGATGTTTATGTTTGCAATTACGAAACACATGCAAAATTTGCCAACAGGGTATCCGTTTACCATGTGCAACATGTGAAAAAATGCTATCCTCAGGGATGCATCATTTTCAAATGGTCCTGCGATCTTTTAAACAAGGGTAAAAAATGCGTCAGGGGCTATCAATATGTCGGCAGACTTTGCCAGGGATGCGTGCATTATTCGGATGAAAAAATACATTATCAGCCGCAAATCGCTCTTTCGGCCATCGAGTTTGAGAATTTCAAGGAAGAGGTTGAAGAGTTTGATGAATGGTTGAGTGGCGTCCGCAACAGCACCGTTACTTTTTGGGGTGAGATTGATTCCATCAAACCCCGTTTCAAAAAAGTGATAGCCGGTGGTGGAGGTCAAATTCGCCTGGATGGATATTTGCTTATTTTCAAGCGCGGCTTTATCGGTGCGGAAAGTTTTGATGATTATTTTTATGCAAGGATTTCACCGTTCCAGCAGGAGCGTCTTTCTCTTGCCCGTGGCGATCAATTTGAGGCCAAAGGACACCTGACGTTTGACCGAGGTCGCATTATCATGTCGAAAATGTGGAACCTGGAATTCGACTCGCGTTCGGGAAAAGAAACCTGGAATAACAGTCAGGCGCTGGTTGCAAGAGAATCGGCGACGCTAATCTCTACGCAGCCGGAAACGTGTCTGCATTGCAGCAAGGGAGCGCTTGTCGATGTGGTAGAGAAAAAGAAGGGGCTGGCGACAATGAGGCGGGCACTCTATTGTCTTGAAGGTATTACTGATCCGAAACTTTGTTACGTTAATGCAATGGAAAAGATTGATCAGTGTGCATGAAATAATTCACGCAAATCATAGGGTTCACAATGCACAATGTGAATATAAAAAAATGATTATTTGGAGAGCGGAGGCCGGAAAACGGAAACCGGAGAACGGAAAAGGCAGTAACATTTAACCAGAGACAGGATTGGATTTATGGCAAAAGGAATTACAAAAAGATCGGAAGATTATTCTCGTTGGTATTTGGATGTAATCGCAGCCGCTGATTTGGCGGAGCATTCTGCCGTCAAGGGTTGCATGGTTATAAAACCGAACGGTTATGCACTGTGGGAGCAAATACAGGGACAGTTGGATCGGATGTTCAAGGAAACCGGGCACGTGAATGCCTATTTCCCTTTGTTCATTCCACAGAGTTTTTTGCAAAAAGAAGCGGAGCATGTGGAAGGATTTGCCCCGGAGACAGCGGTTGTAACGCATGGCGGCGGCAAAAAACTGGAGGAGCCGCTGGTTGTCCGCCCCACATCGGAGACAATCATCTGGTCAACTTATAAAAAATGGATTCAATCCTACCGCGATTTACCAATTCTTATCAATCAATGGGCGAATGTGGTGAGATGGGAAATGCGCACGCGGCTGTTTCTGCGCACGACCGAGTTTCTGTGGCAGGAGGGACATACGGCTCATGCCACCGCTGAAGAAGCACAGCAGGAAACGCTGCAGATGCTGGATGTGTATCGAACTTTTGCCGAAGAATACCTGGCTGCACCGGTTTACGTCGGCGTCAAGACTGAGGCGGAAAAATTCGCGGGTGCGGTTAAAACGTATTGCATTGAAGCGATGATGCAGGATAAAAAAGCTTTGCAAGGCGGAACGTCGCACAATCTGGGTCAAAATTTTGCTAAAGCATTTGATGTGACGTTTCAGGACGAGGGCGGCAAAGTGGATTACGTTTACGCCACAAGCTGGGGTGTGTCCACGCGGCTTATCGGTGCACTCATCATGATGCACAGCGATGATAACGGTCTTGTCATTCCGCCGCGTTTGGCGCCTCTAAAAGTTGTCATCATTCCGATTTGGAGAAATGATGAGGACAGAGAAAAACTTTTGGCAAAGATAAACGAGATGACAAAGGACTGGAAAGGCCGTATTTCGTTTAAAGTGGATGACCGCGACAACTATCGTCCCGGCTGGAAATTTAACCAGTGGGAAAAGCAGGGCGTCCCCATCCGCATTGAGTTTGGACCTAAAGACCTGGAAAACAACCAGGTTGTTTTGGTTCGCCGAGACACGAGCGAAAAGCGCGCCGTTTCACCGGATGGTTTGCTGGAGCGGATTGAACAACTCCTGGAAGAAATGCAAGCGGACATGTTCCGTCGCGCAAAAGAGTTCCGCGATGCCAATACCTTTAGGGAAGATGATTTTGATTCTTTCAAAAAGCGAATTGAGGAGCCGGGCGGTTTCTTTTGGGTGCACTGGTGCGGCGATCCGGTTTGCGAAGCCAAATTTCAGGAAACCTCCAAGGCGACCATTCGGTTGATTCCCATGGATGGCGACAAGGAAGAAGGAAAATGTATCGTTTGCGGTAAAAAATCGGAGCAGCGGGTTTTGGTGGCCAAGTCGTATTAAGTACGTGGCAAGATGAACTGGCAGCTTTTAGCATTTTTCCCTCTGTCCCAAGCTCCAGCTTGGGACGGAAATAACTTTAGAATCTCTGCTTCTTCAAACGAGGCGAAGCTTTGCGAGCTGAAAATGGAAAGGTTCGTTTTGTTTCCAGATAGAAAATGCTTTTGCTTTACTTCTATAAAAGGGAATGAAAAAATATTATCCATATATCGAAATACTGATTTTAAGAAGGAATAGAAAATGAGTACTGAAATATTGATCAATAAATTTGAATCCCTCACTAAAATGGAAAAAAAACAAGTACTCGATTTTATCGAGTTTTTGAAAAGTAAAAACATTTTGAAAAAACGACGCCGTCGGACATCAGTTGCGAAACTGGAAGATGAAAAGTTTATTGGAATTTGGCAAAATCGAGATGATATGAAGGACAGCACCAATTGGGTAAAAAATATCCGAACAAAAGATTGGGGCTAGAATATGAACGAATCTTTGCTTGTTGACACTGATATCCTGATTGATGTTGCTCGTAAAGAACATAGTGCAGTTGAGTATTTAAAGCTCGAAGAAAATCGGTCAATTTTACAAGTAAGTTCAATCACTCAAATGGAATTGATTATAGGATGTCGCAATAAGAGCGAGTTACAAGCGCTTGATGAATTTTTAAAACGCTATATTGTTATTGATGTAACGCATGATATCTCTGAGAAAGCTGTAGCTCTATTAAAAACGTATCGACTAAGCCACGGACTTCTCATCGCGGATGCATTAATTGCAGCAACTGCTTTCCCTCCGTCCCAAGCTGGAGCTTGGGACGGAAATAAATTGAGAAGCTCAGCTTCTTCAAACGAAGCAAAGCTTCCCAAGTTATTCCATTCCCAAACTCCAGTTTGGGAATGAGTAAAAATGAAGAGTGACTGAATCGAATGCCGGAGCGCGGAATGCAAGAGAAATTGCTGCAAGTATTGGGACAAATCAATGATGTGATCTGGGGGCCGCCGATGCTCATCCTGTTGGTGGGCACGGGGATTTATCTGACGATCAGATTGCGCGGCATCCAGTTTCGCGGGCTTGTCTACTCGCTCTATCTGGCTTTGATTAAACGCAAAGAAGATGGCGCCGCAGAAGGCGACATCACTCATTTTCAGGCCTTGATGACAGCGCTTGCCGCTACGGTCGGGACAGGAAACATTGCCGGTGTTGCCACGGCCATTGCTGCAGGCGGACCGGGCGCCCTGTTCTGGATGTGGATCACCGGGCTGTTCGGCATGGCGACAAAGTATTCCGAAGCCGTGCTGGCCGTCCGTTATCGCGAAAAAGACGAGTTCGGCACTATGAGCGGCGGGCCCATGTATTACATCAGCAAAGGGCTGGGACTAAAATGGCTCGGCACACTGTTCGCTATTTTTGCCGCTGTTTCAGCGTTCGGTATTGGCAACATTGTCCAGTCAAATTCCGTTGCCCAGGCTATCATGGTCACCTTTCCCCTGGTTAAAAGCTGGATGGTGGGCCTGGTTCTAGCTGTGGCTACTGCACTGGTGCTGCTGGGAGGAATAAAAAGCATAGGCCGAACAACGGCGATTATTGTGCCGTTTATGATCGTTGCTTACATGGTCAGCGCGCTGGTTGTGGTTGCTATTTATTATCGCTCGATTCCAGAGATATTCTGGCTGGTCATTTCCAAAGCATTTACGCCGGCTGCGGCAGCGGGTGGTTTTACCGGCGCTTTGGTGAGAGAAGCGGTGAGATTTGGCGTGGCACGTGGCGTTTTTTCCAACGAATCCGGTTTGGGTAGCGCTCCAATTGCAGCGGCAGCCGCGCAAACAAAAAACCCGGTAACCCAGGCGCTCGTCTCGATGACACAGACTTTTATTGACACGATCATTGTCTGTTCGCTCACCGGTTTTGTCATCCTGGCGACCGGTTCCTGGATGGCCGGACTGAACGGTGCGGAATTAACAACTCGCGCGTTCAGCACCGCCTTGCCCGGGAAAATCGGCGGAATAACCGTTGCCATTGCTTTGGTATTCTTTGCCTATTCAACTGTATTGGGCTGGAGCTATTATGGAGAAAAATCCCTGGAATATCTTTTGGGAGAAAAATCGGTTCGTCCTTATCGCCTTTTGTTTTGCATTATGGTTTTTGTCGGGGCAGTCATCAGCAAAGTAGAGCTTGTGTGGACGTTCGCGGATATTATGAACGGTTTGATGGCTGTTCCAAATCTTATCGGGTTGCTGGGTTTAAGCAGTGTCATTGCCTATGAAACAAATAAATATTTTTACAAGAGGAAAATGCTATGAGAAAAAAGAAAAAAGAAAAAGTAGAGATTGAAGTGCCGAGCAAAGCGATTCGCATCCAGCACGCGCGTTGTCCCAATGGCCACAATCTTATGGACCCGGAGCACAAAATTCACGGTTATGCTTCCATAACGGTTCTGGCAAAGTACAAAGACCAGGAAGGCCTCTTTCACCTCGATCCTGTTTACGGCAGCTATAAAAATGTTCCTGAAATCGACATCCCCCAGGGAGAGATTGTGCAGTTTTATTGTCCCGAGTGTCACGTTTCTCTTTCCGAAGCAGGGCAAACGTGTGACAAATGCTCTGCACCGATGTTTGCTTTGTCGCTTCCCCATGGCGGAATCGTCGAAGCGTGTCTTCGCAACGGCTGCCAGTTTCACAATTTAAAATTGGTGGACGGTGAGGAACTGCTCAAAAAACTTGAAGGTGAAGGGACGATGGATGCTTTTGTCTGAAACCTGTTTTTACGTTGATATTTTCAGAGGGGGATTTGAATATGAGTGATAATTTTAAATCAGGATATGTTGCAGTTGTGGGCCAGCCGAATGTGGGCAAGTCCACGCTGACGAACAATTTGCTGAAATTTCCTCTTTCAATTACAACGCCTAAACCACAGACTACCCGGCACCGGGTGCTCGGTATTCTTTCAGGAGATGATTTTCAACTCATTTTTCTCGATACACCCGGATTGATTGAGCCCGCCTATTTGCTGCAAAAGGTAATGATGCGCGCGGCGCAAAATGCGATTAATGACGCAGACGTGATTTTGTTTATGGTGGAAGGTGGTCTGAAACCGCAGGAAAAAGATTTGGCCATTCTTAAAAACCTCGTCGAAAGTGGAAAACCGATTATTCTTGCGATTAATAAAATTGATATTGTTGATAAAAAGAATATCCTCCCGCTCATAGATGTCTATCGAAAAACGCACGACTTTAGAGATATCATTCCCATATCCGCGCTCAAAGGGGAGAATCTGAGTGATCTGCAAACTGCGATCCTCAAGAATATCCCGTTCGGGCATCCTTTTTTTCCGACAGATGAAATTACCGAGCATCCTGAACGATTTTTTGTCAGTGAGATTATCCGTGAAAAGATATTTGAAAAATACAGCGACGAAATTCCCTACTCAACAGCCGTTGTGATAGATGAATTCAAAGAGAGAAAAGGCGGCAAGGATTATATCAAAGCACGAATCGTTGTCGAGCGCGACTCGCAAAAAGCGATTATCATTGGCAAAGGGGGAAAGGCGCTGAAATCCGTCGGTCAACTTGCGCGGAAGGAAATTGAAAATTTTCTGGAGCGCTCGGTATATCTCGATTTGTGGGTTGCCGTGAGGGGCAAGTGGCGAAAGAAGGATCACTTTTTAAAAGAGTTTGGATATGAGGGGTGAATTAAGAGAATGAAAATCACGGTACTATTAAAACGGCGCGAAGTGCTTTCGCGCTTTTTTTATCCCGGAAATTTGACAAGGCTTTTACTCATTTTTGTTATTTCAGGCTTTTATTTTTCCTGTGCCAGAATTCCTTATCAACAAGTTCCTGCTCAGCCCATCGTGCGTGTCGGCATTTTTGAGGGACAGGATGAAATTGACTTTGAACCGCTAAATTCATTCTTAGTGCTTGGCAAGAAAAAAGGGGAAAAGTTCAGTCTGTCTGAAACCGGTTTGTGGAAAGCAAAAGTTGTGAACGGTACTCCTGCACCAACGGTTTATCGAATTCTTTTTGTTCAAACTTTTCAAAAGGAACGCGCTAAAAGCATTTTGCATAAATTCAGTTCGCAAAATATTCGTGTGGAATTATTTACTACCGGAGATGCACTTCGCGTGGGAAATAAAACAATTGTGGACAGGCAAAATTATCGCGTTGTTCTGGCAAAAGATTTTGACAGTGAGCGCCAGGCTGCGGCGTATCTCGCTACAACGCCGCGTTTAGCCGGCGGAAAGGTTGTTCGCGAAAAAATGGGGCGGGCACACGGATTTATCAGGCTCATTTCTCCTTCGGGGAAAACGCTCGTTATTGAAAATGCGTTGCGAATTACCAAATCACCCGTTGTGCTTAAAAATGTTCGTGTCGGACAGGGTTTTCAGTGGGAAAGAGAGGAGAATCGGACTTTTACCGGTGAGATGGAATTTCGCATCGATGCATCCGGCAAGCTGACCGCCATCAATGTCCTGACGATGGACAACTATCTTCAAGGCGTGCTTCCCGGTGAAATGACGTCTTCCTTTCCTTTGGAGGCGTTGAAAGCGCAGGCCATTGTTGCCCGCACACTTTTTCTTTATAATTTTGGCCGCAAGCACCTGGACGAACCTTTTGATGTGTGTGATGATGTGCATTGCCAGTCTTTTATCGGCAGCGGTCAGGATGCTCCGTCCATCCGTAAAGTCGTGCGGGAGACAAAGGGATTTGTGCTCACGTTTGATCATCGACTCTGTTCCACACCATATTCAGCACTCTGCGGCGGTCACACGGAAAACGCGGAAAACGTCTGGAACAGTGATGGCGAGCCTTATCTTGTCGGCGTTTTTGATGTTTTAAAGAATGAAGAACTACTGCGTGCATTCGATCTTTCAAAAAACGCTAATGTGAAAAAATGGGTCGAATCGAGACCCACTGTAAATTGTAATGCAGCATTGATGGGTGATCCTCATTTCTCCGCGTACAGCGACAAGTATTTTCGCTGGCAGGAAGAATATTCTGCCAAAGAACTGAGTCGGATCATTGAAGAAAAAACCGGAGAGCAAATTGGTGCGCTTCTTGATATTGTCCCGCTGCGCCGCGGTGTTTCCGGCCGCATCATTGATTTGCAGGTCATCGGTTCTGTCACTTCGTTTACTATTCATAATGAACTGAACATTCGTCGCGCGCTTGCCCGTAAAACGTTGTACAGCGCCTGTTTCGTTGTGGATAAAATTTCGGACGCAGAAGGTGGAGTGCAAAAATTCATTTTCAAAGGCGCAGGCTGGGGGCATGGCGTGGGAATGTGCCAAATCGGTGCCGGGATGATGGCGCTGCAAGGGAAATCGGCTGCTGATATTCTTGCACATTATTATCGCGGCACCCGGATTGAGAAATTTTACTAAGGGACGTGAATTAATTAACTTGACTGAGTGCGCCGAAACAACTCTTTTAAAAACAAGGCTTGATAAAATCCAAATGGCCAAGTTATTTAATTCACAGTCCTAATGTTTGCATAAACAACGTTTTTCCAACGGATAAAAGAACCCAACCGAGGTGTAATTGAACACGGTGTGTCATTGGATGAATCTTGCTTGGGAAGCACTGAAATTGGGAGCTTGTGTCTAGTCCTCCGGCCAACAAGATTCTTTCAGGTCGACATAAAAGTTGACTTGATCATGCCTGGCCAACAATTTGAAAAGCCAATGGAATTTAACTTTATTTTTTAATATTAGCTGATGATCTCTAAAAATTATAGCCGTAAAGAATTTCCCCTTCATATTTTAATGATTTTTATCGATGGGTTGGGAATTGGTGTGGATGACGCATCGATCAATCCGTGTGCTGACAAAAATATTTCTCTTTTCAATCACTTCTTATCCGATGAGTTCCCCAAAAAAGCAAGTTCGACCGGAATTGCCATCGGTTTGGATGCAACGCTCGGCATGCCGGGATTGCCGCAGAGTGCGACCGGGCAGACCGCGCTTCTCACCGGCGTCAACGCCGCCAGGCTTCTGGGCAGGCATTTAAACCGCTTCCCCAATCAGAGACTTCGGGACGTCATTGCTGAAAAATCCATTTTTAAACAATTCACCAGGCGCGGTTGTAAAGCGGCGTTCCTGAATACATTCCGTCCGCTTTTCTTTGAATACGATCCTTATGAGATTATCAAGCATCTCGCAGTTACCACCGTTGCAAATTTATATGCAAACCTGCCGTTTTTTAAAATCGATGATCTTTTGCAGGAGCGTTCGGTTTACCACGATATGACGAACATGTCCCTGCGTGAGATGGGTTTTGATGTGCCGTTATTCACGCCGAAAAAAGCGGGGGAAATTATCGGCAAGCAAACAACAAAGTATCATTTTTGCTTGTATGAATATTTTCTAACGGATAAAGCCGGCCATTCGCGAGATTTGGGGCGTGCCCTGAAAGAGATGTTAAAGTTGGAAGAATTTCTTTATTCCGTTCTTGAAAATGTGAATTTAAACGACACTCTCGTTTTGCTCACCAGCGATCATGGAAACATTGAAGACATTTCAGTCAAGGGACACACTCGCAATCCGGCTATGACGCTGATCTTTGGAAAAGAGAAGGAGACTCTTTTTCCGCATCTTCATTCACTAAGCGATGTAGCAAAGGGACTTTTAAATTTAAATTGCCGTCATTGATTTGTAAATTCTTCTTGACATATATTAAATTTTTCTTTAGTATACAGTAGCATTCATCCCCAGGACAATATCAATCTACTTCCCATCGGGCCACCATCCAAAAGCCGGAACTGAACGAGCCGGAGCAAAAGTTGCAATATCCAGATAATCACTTGTGCTATTTTAAAATTATTTAAAAAAGCAGGAGGCGTCAATGAAATCTTTTAATTGGATTTTAGCCGTGGTGTTGCTGGGCCTGTTCTTCTCCGGTTGCAAAAAGGAGGAAAAAACAACACTTTGCGGGACCTGGAAAATGACCTCGGGTAAATACGTTGGTCCAGGATTTTCAAGGACTTTAGATGAAACAAATCGAATCAGTTACAAGATCCTCAGCCAAAACCATTTCGCTGTTGTCGAAATGTACCATGATAATCCGGATTCACAATTTTTTAGCGCATTCGGAACCTATATCTTTAATGACTCTTCTTACACTGAACATTATGAGGCTTGTAACATTCCCAGTAAAGTGGGACAAAGTTTAAAGTTTAAATCAAAAGTGGAGAATGACAAATGGAACATTCAATTGAAAAACGAAGGTATGGAACTGGACGAAACATGGATTTGTGTGAATAGGCCCGGCGAATAGCTGCGGAGATGTGATTCGTATTTACTTTCAGCTTTTCGTTTGCAAGTGGATGCCCGGTGCCGGTATTCCAACGGATTGAAAATTTCAACGCTTAGGGACGTGAATTAATTAACTTGACCGAGCGCACCGAAACAACTCTTTTAACAACAAGGCTTAATAAAATGCAAATGGCCAAATTATTTAATTCACAGTCCTTATTAACGTCGTTTTAAATCCGTTGGAAACCGTTTAGGGGTGCTGTATTTATTCAATCATCAGCGAATAGATTTCAAAAGGCTCAATCTCAAAAGATATTGAATTATTTGTTATTGGAATTTCCTTACCTTTTTTCTCCATCAAATCCACTGTCCATACTTTCTGAACTGGCTTGCTCATTTTGATCGTCACAGGAGATTTCTTACCGTAGATTTCATACAAACGGATAATTTGGGCTTGGGAGTCTTCCGCTTGTTTGGCAACGGTTAATATCACATTGTCAGCGGATACTTGAATAAAGCTGCCTTCCTGTTTGAGTGAACCGTCCTGCTTTTTCGCTTTAACCGCGAGTAGCGGATAATTAAACTCATAACCGCGTTTAATCGATCCGGCCTGCTTGCAATTTCCCTGATGCGGAAAAATTGAATAAACAAATTTGTGTTTTCCCATATCTGCATACGGCGCTTGATATCCTTCCGGCGGATTGATCGGTCTCGGCGTTATTGGGGAGCGAAGCAGAGTAATTCGTATGACGTTGTCTTTAATGTCATGACCATACTTGCTGTCGTTCAACAGCGCAACGCCAAAATCCTGTTGGGAAAGATCAACAAATTTATGAGCCGGGACTTCGAACTTTGCCTTCTCTGCCGGCGTTTTGGGATGCGTTGTCCGTTCAATTGTCCCGTAGGCCATTTCGTACGTTGCGTAATCAGCATTTACATTCACCGGAAAGGCTGCTTTTGCAAGGATGTGGTGTTCATGCCAATCTGCGTATGTACGTATGTCGAGGCGGGGGATGTCGGAATAAATGATATAATCCTGGGTGAATGTAGATTTACCAAACTTTCGAACATATCTGACAATGCCGCGAGCCGGGCCGTTCTCAATGATTTGAATTTGCGCCACGCTATCGCATGTCCAACTTTTACCGGTATAGCCGATATTCCAGGCATCGTATTGTTTCGGTTTGTCTTGCAAAAATTGCAAAACATTACCTTCTTTGCCGGAAGCAAGGACTTGTCGTTTTAAGGTTTTATCTATAAAAGAATGGATGTTACCGTTTTTGGGATTTATTTCAATGTGAAAAAAATCGTTATCCAGCATCGTTTTATTGACTATTATTTTTGATTTGTTTTTCGGCCTTCCTTTGCGCAGCCAGAATGTCCTGTATCCCATCTGGGGAATGTTTGCGGCGAAAAAGAAAACTTTATTTCCGTTTTGTTGGAAATTCACTTTGTTGCCGTCATTGTCCTTCACTTCTTTAACCGAATAACCGGCATCAACAGTTACTGAAACACCGCCGCTGCGCTGCCAGCTCAAGGGATTGAAAACGACAA
>Ga0114931_10001165_pt1 | contig 33384 bp, 25 predicted proteins | sample 2SBtaG_FD_89579 | JGI IMG/M metagenome (GOLD analysis project Ga0114931, IMG submission 89579) | Deep subsurface microbial communities from Kolumbo volcano to uncover new lineages of life (NeLLi) - 2SBTROV14_V59a metaG | ecosystem: Environmental > Aquatic > Marine > Volcanic | place: Kolumbo...
CTCATGGCTCGTCCCGGATCGGCACCCGGTGGCGGGAGTCACTCGGGTGACCCACGGCACACGGAACAGACGAGTGACCCTGCTGCGCTCGACTCCGCCTGCGCCCACCCCCCGCCGCCTCCGTGGCCGATCGGGAATGCCGGATCCAGGCTAGATCTCGAGCACCGTGCGCACGCCGCGGCTCGCGCGCACGTCCTCGAAGCCCTCGTTGATCTCGGCCAGCGGGCGCCGGTGGGTGATCATCGTGTCCAGGTCGAGTCGTCCGGCGCGCCAGAGCGCGATCAGACGCGGGACGTCGCGCGTGGAGTTGCAGCTGCCGAGCAGGCATCCCTTGAGCGTCTTGGCCCCGATCGTGAAGAGCGATGCGGGCGCCAGGGTGATGGCCTGGTCGATCGGCGGTGCGCCCACCGCCACGATCGTGCCGCCGTTGCGCGTCGCGTGGTACCCGACCGTGATCAGGTCCGCCACGCCGGCCGTCTCGAACGCGTAGTCGACGCCGATTCCGCCGGTCAGGTCCCGCGCGGCCGCGGTGACGTCGTCCTCGCCGGGGTCGAGCGCGTCCGTCGCGCCGAGCGAGAGCGCCATCTCCCGGCGCGCCGCGACCGGATCCGAGACGATGATGCGGGCCGCGTTCGCGAGCGACGCGCCCTGCACCGCCGAGAGACCGATCCCGCCGAGCCCCATCACGAGGACCGTGGCGCCCTCCTCCACCCGGGCCGTGTTCAGGACCGCGCCGACGCCGGTCTGTGCCGCGCATCCGATCACGCAGGCGATCTCGACCGGCGTCTCCTCCGGGATGCGGATCGCGCCATGCGCCTGCATGACGGTGTACTCGGCGAAACCGGCCACGTTGAGGCCGCGAAACACCTCCTCGCCCTTCCGGCTCAGCCCGGTCGTCCCGTCGGGGAACGTGTTCGTCATGATGCCGAGCGAGTTCTCGCAGAGGCTGAACTCGGCGCGCTGGCACCAGTAGCAGTGGCCGCAGGGTGGAGCGGGTGTGAGCACGACCTTGTCTCCCACCGCGAGATGGTCCACCCCTTCCCCCAGCTCCTCCACGACGCCGGCGGCTTCGTGACCGAGCACGACCGGGGTGCGCGCTCCCAGCCCATCGGCCACGCTGACATCGGAGTGGCAGATCCCGCAGTTGTGCACGCGTACCAGCACCTCTCCGACGCGGGGCGCGCGGATCTCGAGATCGTCGACGAGTTCGAGGGGACGTCCGGCTTCGGTCAGGATCGCGGCGCGCATCGGGCCTCCTCGTCGTGGCGCGCCGAGTGTAGCCCGCCGCGCGCACGGGCGGGGCCGCCGGGGTAGTCTCCGGCGGGCGTGACGCCGCGCGACCCGGCACCGGGGAGGAACGCATGAGGGTGATGGTGACGGGCGGAACCGGCTTCACCGGCTCGCACACCGTTCAGGCCTTCGTCGATGCGGGACACGAGGTCCGGCTCCTCGTTCGCAGCCGTGAGAAGGTCCGCCGCGTCTTCGACCGCCGCGGGGTCGGCATCCCGGAACGCGACGTGATCGTGGGCGACGTCACCGACGCGCAACGCGTGGCCGAAGCGATGGAAGGCTGCGATGCCGCGTTCCACGCGGCCGCGCTGGTCGATCTGCGGCGCTCGATGGCCCGGGCGGTGCTGCGCACGAACGCCCATGGCGTCGAATGCGTGATCGGGGGCGCCCTCGAGCGGGGCCTGCCGTCGATCGTGTACGTGTCGAGCCTGTCGGTCTTCTTCGAGCCCGGCTGCGGTCCACTGCATCCCGAGATGCCGATCGCTCCGCCGACGACGGCCTATGCCCGGAGCAAGGCGGACGCGGAGCGTTGGGTCCGCGCGCGCCAGGACGCGGGCGCGCCGATCCGGGCCTCGTATCCGGCCGGGATCGTCGGTCCGGACGACCCCGGCATGACCGACGCGAACCACGCGCTCTACACCTTCTTCGAGGACATGGGCGCGAACACCTCGGGCGGCTTCCAGATCGTCGACGTCCGGGACCTCGCGAACCTCCATCTCCGGCTGCTCGAACTCCCCGAGGGTCCCGGTCGGTACGTAGCCGCGGGCGAGATGCGCTCCTGGCCCGAGACCTACGCCCTGCTCGACCGGATCACGGGCGGCCGCTTCATCCGCCGGCCCTGGATCCCGGGGCCCGTCCTGCGCGCGCTCGGGAGCCTCGGCGACGTGGTGAAGCGGGTCTACGACTTCAACTGGCCACTCACGCGGGACGCGATGGAGTTCGCCACGCGCTGGCCCGGGGCCTCGGGCGAACGAACGACGCGCGAACTCGGCGTGACCTTCCGACCGAGCGAGGAGACCTACCGGGACACGCTGCGCTGGATGTACGAGGCCGGCCACCTGCAGGCCCACCACGTCGGCCGGGTCGCCGACGCCGCGCGTCCGAGGCCCTCCTGACGGGCATTTGACGCGCGTCAGCGGCCTCTCAAGCCCTCCTCCGGGGACGCCGAAAAGTGTCGGGATGGCAACCGCTTACGACAGCGATCCGCCGGTCGGACCGGCTCCGGGAAAACAGCCCCTGGTGCTCGTCGTGGACGACGATCCGGGGGCGCGCCGCGCGATCGTGAGGGCCCTGCGGCGGGAGGGTCTCGCGGTGGCGGAAGCGCAGGGCGGCGAGGAGGCGCTGCGCCAGTTCCAGGAACGGCCGCCGCATCTCGTGCTGTGCGACGTGCAGATGCCGGACCGCTCGGGCTTCGAGGTCTGCGAGGAGATCCGGCGCATGCCGGGCGGCGCCGAAATCCCCATCGTGATGATGACGGGACTGCACGACGATGCGTCGATCCGCCGGGCCTACGACGTGGGCGCGACGGACTTCCTCACCAAGCCGATCCAACCGCCGCTCCTGCAGCACCGCCTGCGCTACCTGCTGCGCGCGAGCGAGAACGTGCAGGCGCTTCGGCGCAGCGAGGCGCGGCTGGCCAATGCCCAGCGGCTGGCGCGGATGGGGAGTTGGCACCTCGACATCGCGTCGGGCGAGTTCCACATCACCGGCTCGTTCACCGAGTTCATCGGAAACGACAGCGAGGAGCCGTGCTCGATCCAGGACCTCGCCGCATCGGTCGTGGAGGAGGACCGCGAGATGCTCCTCGACGCGGTCAAGAAGTGCCTGCGGACCGGCGAGTCCGTCTCGCTCGTCCACCGGATCAAGCGCCCGGACGGCGCGCTGCGGGTCCTGCAATGCCAGATCCACATGACCTTCGACGACGAGGGCGAACCGCTGCTGCTCGAGGGAACGTCGCAGGACGTGACCGAGCGCCGGCACACCGAAGACCAGGTCCAGTTCCTGGCCTATCACGACGAACTGACCGGGCTCGGCAACCGGAAGCTCTTCGAACAGCGGCTGTTCCTCGCGTTGCACGACGCGCGGCGCGGCGGGACGCCGGCCGGCGTCCTCGTGATCGCTCTGAACCAGTTCCGTCGCATCAACGAGAGCCTCGGACACTCGGCCGGGGACCTGCTGCTCCGGTCGACGGCCGACCGCCTGAACGGCTGCATCCGGGATCTCGGGGCCGTAGGCATCGCGATCGAGGATGCCTCCGTCGCGCGGCTCGCGGGCGACGAGTTCACCGTGCTGCTGCCCCGCATCGGCGACCCCGAGGTGCTCGACGCGGTGGCGCGCGCGCTGACGGAATCGCTGACCGCGCCGATGCAGGTCCAGGAGCACGAGGTCTCCCTCGGGATCAGCATCGGCGTGGCCGTCTTCCCGAACGACGGCGGCGACGTCGCCACCCTGCTCCGGAACGCGGATGCCGCGATGGCGCACGCCAAGAACGAGGGGCGCTCGACACACCAGTTCTACGACGAGAGCATGAACTCGGTCGCGCTGAAGCGTCTCATCCTCGAATCCAAGCTGCGCCGCGCCCTCGAGCAGAACGAGTTCGAACTCTACTACCAGCCGAAGCTCGAGTTGGAGACCCAGCGGATCACCGGGTTCGAGGGGCTCCTGCGCTGGAAGGACCCGGAGCTCGGCATGGTGATGCCGGGCGACTTCATCCCGATCGCGGAGGAGACCGGACTGATCGTCCCGATCGGCGACTGGGTGCTCCGCGCTGCGTGCCGCCAGTCCGTCGCATGGCGCGACGCCGGCATCTGCGCGGTCCCGATCGCGGTGAACGTCTCGAGCATGCAGTTCCAGCGCGACGATCTCGCCGAGCACATCGCCCAGATCATCCTCGAGGAGGGCGCGCGGCCGCGCGACATCGGCGTCGAGATCACCGAGAGCGCGGTCCTGCACGATCCGGAGGGCTCGATCGCCCAACTCGCGGAGCTGCGCGACCTCGGCATCGAGATCGCGCTCGACGACTTCGGCACCGGATACTCCTCGCTCTCCCACCTGCGCAACCTCCCGGTCGATGTCGTCAAGATCGACCGCTCCTTCGTCAAGGACGTCGGGACGAGCGACGACGACGCGGCCCTCACCGCCTCGATCGTCCAGATGGGACTCGCCCTCGGGCTGCGCATCGTCGCGGAGGGGGTCGAAGAGCGCGTCCAGAAGGACCTGCTCGCATCCTGGGGCTGCCACGAGATGCAGGGCTATCTGTTCAGCCCGCCGATTCCGGCGGAGGCCATGGAACGGCTCTGGACCGAGATCGAAGCGGACGACTCGCGTTGATCCAGCATTCGCCGGTCGGCCTCGCCGGGGAGGCAGCGAGGGGTGGCCACTGCTCCGGAACGCCTAGCGTCGCGCGATGTGATGGTCCGCTTCCCGTTCGCTCGCGGACTCCAGCACGGCCGCCGGGAGCGCACGCGCCTCCAGGGTCAGGCGGCGGCGCCAGGCGTCGAGCAGTGCGGCCCGCACCTCGGCCACGGTGATGCCCGGGATCTCGTCCTCGACCGCGCCCACCGTCGACGGATCCCACCCGAACCCCATCGACGCGTACACGGGAACGAGCGCCTCGCGCACCCGTTCGCCGCCGCCGACCACCAGGACGCCCCCCACGTGGGCGGAGCCGCGGACGATCCGCTGTCCCACCCCCATGAGCTTGCGGCGGCCGCGGGCATTGACGCTGTGCTCGCCCGGGCAGTACTCGCCCGCGACCTCGCCGACGCGGGCATCCACGCCCAGCGCCACCAGGGCTTCGCGGACCACCTCCGCGGTCGCGTCGAAACGCGCGCGGATCCCGTCGCGCGGCGTCGGATCGGGAATGCACCAGGCGAACGCGATCGTCCCGCCGTGGAAGACCGCGGCCCGCCCCCCGGCGAGGCGGAGGATCGCGCCAATCCGGCGCGGTGTGCGGCCTCGACGGCGTCCGCGAAGCCGGGCCGCGCCCGATCGAGGACCGAGAAGGCGACCACGTCGCCGGGCCGATGGAGCCGCAGGCACTCCGGATGGCGGCCATCGGCGACCGCGCCGAGCAGCGCGCGCGACACCGCGGTGTCGAACGCGGGCCGATCCGCGAAGGACTCCTCGTGCAGGGCGACGGTTCGCATTCGCCGCGGAAGATACCGATCCACCGGCGACGGGGTACGCTTGCGACCGCGTCCGTCCGCGCGCCCGTGCCGCGCCGACCGGGCCGCGCCGCCCGCACACGCAGATGGAGGAAGTCATGGGGCCGATGGAGGGTGTGAAGGTCGTCGAGATGGGGGTCTGGGTCGCCGGCCCGGCGGCCGGAATGATCCTGGCCGACTGGGGAGCCGACGTCGTCAAGATCGAGCCGCCCGGTGTCGGCGATCCGGGGCGGCTGTTCGCGGCGATGCTCGGCGGCGACCTGCCGTTCAACCCGCCGTTCGAGATGGACAACCGCAACAAGCGCTCGGTCGTCATCGACCTCGCCCACGACGAGGGACGCGAACTCGGCTTCGAGTTGATCGACGGGGCCGACGTCTTCATCACCAACATCCGGCCCGCCGCGCTGGAGCGCCTCGGCTACGGGCCCGATGCGCTGCTCGCCCGCAATCCGCGGCTGGTCTACGGCCTTCTGACCGGGTACGGACAGGAGGGACCCGAGAAGGACAAGGCCGCCTACGACATCGCCGGCTTCTGGGCGCGATCGGGGATCGCGCACATGCTGACCCAGCCCGGCGGAGCTCCGCCCTTCCAACGCGGCGGCATGGGCGACCACGGCACCGGGATGGTGCTGGCCGGCGCGGTCTCGGCCGCGCTCTTCGCGCGCGAGCGCACCGGCCAGGGCCAGCTGGTGTCCTCCTCGCTGATCCGTCAGGGCATCTACACGCTCTCGTTCGACATCGCGACCTCGCTGCGCTTCGGCGTGGACCTCGCCGTCGGCAACCGCAAGGCGATGGGCAACCCGTGCATCAACAACTATCAGGACCGCGACGGGCGTTGGTTCTGGATCGTGGGGCTCGAGGCGGAGCGCCATTGGCCCCCGCTCTGTCGCGCCGCCGGACACCCGGAATGGGCCGAAGACGAGCGGTTCGCGGACCCGGCCGCGCGCGCCGCGAACGCCGAGGCGTTGATCGCGCTGCTCGACGAGGCCTTCCGGACCCGCCCCCTCTCCGAATGGGCCCCGATCTTCGATGCCACGGAGGACTTCTGGTGGGCGCCGGTGCAGTCCATCGCCGAGGTCATCGCGGACGAACAGGTGCGCGCGGCGGGCGGCTTCTGCGAGGTCCCCGACGGCGGAACCACCACGACCTTCCCGGCGACACCGGCCGACTTCGCCGGCACGCCCTGGCAGCCGCGCGCGATGGCGCCCGGCCACGGCGAGCACACCGATGAGGTCCTTGCCGAGCTCGGCCGCGACGCCGAGCAGCGGGCGGCCCTCCGCGAGCGGGGCGTGATCGCCTGACGCCGGATCCGCTGCGGCTCAGCCGGCGGCGCGACGCGCGGCGCGAGCGCGACGCCACGCCGCGATCGGCACCAGCACGAAGGCCAGTTCGAAGCCCACCCCGCAGCGGATCGGCGAGACCGGGACCTTGACCTGGAACTCCACGTCGGGCTCGAACCGGTTCGCGTACGCGACCGTGAGGAAGTCGTCGTAGCGCTCGTCGCCCAGCAGTTGGAGGCGGAAGAACGACACCCCGTAGAGGTTCTGGATGCGCTCGGCCTCGGCGATCGGGAACGCGCCGGGCGTGCAGGTATCCAGGTAGGGCTGGACCAGCGCAGCCGCGCCGAAGGCCGGCCAGGCCTGGATCGGAAGCCCGACGCCGAGCAGCGCGTTGCCGATCGAGCAGACGATGTTGGCGAAGTGCGTGTGCACCGCACCGACGATGTCGGCGCGGTAGACCAGCGAGCGGACCAGGGCGAAGGGCCGGGTCGTGTTGTCCACGATCGGGGTGGTGGTATCGAGCGTGCCCGAGAGCAACATCACCGGGACGTTCACGGTGCCGAACGCGGCGTCGGAGATCGGCCCCGACGCGGGTGCGATCGGCATGATGGCCGTCACGCGCGGGTCCGGCGGCACGTTCAGGGTGCCCGTATTCGCGACCCAGGCCGTGAAGCCGCCGAACGAGTGGCCGGCCACCCCGACGCCGTGCGGGCGCACGCGGTCGTCGAAGGGATCGCCGGGCGTGTCGCTGCGGGCGATCATGCGGTCGATCACGAACGACACGTCCTGGGGCCGATCGATGGCCGATTGCAGGAACGGGACGCTCGTACCGTTCAACTGGTCCGCCGCGGTGTTGCCGGTGTGGTTGGGTGCCACGACGATGAAGCCGTGGCTCGCCAGCGTCTCCGTGAGCGCCGTGGACTGCGTGTTGATTCCGCCGGATCCGTGCGAGAACACGATCAACGGGAACTGCACGGGGGCCACCGGAAGGTCGTCGATCGCGAGCGGCGACGGGATCGTCAGCAGGCCGATGACCGGGTACTGGGTGGGTGGGCCGACGGCGTCGGCGGGATCGACCGGGTACCAGAGCTGTACCTCGAGCGAACGGTCGTTCCGGCTCGCGTCGACCCAGGTCTCGACGCGATGGCCGACGCCCCAGGGCCCCGGTGCGTCCGGGGCCGGTGCCGGTGGCGGCGTCCCCCACGCGGGCCATGCCAGCGCGACGAACAACAGGCAGAGCGTGGCACGGGACATGGATCGACCTCCGACGACGGGAGAAGCCTACCATGCGGGGTCGGCAGAGAGTGGTTCAGCCTTCCAGGCGCAGGCGCGGGGCCCCCTCCGCCGGTGGACCGACCGAGCCGAAGACCGTGGCGGCGGTGTCCCCGCCGGTTCGCAGCGCCTCCACCAGCCCTTCCGCGCGGTCGGGTGGCAGCGCGATCACGAGCCCTCCAGAAGTCTGGGGATCGACGCACAGCGCGTGGTCGGGGCACTCGGGATCGGTGGCGGGGCCCCAGACGCCGGCGGCGGCGGCCACGTTCTGGGGATGGAAGGTGCTGCGGAGACCGCGGGCGAGCAGTTCACGCGCGCCCGGCAGCGCCGGGAGCGCGGCCGGGTCGATCCCGGCGCTCGCGTCGGAAGCCTCGAGCATCTCGCCCAGGTGGACGGCCAGGCCGAAGCCGGAGACGTCCGTGAGCGCGTGCGCCCCGAAACGGCGCGCGGCGGCGGCGGCGCGTGCGTTGCCGCGCAACATGCTGGCGTGGGTGGCCCGGACCCAGGCTCCGGTCGCGCGCCCCTGCATGTCGGCCGCGAGCACGACGCCAGTGCCGAGTGGCTTCGTCAGCACGAGCCGGTCGCCTTTCCGCACGCCCGCCTTCGGCAGCAGGGCCTCACCGCCCCGGAGTTCGCCCAGGATCGCGAGCCCGACCGCGAGTTCGGGACCGGTGGTGCTGTGGCCCCCGACCAGCGACACCTGCCGGCGATCGAGGACCTCGCGCACGCCCGACATCACCTGGAAGAGCGTCTCCTCCGCGCCGGGGCCCTCGGGCACCGTGACCCAGGCGAGCGCGTGTCGGGGGATCCCGCCGGTCGCATCCACGTCGCTGGCCGCGTTCTCGGCGGCGACCCGACCCACCAGCCAGGGGTCGTCGGTGAACGCGCGAAACCCGTCGACGGTGGCGAGGAGCGTGTCGCCGCCCGGCATCGTCACGGCCGCGGTGTCGTCCGGAGACCCGAGGCCCAGCACGACGCGGGGGTCGGGCGGCGCGGGCCTGAGACGCGCGAGCGCGCGGGCCAGCCCCCCGGCGCCCACCTTGGCCGCGCAGCCGCCGCAGGCCATCGCGTCCATGCCCATCGATTCCGGCGTCGGGAACGCCGCGGCGTCGCCGCCGGCGGCGGCCAGGACCTGGAAGCGCTCCATGAAGCGGCGGTCGATCCGGTCCTTCAGGCGGAAGATCGCGCGCCCCTCGGCGGCCACGCCCCACTTGCCCCCGATCGCGCGTCCGTGGCCCATCGTCAGCAGCGCGAGGAAGTCCCGTTGCGGGCGATGGGGCGTCAGCCGCCGGCCGGCCAGGAACGCGCGCAGGTTGCGGTCCAGCGTCGGCCCCTCGCGCACCGCGTGGACACCGGCCTTGGGCACCCACCGCGCATCCACGAGGGCGGCGCAATCGCCGACCGCGAAGACCTCGTCCCGGTCGACGCTCTGCAGCGTGTCGCGCACCTCGAGGAAGCCGGACGGATCGCGTGCCAGCCCCAACTCGGCCAGCAGCGGCAGCGGCGCCGCGCCGGTGGCCCAGACGACGCGGTCGGCGGGATGGCGCTCACCGCCCGCGAGCCTGAGGCCATCGGCCTCGACCGCTTCCACGCGGGCACCCGTCCGCACCGCGACGCCGCGCCGCGCGAGCGCCCGTTCGACGCGGCGCCGCAACCCGCGCGATGCGCCCGGCACCAACGCATCGGCCTCGGTCACGAGGTCGATCTGCACGCCTTCACCCAGGCGGGCGCCGAGCGTGAACGCCAGCTCTGCCCCCGCCGCACCGCCGCCCACGATCGCCAGGCGCCCGCCGCCGCCGTCGTTTCCGGCCGCTCCCGCGTGCGCGAAATCTTCGAGGGCGTCGATGAAGGACGCGATCGGCCGGGTCGCGAGCGCGTGCGCGCGCACACCGGGCAGATCGAGTCCGCGAACCGTCGAACCGACGTCGAAGCTGATGGCGTCGTACGCGATGGCGGGCCGGCCCGCGATCGCCAACCGGCTGCGGCCGGGGTCGAGCCCGGTCGCCGCGGCCAGGATCAGGCGTGCGCCCGCGCGCCGGCCGAGGGGAACGCAATCGATCTCGAGTTCCCGCCGTTCGTAGCTGCCGGCGACGAAGCCCGGGACCATGCCGGAATAGACGGCCACCGGCCGGTCGAGCACCCAGGTCAGCCGGACCCCGGCCACCGGGTCCATCATCCAACGGCGGACGACTTGGACGTGGGCGTGTCCACCGCCGACCAGCACGATCTCGGAACGGGGCGGGAGCGTCACGGCGTGGACTCGGGCACGCGCGCACGATACCGCGATCCGGCCCCGGTCGAGTCCCTTGCGATCACGGGTGCTAGCCGCCGATCTGGAACATCTCGACCCGGCGGAGCGCGCGCGCCGGCGCGCGCACCGCGCGCTCCTCGCTGTACCGGTCGCTCCGGCGCTGCCACGTCCCGACGATCCGCTCGAGCAGCGCCTCGTCGCTGGCCCCCTCTCGCAGCGGCGTCCGCAGGTCCCGGCCCTCGCCCGCGAACAGGCAGGTGAACAGGTGTCCGTCGGCCGAGATGCGGGCCCGGGTGCAGCCGCCGCAGAACGGCTGCGTCACCGACGCGATGAGGCCGATCTCACCGGCGCCGTCTGCATAGCGGTAGCGGCGCGCAACCTCGCCGGGGTAGTTCGGGGCGATCGGTTCGATCGGGAACTCGCTCCCGATCCGTTCGAGGATCTCGGCCGCCGGGACGACCTCGGCCGGGTCCCAGGCATTCGTCGTCCCGACGTCCATGTACTCGATGAAGCGCACGATGTGGCCGGTGCCCCGGAAGCGCCGGGCGATCCGGACGACCTCGTCGTCGTTGGCGCCGCGCCGGACCACGGCGTTGATCTTGATGGGCGTGAGCCCGGCACTCTCGGCCGCCGCGATGCCGTCGAAGACCTGCTCGGGCTCGGACCGGCCTCCGCTCATCCGCAGGAAGGCGTCGCGATCGATCGCGTCGAGGCTGACCGTGACGCGGTGCAGGCCCGCCTCCCGCAGCGCCTGTGCGTGGCGCGGCAGCAACACCGCGTTGGTCGTCAGCGCGATGTCCCGGACCCCCGGGATCGCGGCCAGTTCCGCGACGAGGCGCGGGAGCTGCGCGCGCAGCAGGGGCTCCCCCCCGGTCAGGCGGAGCTTCTCGGTCCCGAGCCGGGCGAAGAGGCGCGCGAGCCGGACGATCTCCTCGAAGCGGAGGATCTCGGCCCGCGGACTGAACGGGAACCCCTCACCGAAGATCTCCTCCGGCATGCAGTAGGGACAGCGGAAGTTGCAGCGGTCGGTGACCGAGATGCGCAGATCTCGGAGCGCGCGGCCGAGCGCATCGCGAGGCCGGTCCTCGGCGGGAGCGCCCGATCCCGCGCGCGGGGTCACTCGGAGAAGCCCCACTTCTCCTTGTTGGCCTGCACCTGCTCCGGAGTCGGCTTGTCCTTGTCCTCGACCTCGGGCACCTCGAAGGAATCCTTCGCGTCCACGATCCTGGCGTTGATGGTGGTGTCTTCCGCGAAGACGCCGGGCACGCGCTCGTCCTCGAAGATGGCCTCCCACGGGCACTCGGGCTCGCAGACACCGCAATCGATGCACTCTTCGGGATCGATGAAGAGCTGGTTCGGGAACGTCTCGGTGTCGGTTCCCTTGTACTCGTAGATGCAGTCGACGGGACAAACCTCCACGCAGGCTTGGTCCACGCAATCGCGGCATAGGCGCGTGACTACCCAGGGCATCGTCTCTCCGTTTTCTCGGCTTCCGGTCCGCGAGGGCCCGGTCGCTTCCGCCCATCCGGAGGGCGGTGGATTCAGGCGGTCCCGCCCACCGGGAGCCGCAGCGGGCCCGAACATATCCCGTGCCCCCCGCGCGCGGAAGGGGGCACCCGCATCTTGCGGCGCGGTCCCGTGGCCTGGCCCGGGCGCCCCGCGCGGCGCGCCCGGGGCCGTGCGGCCGTGGGGCCGCGTGGAGGCGCCTGCACGGCTAGAATCCATCGGCATGTCCCAGCCCCCCCAGATCCGGCCGCCGGGTACCGACTTCGTGGTCGACGTCGGCGATGCCGATTTCGTCGCCTCCGTGGTCGAGCGCTCGCGGGAGGTCCCGGTGGTGGTCGACTTCTGGGCGCCGTGGTGCGGGCCCTGCCGCAACCTCGGCCCCATCCTCGAACGCCTGGCCGCCGAGTACGCGGGCGCGTTCGTGCTCGCCAAGGTCGATATCGACCAGTCCCCGGCGATCGCACAGCAGCTCCAGATCCGAAACATCCCGTTGGTGATCGCGTTTCGCGACGGCAGTGCGGTCAGCGAGTTCGCGGGCGCGCAGCCGGAAGCCGCGGTCCGCCAGTTCCTGGACACGATCGTGCCGAGCGAGGCCGACCGGGCCGCGCAGACCGGCTTCGACGCGCTGACCGCGGGCGACACCGAAGCGGCCGAGAGCGCGTTCGCGGCCGCGCTGCGGGCAGACGGTCGCCACCCCCTCGCCCTGATCGGGATGGCGCGCCTGCTCGGAAACCGCGGCGAGTACGCCGGAGGCCTCGAGCACCTGGCCCGGATGGGAGTGGCTCCGCGCGAGATCGAGCAGGAAGCCGAGCAGCTCGCGGCCGAGTTCCGCACCGCCCAGGCCCCGGTCGACACGTCCGACCTCACCCCGCTCCGGCGAGCGGCCGAAGCCGATCCCGACGATCTGCAGGCCAGCCTCGACTATGCGCACGCGCTCGTGGCGGCACGTGCGTACGAAGAAGCGCTCCCGCGGCTGGTGGCGATCGTCGAGCGGGACAGGGGATTCGCGGACGAAGCGGCCCGCCGGACCCTGCTCGACGTCTTCGAGATCCTGGGCAGCGGTCACCACCTGACCCAGACCTTCCGCGCGAAGCTCGCGGCCGCCCTCTTCCGCTAGGACACGCCGCGCACCCGGTCCCGACTACACTTGTGGCATGGCCCGCGGGTTCATCGTCCATCCGACCTATCGCGTGCGCGATGGCGTCCCGGTGGTCCAGCTGTTCGGCCGGCTCGAGAACGGGGAAGCCTTCCTGGTGGAGGAGACGCGCTACCGCCCGTACTTCTTCGTGCGCCACGGCGAGGAGGCGTGGCTCCCCCACGACGCCGCGTACACGCTCGAGGCGAGCGAGCTGCGCGACGTCGGAGGAGCCGGGATGGTGCGCGTCACCGCGCCGGTCCCGGCCGACGTCCCGCGGCTGCGCGACGCGGTGCTGGCCCATGGCGGGCACCCGTGCGAAGCCGACATCCGCTACCCGTATCGCTTCCTGACCGACCAGCGCATCCGCGCGACCTGCGCGATCGCCGGCCGCGGCGAACGGCGCGCGGACGGCCTCGTGCACTTCCGCGACCCGGTCCTCTCCCCCTCGCCGGCGCGCGTCGACCTGCGCACGCTCTCGATCGATCTCGAGACGACCCTCGACGCGAGCGAGGTGTTCTCGGCCGCGCTCGTCTGCGGCCGGACCGAGGAGGTGCATCTGCTCGCCGACCGCCCTGTGGCCGGCGCGATCGTCCACCCCGAGGAGCCGGCCCTCCTCTTCGCGGTGATGGAGCGGATCCGGCAGCTCGATCCCGACGTCATCGTCGGCTGGAACGTGATCGACTTCGATTTCCGCGTCTGGATGGCGCGCTGCGACGCGCACCGGATCCCGTGCCACCTCGGCCGCACCCCGGAGCGGCCCCGGCTGGTCGAGCAGCCCGGCCGCGGACGCGTCCGCTTCGAGATCCCGGGCCGGATGGTGCTCGACGGTCCCCCGCTCGTCCGCGAGGCGATCCGACTGCCGGACTACCGGCTCGAGACGGTGGCCCGCACGCTGCTGGGCCGCGGCAAGAAGATCGACCACGAGGCACCGGATGCCGGCGCCGAGATCCAGCGCATGCGTCGGGAAGACCCCGAGGCCCTCGTCACCTACAACCTCGAGGACGCCCGGCTGGTCCCCGAGATCCTGCATCACGAGGGCCTGCTCGACCTGACCGAGGAACGAAGCCGGCTGACGGGCATGCAACTCGACCGGGTCTCGGCCTCGGTCGCGAGTTTCGACCTCGTCACCCTGCCCGAGTTGCGGGCGCGCGGCGTGGTCGCTCCGTCCGTGCCGCGCGACCGCGAGAACGTCTGGGTGCAGGGCGGCGCGCTGCTCGACCCGAAACCCGGGCTCCACCCGCGCGTGGCCGTGATGGACTTCAAGAGCCTGTATCCGAGCCTGATGCGCACGTTCCAGCTCGACCCGCTGGCGCACCTGCAGGCGGACCGCGACCCGGATCCGATCGTGGCCCCGAACGGTGCGCGCTTCGCCCGCGAGGGCGCGATCCTGCCCGGCATCATCCTCGAGTGGATGAAGCGGCGCGAAGACGCGAAGGCCCGGGGCGACGCCCACGCGAGCCAGGCGATCAAGATCCTGATGAACTCGATGTTCGGCGTGCTCGGAACGCCGTCGTGCCGCTTCTTCGACCCGGACGTGGCGAACGCGATCACGGGGTTCGGCCAACAGACGTTGCAATGGACGCGCGAGGCGTTCGAGGACCGGGGCGTGCCCGTGCTCTACGGCGACACGGACTCGGTCTTCGTCGCGCTGCCGGAAGCGCCGGATACCGCCGCCCTGCGCGCGGTCGCGGAAGAACTCCGCGAGCAGGTGGAGAACGCCGTGATGGCCCGGATCCGCCGGGCGTACCGGCTGGAACCGCGGCTCGAACTCGAGCTCGAGAAGATCTACGACCCGTTCTTCCTGCCCCGCATCCGGGGCGGGAGGAGCGGGAGCAAGAAACGCTATGCGGGCTGGCGGGACGGCCGGCTCGAGATCGTGGGCCTCGAATCCGTCCGGCGCGACTGGCCCGTCGTCGCCCACCGCCTGCAGGAGGGGATGCTGCGGCGGCTGTTCCGCGGCGAGGATCCGGTCCCGTTCGCGGCCGCGCTCGTCGAGGACCTGCGCCGCGGCGACCTCGACCGGGAACTCGCCTACGTGAAACGCATCCGGAAGGGTTCGCTCGACGACTACGCGTCGAACGCGCCCCACGTCCAGGCGGCCCGCAAGGCCGGCCCGCACGCGGGCCGCACGATCCACTACGTCATCACGCGCACCGGGCCGGAGCCCGTGCTGCCGGGCCGGCCGCTGCCGCCCGGAATCGATCACGCCCACTACGTCGAGAAGGTGCTGCGCCCGGTCGGCGACTCGATCCTGCGCGAGGTCGGGCGGTCGTTCGGCGAGGCGTTGGGAGAGCCGCGACAGCTCTCGATGTTCTAGGCGCCGGGCAGCGTCAACTCCATCACCGACGCCTCGCCCGGCACCCCGATCCGCAGCGGGAAGCCGTAGAAGCCGGTTCCGCGATGCACGTAGAGGCGGGAACCGCCGTGCCCGAAGAGTCCGTGGTCGGGCCAGCGCGAACGCGTCAGGACCGTCCAGTCGAGACCGAAGGAGACCAGACCGATCTGGCCCCCGTGCGTGTGGCCCGACAACGCCAGGTCCACCTCGCCCGGCGGGACGTCGCGAAAATGGAGCGGATCGTGCAGCAGCAGCAGCCGGGGCAGGCCGTCGGCGCGCGGATGGGCGTCGAAGAGGGCCGCGAGCTTGTCCGGCCGCTCCTGCCGGTGGAAGTCGGCTCCCAGGATCTGCACCGGCCCGACCACGGTCTCGGCGACGACGGCGTCGTCGACGAGCAGCGGAATGCCGTTGGCCACCATCGCCGCCCGCACTTCGTCGGGCGCTTCGTGGTCGTGGTTGCCGAAGCACGCGAAGCACCGGCCCTCCAGGCGCCGAAGCGGCGCCAGCGCCTCGGTGAGGCACCCCGGGGTGCCGTTTCCCTCCATCGTCAGGAAGTCGCCCGTCAGCAGCACCAGGTCCGGATCGTGTGCGATCAACTCCTCGAGCCGCGCCTTCAGGCGGTGGATGGGCTGCCAGGGGCCCAGGTGCGGGTCCGCGATCTGGACGATGCGCAGCGGACGATGCGCGAGCGCCGGGGCGCGGCGCCGGTACCGCTCCACCGGCATCCGCTCGAGTTCCTCGGGACCTTCGCCACCCAGTGCGAAGCGCACGGTCTCGCGCCGCAACCCGGCGGAGCTCACGACCGCGCCCACGACGACGACGACCGGAAGCAGATCGAGCCAGCGCAGGGACGCGAGGACATCGGACGCGCCGAACCCCCACAGCAGTCCGCGGATCGGAAGCATCAGCGCGAAGTACGGGAGCGAGAGCGCGCCCAGCGCCTGGAGCGCCATGCCCGGCAGGCTCACGGCATAACGATAGAGCCGCGTGCGCAGACGCGCGTGGACGAGCCGCGTCGCATGGACCCCGGCGGCCACGAACGCGTAGACGAAGAGCCACCCCACGGCGGGCCCGAGCAGGGCCTCGAGCCGGATGGCCAACAGCACCGCGATCGGAAACGAGATCAACACGACGACGCCGGTGAAGGCCGCGTACTGACGGCCACGGGCGCGCCAGGCGTAGAGCGGCAGCGCCACGCCGATCAGGGCGCCGAGCAGCGGGATCGACCAGGAGGGGGGCGGCGGCACGAACGCAGAGGATAGGCGACTCCGAGGATGACGCATTCTGCCCCACGCGATGCGCGTCCGGACGCAGCGCGTGCGGCACGAGTGGATAGAATCGGGACATGTCCCGACCCGACGCCGACGCCCTGCACGACTATCTCACCGGCCTCCAGGACCGCATCTGTGCGGCCCTGGCCGAAGCCGACGGCCAGACCCGCTTCGAGGAACGGCTCTACCCGGACGGGGAAACCGCGTTCGCCCGCCCCCGCGTGCTCGAAGACGGCGCCCGCATCGAGAAGGCCGCGGTCAACTTCACGCACAGCCGCGGCCCGCGGCTTCCGCCGGCCGCTACCGAGCGCCGGCCCGAGATCGCGGGCGCGCCCTTCGAGGCGATCTCGCTGTCGATGATCGTGCATCCCCGCAACCCCTACGCGCCCACGACCCACATGAACGTGCGGGGCTTCATCGTGTCGCCCGACGGCGCCGCGCCGGCCGGCTGGCTCGGCGGCGGCTTCGACCTGACACCGTACTACGGGTTCGAAGAGGACTGCGTGCACTGGCACGAGCAGGCACGCGCCGCGTGCGCACCGCTCGGCCCCGGCGCGTACGCCCGCTTCAAGAAGCAGTGCGACGAGTACTTCGTGCTCACACACCGCCAGGAGCCGCGCGGGATCGGCGGCCTCTTCTTCGACGATCTACAGGAGCCGGACTGGGAGACCTGCTTCGCGCTGCTCCGGAGCGTGGGCGACCACTTCCTGCCCGCCTATCTTCCGATCTTCGAGCGGCGGGCGGACACTCCGTACGGAACGCGCGAGCGCGACTTCCAGTGCTGGCGGCGCGGGCGCTATGCGGAGTTCAACCTGGTCCAGGACCGCGGGACGAAGTACGGGATCCAGTCGGGACGCCGCATCGAGAGCGTCCTGGCGTCGCTTCCGCCGGTGGTCCACTGGCGCTACGACCATACGCCCGAACCCGGCAGTCCCGAAGCCGAGCTCGCCCTGCGCTTCCTTCCGCCGCGCGACTGGGTCGCTCCGGACTAGCATGGCGGACCTGCGCGATCTCCTGCCGAGTGCCCGCCGCGTCGTGGCGGCCCGCCACCTGACGGCGCGTGCGGTGCGCGCCAGCGGCCCGGGCGGGCAGAACGTCAACAAGGTCGCCACACGGATCGAGTTGACCCTCGACCTGGCGTCCGCCGGCGAGGCGCTCGGCGCCTCCGCGGTCGAGAAGATCCGCAAGCGCTGGCCACGGCGCCTCGACGCCGATCGCAACCTGGTCGTGCGCTGCGACCGGACGCGCAAGCGCGGCCGCAATCTCGAGATCGCGCTCGACCGGATGGAGGAGATCCTGCGCGAGGCGCTGGCACCGCCGCCGCCGAAGCGGAAGCCGACGCGCCCCAGCGCGCGGAGCCGCCGGAGGCGCGTGGACGACAAACGCCGGCGCAGCCAGACCAAGCAATGGCGCCGCCGGCCGGCCGGGGATTGAGGCCGGGGCGCGGCTCAGGCCCAGTCGAACGCGACCTCGACCTTCACGTCGTCGCCGAGGCTCTGGCAGACCGGGCACGTGTGGGCCGTGCGCTCGAGCACCGGGCGCGCAGCCTCGGGGATCCCGGGGGCCATGCGGAACGACACCCCGAGCCGGCCGATGCGGCGGACGGGCTCCGCGACCATTTCCTTCTCCACGGAGACGGTGCTCCCGTCGAGCGCCCAGTCGTGGCGGCGCGCGACGATGCCCATCACCGTCAGCATGCAGGCGCCGAGCGCGCTCGCGACCAGATCGGTGGGCGAGAACGCCTCTCCCCGTCCCTGGTTGTCGAGGGGAGCGTCCGTTTCGATCCTGGCGCCGGAGGGATGGGTGGCGCTCGTGTGGAGTCCGCCCTCGTAGCGCAGTTCGATCTGGACGCTCACGCGGACACGGCCCTGGTCGCGGCGTCGGTGAGCGCGACCACGCGGTCGTCCAGCAGGATCCGGGTTCCCATCTGGTTCATCGCATAGCCGAAGCCCATCCGGCGCTCGGGGTCTGCGTAGCCGAAGGATCCGCCCGCGCCCGGGTGGCCGAAGGCGCCGCGGCCCAGCGTCGCGCCCCCGTTCGGATGATCGAGCGGCAACATGAATCCCTGCCCGAAGCGCGTCTCCACGCCGAGCACACGATCGGGCCCTCGGGAGTTCTCGGTCCGCACCTGCTCGCGCCAGACCGGATCGATCACGCCGCCACCGTCGGGGAGCGCCGCCCGCCCGTAGAGGGTGGCGAGCCCGGCCGCGGTCCCGTGCCCGTTCGCGGCCGGGATCTCGGCCTCGCGCCACGCCTTCGTGCCCGAGCCGAGCGCCATCGACGGCGGGTTCGCAAACGCCCGGGCGGTCAACCCTTCGGGCTCGCTCATGATGGCCTTCGCGATGTGGGCGGCCTCCGCGTCGGACGGTGGCGACGTCGTCGGCACGAGGTCGCTCACGCGTCCGTGCTCGGTCGCCGGAAGGCCGATGTGGAGATCGGCGCCGAGCGGCTCCGCGAACTCGTCCCGGAAGTAGGTGCCGAGGCTCCGGCCGTCGATCCGGCGCACGACCTCGCCCACCAGCCAGCCGAACGTGAGCGCGTGGTAGCCGTGCGCCTCGCCCGGCGTCCACCAGGGTTCCTGGGCGGCGAGAGCCTCGCACATCGCGTCCCAGTCGTAGAGGGCTTCGTTGGGCAGGGGCCGCGAGACCGCGGCGAGTCCTGCGCGGTGGGAGAGCAGCCAGCGCACCGGCAGCCCGCCCTTGCCGGCCTGCGCGAACGCGGGCCAGTAGCGCGCGACCGGGGCATCGACGTCGAGCTTCCCCTCCGCCGCGAGCTTGTGCGCGCAGAACGCGGTGAACCCCTTGGTCGTGGAGAAGAGGTTCACCAGGGTGTCGCGTTGCCACGGGCGCGTGCGCGCCGGGTCGGCGTGGCCGGCCCAGAGGTCGACGACGCGCTCTCCCTCGAGGTCGATCGCGCACGCGGCGCCGATCTCGAGCCCCTGACGGAAGCCGTCCGCGAAGGCGTCGCGCACGGGGGCGAATGCGGGAGCGCAGGTCCCGTGGATCTCGATGTCGCTCACGTCTTCTCCTGCTCCGCTGGCGCAGCGGCGGCTACGGGTGGGTGGGCCATTCCGGATGCCAGGGGCGCTCGCGCTGGAACGCGAGGGAGGCCCGGAGAACCCGGTCGTCGCGGTGCCGGGGACCCACGATCTGCATGCCGATGGGCAGACCCGCATCGGAGAGCCCCGCACGCACGGTCGCGGCCGGGTGCCACGAGAGATTGAACGGGATCGTGAAGGAAGCCACTCCGGCCGGGTGCTGCGGGCGGCCGTCCGTCTCGCTCGGGAATGGCCCCTTCGCGGGCGGCGGGTCGAAGGGCACGGTCGGCGTCACGAGGAAGTCGACGTGCTCGAAGACGCCGTGACACCATTCGTTCAGCGCCATCCGGCCCCGGGCCATCGCGCCCCACTGTTCGGCCGTGACCTGCTGCGTGCGCTTCACGCCCTCGATGAAGGTCCGGCCGAACTCGGCTTCGCGCTCCGGGAGGAACGCGTGGAGTTCCGCCGCGAGCGCGAAGGCGCCGAGCCGGCCCCACTCGCGCGCGAGATCGGGCGGGCCCCCGGCAATCGGCACCAGTTCGTGGCCGAGCGCCTCGAAGACCCGCGCGGCCTCCTCGACGCACTGCGCGATGTCGGCCTGCACGACCGCGGAGCCGAGGTCGGGCGAGAAGCCGAAGCGCGTCCCGGGCGGGAGTTCCTCGGCGAGCGCCTCGACGTAGGAGAGGCCCGGGTGCGGGAGCGAGTTCGGGTCCTCGGGCGACGCGCCGCAGGTCAGGTCGAGCTGCAGCGCCGCGTCCTCGACCGTCTTCGTCAGCGGACCGGAGACGGAGGTGTCGTCGTACTCCCAGTAGTCGCGCGGGCCCTTCGGGACACGCCCCTGCGAGACCTTCAGCCCGTAGGCCCCGACGAAGCAGGCCGGGATGCGGATCGAGCCGCCGCCATCGCTGGCGGTGTTGAGCGGGCAGAGGCCGCCGGCCAGCGCCGCGGCGGAACCACCGCTCGAGCCGCCGGGCGTCCGGTCCGGGTTCCAGGGAGAACGCGTGACGCCGTACACCAGGTTCTTGGTGATCGCGGTGTAGCCGAACTCGGGCGCGTTCGTCTTGCCGATCACGATCGCGCCCGCGGCCTTCAGCCGCGCCACCTGCACGGTGTCGTGGTCCGGGACGTGATCCTTGTAGATCAACGTGCCGTGGGTGTTCGGCAGCCCGACGGTGTCTTCGAGGTCCTTCACGCCGAGCGGGATGCCTTCGAGGGGCCGGCCCTCTCCGCGCACGATCCGCGCCTCGGCGTCGCGGGCCTGCGCGAGCAGCTCGTCGCGGTCGTGCATCGCGACGAACGCGTTCAGCAGGCCGTTGCGCGCGTCGATGCGGTCGAGTACCGCGGTCATCAGTTCCACCGGCGAGGACTTCTTCAGCCGAAGCTGGCCCACGATCCCGGTCAGGGAGAGGTCGAGGAGATCGTCCATTCCGGGAGTATCGCACGCTCCGCGGTCCATGGGCCACGGAGGCGAACGCGGACCGGCAGCCTAGGCGCGCGCGCTGCGTGCGCCGAGGGTGGTGGCCAGCGAGCCCGTCACGACGGCCGCACCCCCCAGCCACTGGCCGAGGCCCAGCGTCTCGGCCGGGAACGTGCCGGGCCAGAGACCGGCAGCCAGGGTCGCGAACACCAGGGTCATCACCGGGGTCAGCGCCAGGACGGCCGAGACGCGAGAGGCCGCCGCGTGTTCGAGCGCCATCGCGAAGGCGCCGTAGCCGACCAGCGTGTTCGCGGCGCAGTAGGCGATCCATCCCCAGCCCTCCGCCGAGACCCCGGCGAGCGCGGAGGGGTCCGAGAGCGGAACGAGGAGGAGACCGCAGGCGCCGTAGATCACGCACATCAGGGGCTGCGAACCGACGGTGTGCAGCAACTGCTTCTGCGCCAGGCCGTAGAGGGCCCAGGTGACGGCGGCGACGACCAGCACGCCGGTACCGGCCACGTACGCGGCGCGGTCGCCGCGGGGCGCCTCGAGGTTCCCGGCGAAGAAGAGCCCCAGCCCTCCGACCAGGATCGCGACACCGGCCCACTGGACCGGCGCATAGCGCTCGCCGAAGAAGAACAACCCACCGATCCCGAGCAGCAGGGGCGCGAGTTGGATCATCATCTGCGCGTTGGAGGCCGACGTCATCGCGAGCCCGTGGATGAAGCCCACGAAGTTGGCCGTGAGCGCCACGACGGCACCCGCCAGCAACCAGGGACCCGCGCGGCGCAGGTCCGCGGCCGACGGCAGCTCCCGGCGCCACCCGAGGACCAGGGCCAGGACCGACGCGGCCACGACGAAGCGCACCATCGTCAGCGTCACCGGATCGAGGGAATGCAGCGCGCCTTGGAGCGCGATCGGAAGCGACCCCCACAAGGAGATCGTCACGGCCGCCAGCGAGAGGCCGAGCGCGGTCCGCCCCGAGGGTTCGTGACGGGGCATGGCGGAACGACCTAGGATGTCGGCACTCGGCGCACCGGGTTGTGGGACCGGACCGGCCGTGCGCGGTCCGCTCGCGGTCCTGCGAAGGACCGTTTCGGCGTGCTGCCGGGCCTACGCGGGGGACTGCGGGCCGCGCACCAGACGGCCCGGCAGCGCACCCGTCGATTCTCCCCCTTCGAACGTCACCTGGCCCGTCTGCACGGTCGCGACATAGCCGCTGGCCCGCTGCAGGAGGCGCTTCCCGCCCGCCGGGAGGTCGTGCACGATCTCGGGCGCGGACATGCCGACGCTGGCGAAGTCCACGAGGTTGACGTCGGCCTTCATCCCGGGCGCGATCGTGCCGCGGTCGGCGAGGCCGACGAGCCGCGCGGTGTCGTGACTCTGGCTCTTCACGAGCGCTTCGAGGTCGAGCTTCGCGCCGCGCGTCCGGTCGCGGGCCCAGTGCGAGAGCAGGTAGGTGGGAAAGCTCCCGTCGCAGATCATGCCGCAGTGGGCACCGGCGTCCCCGAGCCCGGGCACCGTATGCGCGTGCGACAGCATCTCGCGGATCGCCTCGAGGTCGGAGGCGGCGTAGTTCAGGAAGGGGCGATACAGGAGCGCCCGGCCCTCGTCCCCGAGGAGCAGGTCGTAGCCGAGTTCCTCCGGCGTCACGCCGCGACGGCGCGCCTCGGCCCCCACGCTCCGGTCGGCAGCCGGTTCGTAGTCCGGCGGGTCCCCGAGGACGAAGAGCCGGTCGAACGACACCATCGCCGCCAGCCCCTCGGAGGGCCGCTCGGACAGGATCGCGCGGCGCAGCTCCGGGTCGCGCATCCGCGCGACCCGCTCCGCGAGCGGGAGGGCCGCGATCCGCGCGTACGAGGGGTGGGACGAGAACGGGTTCAGCGTCGCCTCCAGGCCCAGCAACAGGCCGATCGCCCGCGCGGCGACCTGGCCCTTCAGCGGCAGACCCTGCGCGTTCGAGACCTCGAGCTGTCGCAGCTGCTCCCGGTAGCCCTCGGGATGCGCGTCGTTCTGGGCCAGCGATACCGAGAGCGGCCGCCCGCCGGAGACGCGGACCATCTCCCGCAAGAGCTCCCACTCGCGTTCCTTCAGCAGGTGGTCGGTCACCACCTCGAACACGCCCCGCCCGGCCTCTCCCATCGCGCGGGCGATTCCGAGCAGTTCGTCCGCGCTCGCGGTCAGGCTCGGCGTGAAGCGCCCGTCGCTGCTGCGGTGGTTCCGGGTGCGCGACGTGGTGAAGCCGAGCGCTCCGGCGCTGACGGCCTCGCACACGAGGCGCCCCATCTCGTCGATCTCGGCCGGCGTCGGGTCCTCCTCGTGATCGGCGCCGCGCTCGCCCATCACGTAGAACCGCAGGGCACCGTGCGGCATCTGCGCGCCGATGTCGATGCTATGTGGCCGGGTCTCGATCGCGTCGAGATACTCGGGAAAACTCTCCCAGCGCCAGTCGATGCCCTCGGCGAGCGCGGTGCCCGGAATGTCCTCGACCCCCTCCATCAGCTTGATCAGGTAGTCGCGCGCGCCGGGGCGCACCGGCGCAAAGCCCACGCCGCAGTTGCCCATCACCACGGTCGTGACGCCGTGCCAGCACGACGGGGTCAGCATGCCGTCCCAGGTGACCTGACCGTCGTAGTGGGTGTGGACATCGACCCAGCCCGGCGTCACCAGGAGACCATCCGCATCGAGCTCGCGGCGGGCGGGTTCGTCGATCTGGCCGACCGCGGCGATGCGGCCGTCGCGGATGCCGACATCGGCCGTCGCGCGCGGCGCGCCGGTCCCGTCGATCACGGTTCCCGAGCGGATGAGCAGGTCGAGCATGACGTCCTCCCGGCGCCCGGGAACGCCGGGCGGAACCCGGAACGGGCGCGTGCGGGTATCCTGCCGCATCCTGGGGGGTCCGGGCCACTCCCGACCCGGCGCCGCGGAGAAGCCCCCCATGGACGACTACGAGAACACCGATGCCCTCGGGCTGGCCGATCGGGTCCGGCGCGGTGAGACCACGGCCGAGGCGCTCCTCGACGCGGCGATCGAACGGACCGAGAAGCGCGACCCGGCGCTGGGCGCGATCGTGCTGAAGACCTACGACGAGGCCCGGGCCGCGATCGCGGCGGGACTCCCGGAAGGCCCCTTCACCGGGGTCCCCTTCCTGCTGAAGGACCTCCACCTCGCGATCCCGGGGAGCCCACTGACGAAAGGCTCGAACCTGTTCGCGGACTTCGTCCCGGACCGCGAGAGCGAGCTCGTCACGCGTTACCGCCGTGCGGGCCTGGTTCTCTTCGGCCGCACCCACTCTCCCGAGTTCGGGCTGACCTGCACGACGGAGTCGCGCCTGCACGGCATCACGCGCAACCCGTGGAACCCGGCGCACACCTCGGGCGGCTCGTCGGGCGGCGCCTCGACCGCGGTCTCCGCGGGCTATCTGCCGCTCGCGAACGCCAGCGATGGCGGCGGATCGATCCGCATCCCGGCGTCGTGCTGCGGCCTGTTCGGGATCAAGCCCACGCGCGGCCGCACGCCGCTCGGCCCCCACAGCGGCGAGGGCTGGGGCGGGATGAGCTGCGTCCACGCGGTCAGCCGCTCGGTCCGCGACAGCGCGGCGCTGCTCGACGCCACCGCGGGCCCCGACCTGGGCGCCCCGTACGCGGCGCAGCCGCCGGCGCGGCCGTGGTTCGACGAGGTCGGCGCGGATCCGGGCCGGCTGCGCATCGCGCTCCAGACGGAGACCTTCAACGGCTTCCCGACGCATCCGGACTGCGTGGCCGCAGCGCGCGACGCCGCGGCCCTGTGCGAGAGCCTGGGACACGAGGTGGAAGAGGTCGCGTTCACGCCGGACGAAGCGCTGCGCGACGCCATGCTGACGCTGATGACCGCGAACACGCTGGCCGTCCTCGAGGATCGCGCGGCCGCGCTCGGCCGGACGCTGCAACCGGACGACGTCGAGCCCTCCACGTACGCGCTCGCGTCGCTGGCGCGCAAGCGCTCGTCCATGGACTACGCGCGTGCGACGCGGGTCATCCACGCGGTCGGCCGGGACCTGGCGGGCCACCAGCAGCGCTACGAGATCGTCCTCAGCCCGACGATGGGTGCCCCGCCGCCCGAGATCGGCGTGCTCTCGCTCTCGAACCCGGACCCGGCCTCCTCGACCGAGACGCTGATGTCGGTGGTCGGCTACACGCAGCTCGCGAACGCCACCGGGACCCCGGCCGCGTCGGTTCCGCTGTGGTGGAACGATGCGGGGCTGCCGATCGGGGTGCAGTTGATGGGCCGGATCCAGGACGAAGCCACGATCTTCCGGCTGGCCGCCCAGCTGGAAGCCGCGCGGCCCTGGTTCGATCGGCGTCCCGTGCTCGACTGAGCGTTCAGCTCCCGCGGCGAGCGGCGCGCAGCCACTGCTCGAGGTCGTCGAGCCGGAGGCTGTGGCTGAACAGGAAGCCCTGGAGCTCGTCGCACCCGATCCGGTGCAGCGCCTCGGCCTGCGGTTCGTTGTCGACCCCTTCGCCGACGATCTCCATCTCGAGCGAGTGGGCGAGGCGCACCACGGCCGCGGCGACGTGTTCGGAGTGGGGGTCCGAGTCGACGTCCCGGATGATCGACCGGTCCAGCTTCAGGACGTCGAGCGGGAACCGCGAGACGTAGGAGAGCGACGAATACCCGGTCCCGAAGTCGTCGAGGGCCACCCGCACCCCGATCGCCTGCAGATCCCGCACGGCGGTATCCGGATCGCTCGCCTCGTCCACCATCAGGCTCTCGGTGATCTCGATCTCGAGCAGGTCCGGCGGCAGCTCGGTCGCGCGCAGGATGCCGGTGATCATCTCCCAGACGTTCGAGTGGGCGAATTGCCAGCTCGAGACGTTGACGCTGACCCGCATCGGCAGCCCGCGCAGCCGGAGTTCGGCCATCTCGCGGCACGCGGTTTCGAGCACGAAGTTCCCGATCGGCCCGATCAGGCCCGTCTGCTCCGCGATCGGGATGAACTCCTGAGGCGAGACGCGGCCGAGCGCAGCGTGTTCCCAGCGCGCGAGCGCCTCGACGCCGACCGGGATCCGCGTGTCGGCCAGCACGCGCGGCTGGTACTCGACGAAGAGTTCGCCCCGCGCGAGCGCGTGCCGCAGCTCCCCTTCCAGCGTGAAGCGGCGCATGACCGACTTCCGGAACGCACCCCGGAAGGTCTCGATCGAGTTGCGGCCGCGCCGCTTTGCATGGTGGGTCGCGAGGTCGGCGTTCTGCAGCAGCACCTCGGGGGTCGATCCGTCCTCGGGGTGGACGGCGACGCCGATGCCGACCGTGAAACCCACGTTCCGGCCGTCGATCTCGGCCGGCGTCCCGATCGCGTCCTGGAGCCGGCGCGCGAAGGCAACCGCCTCCTCGCGGCCCTCGATCCCGCGGACCAGGACCGCGAACTCGTCGCCCATGACCCGACAGACGTGTTCCGCCGGAGCGAAGCGGCACAGGACCCCGCACAGGTGTTGGAGCAGACGGTCCCCGAACGCGTGTCCCATCGAGTGCTTGACGGATCCGAAGCTGTCCACGTCGATGTGCAGCACCGCCATCGACTCGGCCCGGGCTCCAGCGAGCGCCGCGCGAAGCACGTCGTAGAAGGCCGGCCGCGTCGAGACGCCGGTCAAGGCGTCGATCCGGCGGTCGGCCACCTCCACGGACTCGTCGCGACGTTCCGATGTGATGTCGTGGAGCGTGCCGCGCAACCCGACCGCGGTGCCGTCAGCCAGCACCGGTTCGACCGATTGCTCGAGCCAGCGCTCGTCCCCGCTCGACGTCACCAACCGGTGACGCACCGAGAGGGGGCGGACCGACTCGACGCATTCCTCGAGCGCACCGCGAAGGTCCTCGCGTTCGCTCCCGGGCACGCACTCCAGGAAGGCGTCGAGATCGCGCGGACCGGAGCCGACGGGGACGCCCAGCATCCGCTCGGCCTCGGGCGTCCAGTGCATCAGGTCCGACTTCGTCTCGAGGATCCAGCTTCCGGTCCCCCCGAGACGCTGTGCGTTCAGGAGTTCTTCGACCTGCGACTGCACCGAGCGCACGATGTAGGCCGAGCGCAGCTGGAAGCGCACCCGATCGCGGAACTGTTCCGCTTCGATGGGCGCCACCAGGACGTCCGAGGCCCCGGCCGCGTAGGCCGCGGTGACGACCTCGGGTGCGTCGGCTCCGAGCACCACCACGATCGGCGTCTCACCCTCGAGCTGCTCGCGCACGTCGCGCACCCACTCGAGCGCCATGCGGCCCGCGCGCGAGCCGTCGACGATGACGACCCGGGGGGCCTCCTCGAGAAACGGGGCCAGCGGATCGCCCGGGTCCGCCAGCCGGAGCACCCACTCGGGGGCCCGCAGCGTCTCCCGCGCGATCTCCACGACGACGCCAGCCCCCGCCACGACGAGGGCAAGAGCCGATGTCCCTGCTGACGACGTCACCTGCACCCGCCGTGGATCGGCTTGCGGGGCGCCGAAGATGAGTCCGCTTTTTCCTGAGGGGAATGACCCGGTCCGGGGTCACGTATCGTCGGATTCTTCCCACTCCGCTGCGTCGCTCAGTTCGACCGAGACGATCTCGTGCGGGCTAGCGCCGGGTCCCGGGCCGGGCCCGGGGCCCCAGGCGTTGATCCGGTCGATCATCTGGCGCAGACGGCCGATGCTGCGCCGGTTGAAGGCCAGGGTCAGGCGCGGGAGGCCCGGCGCCTCCCCGGCCTCGGCCGGGAGCGGGCCGCTGTTCTCGATCCGACCGCTCGCGACGATGTCGGCAAACGATTCGTTCAGCGCTTCGAGTTGTTCGTCGTCTGGTGCGACCCGCAGGCGGAGCACGAGCTGCGACCGGACATAGCGGCTGGAATGATAGTTGCGATAGAAGCCCACGACCTCGTCCACCGCTTCCCCGACGTCGTCGACGACGCGGTACAACGAGAGATCCGGCTCGCTGATCAGACCCCGCGCGTGGAGATGCGAACGGACGTAGGCGTCCCAGTCCTTCCAGTAGCTGCCGCCGGGTTCGTCCACGTAGACCACGGGGAGGATCTCGCTCTTGCCGGTCTGGATCAGCGTCAGCGCCTCGTAGCCCTCGTCGTGGGTACCGAAGCCGCCCGGGAACAGCGCGATCGCGTGGGAGTTCTTCACGAACGTGACCTTGCGGGTGAAGAAGTACCGGAAGTGGATGCACTTGCGATCGCCCGCGATCACGTCGTTCGCGGTCTGCTCGAACGGCAGGCGGATGTTCACGCCGAAGGATCGTTCGCGGCCGGCACCGCCCTGCGCGGCTTCCATGATGCCGCCGCCCGCGCCGGTGATGACCATCCATCCGCGCCGCACCATCTCGCTCGAGAATCGCTGCGCCTGCGCCCAGTCGGGGTGGTCGATACCGGTCCGCGCGCTGCCGAAGACCGCGATCTTGCGCACGGTCTCGTAGTCCCGGAAGACACGCATCGCGTGCCGGAGTTCCTTGACCGTCGAGTTGATGAGCAGGAGATCTCCGCTCGACGGAGGATCGCGCAGGAGCCGCAGAGATGTGACGAGCATCTCGCGGACCTGTTCGCTCGCACCGGGCGTGGCGGTCCCCCACTCTTCCGCGGCGAGCGTCACGAGATCGTCGATCGCCCGGTCCAGCCTCTCGTTGCGGAGTTCGGCGCGTCGTCGGCTTCGGGCCACGCGCCGAGGATGACGATAGACTGCGAAGCGTCAAGCACGGCCGCCGCCGGCTGTCGGGAGGACGACCATGGGTCACGCGATCGTCACGGGTTCCGCGTCCGGCATCGGTGCCGCCGTCTCGGACGCGCTCCGCAAGGAGGGCTTCGACGTGGTCGGGATCGACCTGCGCAACGCCGAGGTCGAGGCGGACCTCTCGACCCCGGACGGCCGCCGGGCCGCCGTCGCCGGAGCCATGGACGCGACCGGCGGCCGCGCCGACCGCGTGGTGCTGTGCGCAGGCCTCGGGAGCCACATCGAAGACCTCGCCCTCGTCGCATCGGTGAACTTCTTCGGCGCGATCGATGTCCTCGACGGACTGAAGGACGGACTCGCGAAGGGGTCCGACCCCGCCGCCGTCGCGATCTGCTCGAACTCGGCGCGCTTCGGTCCGTTCGACGATCATCCCTTCGTCCGTGCCTGCCTCGACGCGGACGAGGCCCGCGCGCGGGAGATCATTGCCGGCGAGAACGGCTTCATCGCCTACGCCGGCTCCAAGAACGCGCTCGCGCGGGCGCTGCGGCACCGCGCGAAGTCCTTCGGCGAGGCCGGGATCCGCCTGAACGGGATCGCCCCGGGACCGGTCCAGACTCCGATGCTCGAGAGCACCCAGGACCACCCGGTCTACAGCAAGGGCTTCGCGGCCCTCGACATCCCACTCGGTCGCCATGCGACGCCGGAGGAGATCGCCGCGTTCATCTTGCTGATGATGGGCCCCGCGGCCGCGTACATGCACGGCAGCATCGTCTACGTCGACGGCGGAAACGACGCGGCCACCTTCCCCGACCGGTTCTAACGACGCGAACCGGCCCGACGGCCGTCGGCCAGCCTTGATCCGGCATTCGCCGCTCGACCTCGCGGGGGGAGGCGGCGAGGGGTGGGCGCACGCGAAGTAAAGCGCAGCTGGGCCCCTCGTCTATTCCCTGTGCCTTGGGTCACCCGAGTGACTCCCGCCACCGGGTGCCGATCAGGGGCGAGCCATGAGCCGGAGCCCACCCCTCGCCGCCTCCGTGCCAACCGGGAATGCCGGATCAAGGCTAGCTCGCGCCCTCGCCCGAGAGAACGGCCGGCACGGTGCGCAGCAGGATCCGGAAGTCGCTCCCGAGCGACCAGGTGTCGATGTACTCGAGATCGAGGCGGACCCAGTCGTCGAAGCCGATCCGGTTGCGGCCGCTGACCTGCCAGAGGCAGGTGATCCCGGGCCGCATCGAGAGCCGCCGGCGCTCGAAGGTCTTGTAGGCGGCGACTTCGTGCGGGATCGCGGGTCGGGGCCCGACCAGAGACATGTCGCCCTTCAACACGCTCCACAGCTGCGGCAGCTCGTCCAACGAGAACTTGCGCAGGAAGCGGCCGACCGGCGTGATGCGCGGATCGTGCCGCATCTTGAAGACCGGCCCGTCCATCTCGTTCTCGTGCGTGAGCTCGCCGTGCATCTCCTCCGCGCCGACGCGCATCGTCCGGAGCTTGGGCATCGTGAAGAGGCGGCCGTTCAACGTGCAGCGGACCTGGCGGAAGAACACCGGGCCCGGGTCGGTGAGCCGGATGGCCAGCGCGGCGGCCGCCACCAGCGGAGAACTGAGCGCCAGCAGGAACGCCGAACCCACCACGTCGAATGCGCGCTTGAGCGCGATCGCGGCGGCGTCGTGATGGACGGGCGCAAAGGTCAGGGCCGGGAGCGAACCGAAACGCCGGATCGCCGGAGCGGGCAGCAGATCGCCGAAGAGGTCCGACAGCAGGGTCGTCGGCACACCGGCCGCGGTCGCCTGATCGACGACGGCCACCATCTCCTCCAGCTTCGAGCGGGGACAGGCCACGACGAACTCGTCGATCACCTGGTCCGCCAACAGGTCCGGCACGGACGCGATCGGGAACACGCGCGCCGGATCGGCCGACTCGGTGCCTTCGTGTACTCCATCGTCCACGAAGCCGATCACCTGGAGCCCCCAGGCCGGGTTGCGCCGGATGATCTCCTCGATGTAGAGGGCGCGCGGACCGGACCCCGCGATCAGCACGTTGCGCGTGTTGCGGCCCGCGCGGCGCAGACGGCGCAGACAGAAATGCAGGACGAGGCGGATCCCCCCGAGCAGACCGGCCTGGGCGGCGCCCAGCAGCACCGGGACGTGCGGCGGGATCGGGGCGGCCGAGAAGAATGCCACGGCGCCGACGGCCAGCGCCGACACCGCGCCCGCCACCGCCAGTTGCACCGCGACGCCGAGGAATCCCTCGGTCCGCTTCGACTGGTTCAGCCGCAGCGAGCGGATCGCGGCCGGCCATACGAGGGCGGCCGTGACGGCCACCGGAACGGTGTGGAACCAGTCGAGGGGCGCCTCCGCGACCGCGGGCGCCGAAACCGAGGCCGCCGCCACGAACAGCGCTGCGCTGCCGACCACGTCGAGGGTCTGCAGCACCACATCCAGTTCGCGGGACCGGGCCTTCAACATCCGCCTGCTCATCGGCTGGACCCGGCGCCGGGCTGAGGCCGGTCTCGCGTGCGATCCCGCCGTCCGCAGGAGCGCCGTCGCTATGCTGCCGCTCCGATGGCCGAGCACCCCACCCTCCAGGTCCTCCGCATCCCGGCCATCCGGCACTACGCGGTCGCCCGCTTCTGTCGCGCGGCTGCGTCCACCGGGCTCGCGGCCGCGGTCGGCTGGCACGTCTACGACGCCACCGGGTCCGCGCTGGCGCTGGGCATCCTGGGCGTCGTCGAGTTCCTGCCGGTCATCCCGGTCGGCCTCCTCGGTGGGGCCCTCGCGGACAGCCGCAACCGCGTCCGCCTCGCGCGGACCGCCCAGTTCGCGATCGCAGCCGGCGCGGCGGCGCTCGCGATCATCCACGCGGCGGGTCTCCCGGTGGGGTGGGTCTTCGCAGCGGCCTTCCTGCTCGCGTGCGGGCAGGCGATCGAACGGCCTGCAAACAGCGCCATCCTGCCCGCGCTCGTGCCGGCGCACCGGTTCGGGACGGCCGTGACCGTGGTCGGCACGCTGCGCAACGCCGCACTCGCGGCCGGACCGGTCGCGGTCGGCTTCCTGATCGCCGCGACCGACGTCGCCACCGCGTACGCGGCCGCGTCGGGGATGGTCCTGGCCAGCGCGGCCGCGCTGTCGCGGCTTCCGGCCGCGGCGCCCGCGCCCGGCACGCGCGGTCCGCGTGCGGACACGGTGAGCTGGCGCGCCGTCCGCGAGGGCATCTCGTTCGTCCGCTCGAACCGGCCCATCCTCGGGTCCGTGACCCTCGATCTGTTCGCGGTGATCTTTGCCAGCGTCGATGCGCTGCTTCCGGTCTTTGCCCGCGACGTGCTCGACGTGGGCGCGCAGGGTTTCGGCCTGCTCTCGGGCGCGCTCGCGTTCGGAACCTTCGCGATGTCGGGACTGATGCTGGCGCGGCCGCCCGGGCCCCGGCCCGGCCGTGCGTTGCTGTTCGCGGTCGCCGTGTTCGGCGGCGCGACGCTGGCCTTCGCCGGCTCCGCCTCGTTCGTGGGCTCGATCGCGGCGCTCGTCGCGGCCGGGATGGCCGACCAGGTGAGCATGGTCGCGCGCGAGACGATCCTGCAGCTCTCCACACCGGACGCGCTGCGGGGACGTGTCAGTGCGGTGAACTTCGTCTTCATCGGCGCCTCGAACGAACTCGGACGCGCGGAGTCGGGCGCGCTGGCGGCCTGGGTCGGCGCGGTGGCCTCGGTCTGGTGGGGCGGCGCGCTCTGCCTCGCCGCGCTCGGCGGCGTCGCGCTGGGCATGCCCGAACTCGGGCGATTCGTGGTGCCCCATCGTACGGTGGCCGGAGAGTCGCGGTAACCTTCCGGGATGACACGACGAATCGCCGCCTCGCGAGGATCGATCGCCGGGCTCCTGGGCCTCGCGCTGGCCGGTCTCGGCACCGCATGCACCGCGTCCGGCTCGGGACCCGCGGACCTGGTGTTCCGCGGCGGCACCGTGCTGACGATGGACGCCGCGGCCCCGCGCGCCGAGGCGGTGGCGGTTCGCGGCGACCGCATCGCGGCCGTGGGCTCGGACGCCAGCATGGAGCCCCTGGTCGGGCCAGAGACCCGGATCGTGGACCTGGGCGGCCAGACGCTGATCCCGGGCTTCGTCGACGCGCACAGCCACCTGTTCCTCGACGGCCAGACCGGCTTCACGTTCGTCGACGTGCGGCCGCCCCCGATCGGGCGCTTCGACGATGTCGCGTCGATCCAGGACGCGCTCCGGCAGCGGGCCGCCAAGACGCCCAAGGGCGAGTGGATCATCGCCACCGGCTACGACGACACGCTGCTGGCGGAGAAGCGCCACCTCGATCGCCACGATCTCGATGCGGTCTCGACCGAGCACCCGATCCTCGTGATGCACGTGTCGCTGCACCTGGCCGCCGTCAACAGCGCGGCACTCGCATACGCCGGGATCGACGCCGCGACGCCGCAACCCGAGGGAGGCGTCATCCGCAAGGACCCCGAGACCGGCGAGCCGACCGGGCTGCTCGAAGAGGGTTCCGCGATCGCGCCGTTCTTCGCCCTGCTCGGCCAGGCCCCGATCGACGTGGGCATGGAGGCGCTCGGACGCGCGGTGTCGCGCTACGCGCGCCAAGGCGTCACCACGGCCCAGGACGGCGCGGCCGACATCCCGACCCTGCAGCTCCTGCTGCGGATGGATCGCGAGGAACGCCTGCCGATCCGCGTCGTCGCCTTCCCGCTGGCACCGATCGCACTCCAGATGATCGCGGGCGACCTCGCGATCGACTTC
>Ga0114931_10001166_pt1 | contig 33381 bp, 27 predicted proteins | sample 2SBtaG_FD_89579 | JGI IMG/M metagenome (GOLD analysis project Ga0114931, IMG submission 89579) | Deep subsurface microbial communities from Kolumbo volcano to uncover new lineages of life (NeLLi) - 2SBTROV14_V59a metaG | ecosystem: Environmental > Aquatic > Marine > Volcanic | place: Kolumbo...
CCCAGCCTACCAGAGCCGGCCGGCCGCGGGTACCGCAGGCGGTCGGGGATCGGGTACCGTGTGCCGTAGCGACCCGGTCGCCCGGATCACCACGGGCAGATCACCACGGGCCCGACCCGTCTCCCACTCCCCCGCGGCCATGGCAGCCTCCACCCACCACCCCGTTTCGCGAACGCTGCGCGAGCCTGGCGGGTGGACCCTGGTGGCACTCGGTATGGCCTACTTCGCCCGTGTCCTCTTTTTCGGCCAAACCCTCTACTTCCGCGATCTCTACCTGATCTACCTGCCGCAGAGACGACTGCTCGCCGAACTCTGGCGCAGCGGCGTGGTGCCATTGTGGAATCCGCTTTACCACGGCGGCATTCCCCTGCTCGCTGACATCAGCAACGCTGCCCTTTATCCGAGCACGCTCCTGTACTGGGTCTTCCCCAACATCCTGGCCTTCAACCTGGAGATCGTGCTCCACCTCATCGGCGCCAGCCTCGCAGCCTATCTGCTCGCCCGCAGCCTGGGGCTCGGCCAGGGCGCGGCATTTGTCACCGGTGTGGGGTTTGCCTACTGCGGCTTCGCTCTATCGCTCACCAACCTGCTGGTGGTCCATCTCGCGCGCCCCTACCTGCCGCTGATGCTGTGGACCTGGCATCGGTTCTTGACCGGCAACGGCCGGCGTTGGTTGCTCGGGACGGTGCTGCTCGGCGGCCTGCAGGTGCTCGCTGGCGGGCCCGAGATGATCGCCATCAGCCACCTCACGCTGGCGCTTTGGGGCCTGGGCTTTGCGCGTGGGTGGCGTCGTCTTCTGCGGATCTCGGCTGCCTGGCTGGCAGTGGTTGCTGGGGTCCTCGCCCTCGGCGCGGTGCAGTTGCTGCCGACGGCCGAAATGCTCGCCGGCTCACCGCGCGGAAGCGGCTTCGACTACGCGGCCTGGTCGCGCTGGTCGCTGCCACCGTCGCGGCTTCCAGAGCTTCTGGTGCCCGGCTTCTTCGGCCCGGTCGACACCTACGCCGTGACCGACTACTGGGGCATGCAGCGGATCGACTTCGGCTTTCCCTACATGCTGGGGATCTATGCCGGCATCGCTCTCGTCGCCCTCGCGGGGCTCGGTCTCAGCAGCCGTGGACGCCTGCCCCGTCGCCTGGTGCTCATGCTCGCCGGCCTCACGGTGGTGGCAGTGGTGGCCGCGCTCGGGCGCTCCTGGCCGTTTTTCGAGCTGATTTACCACGCCTTGGCACCGGTGCGGATCTTCCGCTTCCCGATCAAAGCCCTGGGCTTCGCCACGCTACCCCTGGCCATGCTCGCTGGACTGGGCTTCGATGCGGTGGTGCGCGGCCACCACAGCGCTCGCGCCGCAGGCGTCACCACCCGCATGGTGAATGGCTCGTTGTGGGCCGTTACGCTCGGCGGCGGGCTGCTCGCCAGCGTCCTGCGCCTGGGTCCCAGCTTGAGCGCGCCGCTGCTCGCTCTGGCCTTCGGCCGCAGCGATGACACCGTGCGCCTCGGCCTGGCCGCGGCGTTCGCCCACACCACACTCTTCGCCGCGCTCACAGCCCTGCTGCTCGCCGCCTGCGCGCGCCGAGCACCCAGCGGCAGACGCTTCGCGCCCCTGCTGCTGGCGCTCGCCGTCGCCATGGATCTGATGATCGCCGGGCGCCCGCTCAACCCGGCGGCACCCGCCACACTGCTCGAGGCTCCGCCACGCGCCGCGGCCCGGGTGCGTGCCGTGGCCGGCGATGGCCGCCTCTACCGCACCGAGGATCCACCGATCGAGGTCCCGGTGCCCGGCAATGAGGCCATCTGGCGCTACCGACTCAACATCGAGGGGCTGGCGTTTTACCTCGGCGCGTCCTACGGCATCCCGGTCATCTTCCACCAAGACTATGATGGGCTGGCGCCCGCGCGCATCGTGCGTCTCGAACGCCTGCTCGAGAGCCTGCCGTGGGAGCGGCGCGTGGCCTGCTATCCGCAGCCGGCGTCAGCGCGGTGCTCACCCGCGAGGCCCCGAGGGTCCCTGGGCTCGAGCTGCGCGCTGTGATCGAGGTCCCGGGTCCACCGCTCGAGCTGTTTCGCAACACCCATCCGGTGCCCCAGGCGCGCTTGGTCGCCCGCTGGCAACCCGCCCCGAACGACGACCTCGCTCTGCGCGCGCTCGCCCATCCGCGCTTCGACCCGCGACGCCATGCGGTGATCTCCAGCCAGTCCGCGCGTGAGCACGCGAACGAATCATGCAGCGACCCCGATCAAGGCGTGCGTGTCCTCGAGCACAAACCCGAGCGCTGGCGCCTCGAGACCCACAGCGTCTGCGATACCTACCTGGTGCTGCAAATGGGATTCGACCCAGGATGGAAGGTCCGGGTCGACCACCTGGAAGCCACACCGGAACGTGCCGATTTCGCCTTCAGCGCCGTTTTCCTGCCGGCCGGGACCCATCGGGTCGAATGGCGCTATGCCCCGCGTTCGGTCACCTACGGTGCTGCCTTGAGCTGCGCCACGCTGCTGCTGCTGGTCGGGCTGCTGATGGCCGGGCGCGCGCGATCATGGACGCGATCATTGAAACGGTGACGCCAGTACAAAGCTCCACAGGCTCCGGCGGTAGTCGGCCCGGCCGGCGAGGTGCTCATGCCATAGATGCGCGATCGTGGCGTGATCGAACCAGCCGCCGGATCGCGCGTATTCGAGCGCCGCTTCAACGCGCCCGCGAAGCACGGTCCGCAACCAGTCCGCCTGCGGCACACCCAGACCCTTCTTGGGCTTGTGCATCAGCGCAGCGGGAAGCATCTCGCCGGCCAAGCGCCGCAGCAGCCGCTTGCCATGGCCGCGACGAAAGATCAGCGCTGGCGGCAGGCTGGAAAGCAGGCCAGCGACCTCGGGGGCGAGAAAGGGCGCGCGCACCTCGAGCGAATGGAGCATGCTCGCGCGGTCGACCTTGGTCAGGATCGAGCATTCCAGGTAGGTCTCGACCCAGGTCGCGATCTGGGCGTAGAGTGCGCCGTGCTCGCGGGCGCGGCGAAAGGCACGGCGGCTGGGCTCGAGCACCGCTTCGACCTCGAGCTCGGCCACCAACTCGGGCTTCATGGCGGTGAGCGCCAGGGCCAAGGGCAAGCTCGCCATCCATCCCTGAACCCGCTCCTCGGGAGGATGCGCGAAGCCCTGCGCCAGGTGCCGCACCCTGAACCGCAGGGCATTGTTGGCTGGCGACGGCGGCAGCAGCCGCTCGAGCCGGGCCAGCGCCCGCTGCCAGAACCGGCGCGGCACAAGAAGCTCGAGCAGGCGCGAGGGGCCCCAGGCACGGAAAGGGTCATAGCCAGCCTGCAGCTCGTCGGCACCGTCGCCACCGAGCACCACAGACACATGCTCGCGGGCGAAACGACACAGGAGCGCGGTGGGCACGATGCTCGGATCCGCGAAAGGCTCGGACAACCGTGCCCAGACATCCTCGAGCGCCTGGGTCAAATCCGCACCCGAGGCCACCACCTCCCGGTGCTCGGCGCCGATCGCCCGGGCCATGACCCGCGCCGAGGCACGCTCGTCAAACGAATCTTCCTCGAAACCCACGGTGAAGGTGCGGATGGTGTCGTCCGGCCGCAGGTGACGCCACAGCGCTGCCAGCGTCGAACTGTCGATGCCCCCGGAGAGAAACAGACCGACCGGCACATCGCTACGCAGCCGCCAGAGGACAGCACGCTCCAGTCGCTCACGCAGGGCCACCACTGCCGGCCCGGCGGCCATCGGCTGCGGTGCCGGAGTGAAGGTGAAATAGCGACGGCTGGCCAGCACCTCACCCCGAGCGTCGAGCTCCATCCAGCTCCCGGCTGCGAGCTTACGAATCCCTCGATATATCGTGTGGGTGCCGGCCAGCCCGTCGTAGACCAAGTAGCGCGCCACGCCCAGCGGGTCGACCGCGGGCGGGCCGCCGGGAAGCCGGGCGAGAAGTCGTAGCTCACTGGCGAAGGCCAGCACGCGGGAGCCATCATCCAGGCGAATGCGGCCCCAAAACAGCGGCTTCTTGCCCCACCGGTCACGCGCCAGAACGACCTGCTCGGCCGCCGGACGGTACCAGGCAAAGGCGAACATGCCATCGAGACGTGGCAGCAGATCCAGCCCCCAGGTCTCGAGCCCAGCGAGCAGCACCGCGGTGTCATAGCGTCGATCGGGCACCTTGCCGCGGGCCTCGAGCGCGTCCGCCAGCTCGCGGTAGTTGTAGATCTCGCCGTTCAGGACCAGCACCGAGTCGCCGCTGGCCGAGACCATCGGCTGATTGCCACCGGCGTCTGGACCGAGGATCGCCAGCCGGCGGTGGCCGAGCGTCAACGCCGGATCCGCACGCACACCCTCGCCATCGGGCCCACGGTGGCGGAGTTCACCGATCAGCCGGCGGACCAGGTGTGGGCCGCGCGAACCACCGATCCCGAGGATGCCGCACACCGGCCGTTCACCCGACCTCGTCGTCCGGCCGCTCGAAGCGCAACTCGATTTCCTCGAAACCGCCGACCCAGTAGGCGAACAGCCGAGAAAAGGCCATCGGTGCGCGATTGGCGAGCGCATCGATCACCACGCCCAGCACCCGTGCCAGCGTTCGGCTGAGGGTCGACGCCACCCACGGCTTGAGGTAGCGCTGCGCATTCCAGCGCAGGCGCATGCCAACCAGCGAGAACGCAGTACCCACATACCAGGGAGTCATCGCCGGATCGAAGAAAAGCGGGAACGACACGTCGAACCCGCATTTGTGCTCGGGATGGGTAAAGCCGCGGGTGAAGTGCGGAACCTGAACCAGCAGCACACCGCCGGGACGCAGCAGGCGATGACACTCGCGCATGGCGACAAACGGGTCTGTAAGGTGCTCGAGCAGGTGCGAGGCGAGGATGGCATCGAAGCTGCCGCTGGCGAAGGGATAGGGAGGATGATCGAGGTTCGACACCACCTGAGCAGGCGTGCGCAGCGACCAGTCGGTGTTGATGTAGCCGGCGAGCGGGTACTGGGCGCAGCCGAGGTTCAGCTTGCGACCCGCGATCTCGGGTAGCGGATCGCGATGCTCAGCCATGTACCCGATCCGCCGGCTGCGGAGCATCGCCCGCGGGCGCCGGACGAGGGCCCCCGAGCACCTTCTCGATCCAGTCCGGGGTCGGATCGCGCAGGTCACGGTGAACGCGCACCACCATCTCGCCCAAAATGCCAAAAAAAAGTGACACCACCGCGCCGATCGAGAAGGTCGCGACCAGGGAGGGCAGCGGCGTCTGGATGAAGCTCGCCTGATAGTCGATGCCGACCAGTCGCAGCCAGCCGTACTTGAACACCACCATGAACGCCAGCGCCATTGCGGCCAAGGCCGCAAACAGCACGGCCGCCTGGCCGAAAAAGTGCATCGGGCGGTCCGCATAGCGACTGATAAAGCGAATGGTCGCGAGATCCAACCCGACCTTGAGCACGCGATCGGTACCGTAGTGACTCCTGCCGTGGCGCCGTGGGCGATGGTCGACCTCGAGCTCGGTGATGCGCGCGCCGAGCGGCGCCAGAAACACCGGGATGAAGCGATGCATCTCACCGCGCAGATGAAGCGGACGCAGCAGATCGGCACGGTAGGCCTTGAGCGTGCACCCGTGGTCGTTGAGCGCCACGCCCGAGAGCATCGAGATCAGACGGTTGGCTGCCCAGGACGGCCAACGCCTCGACAATGCCCGGTCGCGTCGATGACGGCGCCAGCCGCTGACCACGTCGAAGCCCTGGTCCAAGCGCGCCAGCAGACGCGGGATGTCCGCGGGGTTGTTCTGGCCATCGGCATCGAGCGCGACCACCACCCGCCCGGTGGCCAGGCGAAAGCCCACTGCGAGCGCCGTGCTCTGGCCAAAGTTTCGCCGCAGGCACACCACCCGCACAGTGATCGCATCGTCGGTCTCGGCCAGCAATGCTTCGAGCACCGCACGAGAATCATCTGTAGAACCATCATCAACATAGATAATCTCCGAACAAAGGGTCAGACCCATGAGCACTTGACGCAAGGCGCGATCGAGAGGGCGCAAGTTGCCCACCTCGTTGTGCAGCGGCACCACGACCGCAAGATCCGTCGCGGCCTGCGTCCTGGCGGCACTCATGCCCGGCCCCCGGAGAGCTCCTCCGGCGTTCCCCGCGCGGGCGGGCGCGCGTCAACGCCCCAACTCATGCGCCGGCTATGTTCGAGCCCCGCGATTCGCCATCCGGCATTCGCCACCAGATCCTCCACCTCGACACGCGACAAATAGTGCGCGACCGGTGCCAGGGCATGGTCAAAGGCGATGGCGTAGACCTTGCGGAAGCCGAAGCCACCCAACCAGCGCAGGTATTCGCCGTAGGTCATGCGCGCGGCGAGCCAGGGAGCGCTGCGCGCCAGGCGGGCGAACAGAAACACCGGTACCCCCAGCCCAGCACACAGCATCCGCAGAGGACCGAGCGGCAGACGCGCGCTCAAACGTCTGATGGGATTGACCAGGAGGAGGATCCATCCATTCCCTTCCCGGCCATACAACCAGACTTGAAACCAACCGTCCGCTCGGATGGCCGGCACCAAGCGAGCGAATCCGCGCGCGGGATCCGGCAGATGGTGCAACACCCCCAGGGCGTAGGCAGCATCGAAAACCGCGGGACGAAGCGGTGGATGGTAAATATCCCCTTGCACGATGCACACCTCGGAGAGATGTCGCGTGTTGGCGAAGGCCGCATCGACCGCGTCCCCAAGATCGAGTCCGACCACGCGACGCGCCCCATGCTGAACCGCGAGGACGGCATGACGGCCCATGCCACAACCGGCGTCCAGCACCGTGGTCCCGGCCAAGTCGGCAAGCGCATGCGGGGAAAACCAGGTGGCCATGCTGGTGCGCTCCTGGCCGGGGTCGAAGTCGGCGAAGCGCTTCCAGGCATAGCCGAATCGCTGGGCCGTCTGGTCTCGAGCGGCGCTGCGTTCAGCAGCCCCGGGAAGCAGACGTGCGACCCCGCCAGCGACCGGGAACGTATGCCCGGCGCTCGCGCACACGAGCTTGCCGCCGATCACGTGGCCGTCTCCGGCCTCCTCGTCGACGCTCGCCAACGCCAGCGAGGCACCGCAGGCAGGGCATGCCAGGAGATCGAGGAATCCGCGTCGCAACTCGGGTGCTCCTTCTAGCCATCGATACCGAGGAGGGTCGGATCCTACCGCAAGCACACGCCACCGGCGGCGGCTCACCCCCGGCAGATTCTTGCAGCGGGCTACTCGCGCACAGTGGGTAAGGCTGCCTGCCGGCGACGTTCGGCGGCTTGGCGCTCGAGCTGCTTGCGTCGCGGGCAGGCGGCGCAGGTGAGCGGATCGCCGTCGTGGTCGAAGATGCCCGGGCCGCCGCAGGAGCCGCGCAGACAGGGCCGCTTGAAAAACAGGCCGACCGCCATGATCAGCATGGCGATGCCGAAGAAAAGTGCGGTGAGAAAAAGCAGGAGCACAGCATTCATGGGCCTTCTCCTGTGGGATTCGGGTGCGCAGCGTCGAGCAGCCGCTCGAAGGCATGGCTCGCTCGCTCGGTGAAGCCGCCGTTTTGCGCTCGGACCAAGAGCAACGCAGCGATGTCATGGCGCTCGGCTGCTGCCAGGCCTTCTTCCGGGCCGAGCACCATCAACGCCGTGGCCCAAGCGTCCGCGCGTGCGCAGTCCTCCGCCACCACGCTGGCGGACGCCAGACGGTGTCCGATCGGCCGCCCGGTGCGTGGGTCGATGATGTGGGATATCCGCGCGCCTTCGAGCTCGCGGTAGTTGCGGTAGTCTCCCGAGGTGGCGAGCGCAGCGTTCTTGAGTGGCAGAATGCGCGCCGCCTGGCCGCGCACTTCGATCGGCCGCTCGACGCCCACCCGCCAATGCCTACCCCCCGGACGCTCGCCCCGCGCCCGCATCTCACCGCCGACCTCGACCAAGAAATCGGCGACACCTCGGTTGGTGAGTGCGGCAGCCACCCGATCGACCGCGTAGCCCTTGGCAATCCCCGAGAGATCGACGAACACGTCGCTGCGCGCTTTGGTGACCTGGTGCCGCGACGGATCGAGGGTCAGTTGCACGCGCGCATCGATGCGCTCGAGAAGCGATGCAAGCGTCTCTTCGTCCGGAGCCTGGGCCATGTCTTGCGGTCCGAAACCCCAGGCATTCACCAACGGGCCGACCGCCACATCGAATGCGCCGTCACTGGCCCGCGTCACCGCCAGCGCTTGCTCGAGTACGCCGAAGGTGGCCGGCGTGAAGACGAAGGCACGGTCTGCGGGCTGGCGATTGAAGCGCATCAGCTCGGAATCGTCACGGTAGGTCGACATGGCGCCGTCCACTGACTCGAGAGTGGCAGCGATGTCGCCCGCCAGCGCGGCGCGCCTGGGCGGGTCAAGGGCGGCCGCCACCTTGACCGTGAAGGTGGTACCCATCGTGGTACCCGAAAAGACCGCGATCTCTTCCTGCTGGCGGGGCGCCTGGCAGGCCATGAGCGCAGCGCACACGGCCGCGAACAAGGCTGCCCGCGGGACTGTCACCGGCCCGCCGGCGACGGCATGTCTCATGCTTGGAGGTCTGCTCGGGTGTCGTTCGCTCATGGTCGAAGCCCACGCAGCGTCATGCAGCGAGCGACCGCCGCGGCGGCCCTGGGCATCGATCACCCGCTGAGAACAGTGAGCATCATTCCCCGATCTTCGTCTACCCAAAATCGTCGAACAGAATGTTTTCCGACTCGACGCCCAAATCATCGAGCATCTTCATGCAGGCCTTGAGCATCATCGGTGGACCACAGAGATAGTACTCGACGTCCTCGGGCGCCGGATGGTCTTTCAGGTAGTTGTCGAACAGGACCTGGTGGATGAAGCCGGTATAGCCTTCCCAGTTGTCCTCCGGCAGTGGTTCGGAAAGCGCCAAGTGCCACTCGAAGTTGTCGTTCTCCGCGGCGATGGAATCGAAATCCTGGACGTAGAAGGCCTCGCGCAGGCTTCGCGCGCCGTACCAGAAGGAGACCTTGCGCTTGGTATGCACCCTGCGAAACTGATCGAAGATGTGTGAACGCATCGGCGCCATGCCCGCGCCACCACCGATGAATACCATCTCTTGGTCGGTCTCCTTGGCAAAAAACTCACCGAAGGGACCAGCGATGGTGACCTCATCTCCGGGCTTGAGACCAAAAATGTAGGATGACATCTTGCCCGGAGGTGTGCCGTCCGGCGCCCGCGGTGGTGGCGAGGCGATCCGTACATTGAGCATGATGATTCCCTTTTCATCAGGATAGTTCGCCATCGAGTAGGCTCGCACGACGTCCTCATCCACCTCAGAAACATATCGCCACTGTTTGAATCGGTCCCAATCGGCACGGTACTCCGGCTCAACCTCGAAATCCTCGTAGCGCACGACATGCGGCGGACACTGGATCTGGATGTAACCACCCGCCCGGAACGGAACGTCTTCGCCTGGCGGAAGCTCGAGCACAAGCTCCTTGATAAACGTGGCGACATTGTGGTTGGAGTGCACCTTGCAATGCCATTGGCGCACGCTGAAGATCTCGGGTTCGAGCTCGATCTTCATATCGCCCTTGACCTTCACCTGGCAGGACAAGCGGCAGCCCTCACGGGCTTCGCCCCGCGACACGTGGCTGGTCTCGGTGGGCAGCATGGCGCCGCCGCCTTCGCGCACAGTGACCTTGCAGACCCCACAGCTCCCCTTGCCGCCGCAGGCCGATGGGATGAAGATCCGGTTGGCGGCGAGGGTGCTGAGCAAGGTTGCACCGGAGCGGACCTTGAGCGCTTTGTCCGGATCATCGTTGATCAGGATCGTCGCCTCGCCCGCCGGTACCAGATACCGGCGCGCCACCAGCAGGATGCTCACCAGCGCCAGGATGACGAAGGTAAACATGAACACGCCGAGCGCGATCGTTACCATGCGTGGCCTCTCCTCTCCTCGGTTTCCGGCAGCGCCTACAGCGCGATCCCCGAAAACGCCATGAACCCGATCGCCATCAGACCGGTGAGAATGAACGTCAGACCCAGCCCGCGCAGGCCGGCCGGAACGTTCGAGTAGCGAAGCTTCTCGCGGATCGCTGCCAGCGCCATGATCGCCAAGGCCCAGCCGATTCCGGAGCCAAAGCCAAACACCGCGCTCTCGCCGAACGAGTAGTCACGCTCGACCATGAACAGCGAGGCGCCGAGGATGGCACAGTTCACCGCGATCAGCGGCAGGAACACCCCGAGCGCACCGTAGAGCACAGGCACGAAGCGATCGAGCGTCATCTCGACGATCTGAACCATGGCAGCGATGGTGCCGATGTAGGTCAAATAGCCGAGAAAAGACAGGTCGGTGCTGGCGAATGATGGCGACACCCAGGTCAAGGCGCCTTCCCTGAGCAAGTAGTTATAGATTAGATTGTTGGCCGGCACGGTGACGCCGAGCACGAAGACCACCGCGAAACCGAGACCGACCGCTGTCTCGACCTTCTTGGAGACCGCGAGAAACGAGCACATGCCCAGTAAGAATGCCAGGGCCATGTTCTCGATGAAGATCGACTTAACTGCCAGGCTTAGGTAGTGCTCGAGCATGCTAGTCCTCCTCCACCTGCTCGGGCTTCCAGGTACGGATCGCCCAGATAAAAAGGCCGATGATGAAGAATGCCCCCGGCGAGAGCACCATGAGTCCGTTGGGCACGTACCAACCGCCGTCCGTGACCACCGGCAGCACGGTCAGTCCGAAGATCTTGCCGGTGCCGAGCAGCTCACGGACAGATCCCGTGCCGAGCAAGATCAGACTGTAGCCGAGACCATTGCCCAAAGCGTCGAGAAAGCTGAGCCATGGACCGTTTTGCATGGCGTAGGCTTCGGCCCGTCCCATCAAAATGCAGTTGGTGATGATCAGACCAACGAACACCGACAACTATTTGCTGATTTCGTAGACGTAGGCCTTGAGCACCTGATCGGCGATGATCACCAGCGAGGCAATCACCGTCAGTTGCACGATGATGCGGATCGATGGCGGGATCCGGTTGCGAATCAGGCTGATGCTCACATTGGACCCGATCAGCACGCCGGTCACGGCCAGCGACATCACCACGGTGGTCTGGAGCTTGGTGGTCACCGCCAGTGCCGAGCAGATGCCGAGCACCTGGAGCGCGATGGGGTTGTTATGGATGAGAGGATCGAGGACGACCCTGGACGCTTTCTCAGCCATTACGCCGCCTCCTTGGCACCGATCTGTGCCTGGTACTTTTCGAAAAACGGTCCGAATCCTTGCGGACCGAGCCAGAACCTCAGCATGTTTTTGACCCCGCGACTGGTGATCGAAGCGCCGGACAGACCATCGACGCGGTAGGGATCCTCTTCCGGGGTGCCGGCTTGGCCCTTGATCAGTTCGATCTTGACCTGGCCATCATCACCGAAGACTTTGCGCCCTGGCCACAGGCTCTTCCAGCGCGGATTGTCGACCTCGCCGCCGAGACCTGGGGTCTCCTTGTGCTCGTAGTAGGTCAGCCCGCGCACCGTTTCGAGATCGGTATCGAGCGCGATGAAGCCCAGAAGTGTCGACCACAGGCCATAGCCCTCGACCGGCAGCACCAGCATCTGGACCGCACCATCCTCGTCGTTCAGCACTTCGAAGACCTGCGCCAACTTGGGAAGCCGCGTGATTCTCGACGGGTTGGCCGGTGCTGCGACGCTCTGCTCCGGATCCTTCTTCGCCTTCTGTTGGTCGTAGCCGGCAGCGTCGCCTTCGACAAACTCACCGGTCGCCAGATCGACCAGACGCGGACGAATGCGCTTCATCAGTCGGTCGACCTCGTCACCCGCAACCTTGGCACCGGGCGCGATCAACCCAGCCGCTTCGAGCACATTCTTCTGCTTGAAGATCGCCTGGTTCTTCTCTTGCATCTCGTGCAGCGTCACCGCTGACGAGGAGACCAGAATGGCACAGGCGATACAGACCGCCGCGGAAAAGAGGACGATGTAGCGAACGCTAAACTGCATAGCGCGCCTTCCTTCTTCGAATGTTCGCCTGAACGACGAAATGGTCGATGAAAGCCGCGAACACATTCATGAACAGAATCGCCAGCATGACACCTTCTGGAAATGCCGGATTGAGTACTCGGATGAAAATGGCCATTACTCCGATGCCGAAGCCATAGATCAGGCGTCCGGTGTTGGACTGGGCACCCGAGACCGGGTCCGTGGCCATGAACACGATGCCGAAGGCCCAGCCACCGAGCACCATGTGCCAGTAGAAGGGCACGTTAAGCAGCAGGTTGGTCTCGGAGCCGATGGCATTGAGCAACAGCGATGTGAGCACGGTTCCGGTCGCGGCGCCCGCCATGATCCGCCATGAGCCGACCTGCGTCACGAGCAAGACCAGCGCGCCGATCAAGCAGGCGAGCGTCGAGGTCTCGCCCATCGATCCAGGGATGAATCCGAGAAAGGCATCCCACCAAGTGATGCCCTGGGCCGTCCCGAGGATCGCCGCCTGGCCGCCCGCCGCACCATTCGCCAATGCCGTGGCCCCCGAGTAGCCGTCGGCCGAGGTCATGGCCGCGGTCCACACAGAGTCTCCTGAAATCTGGCCCGGATAGGCGAAAAACAAAAACGCCCGTGCGGTGAGTGCGGGGTTGAGGATGTTCATGCCCGTGCCGCCGAAGACTTCCTTGCCGATCACCACGCCGAAGAGGATGCCCAGCGCAACTTGCCACAAGGGCACCGTGGCTGGCAGGACCAGCGGGAAAAGCATACCAGTAACCAGGAAGCCCTCGTTGATGTCGTGCTTGCGGACCATGGCGAACACCGCTTCAGCCAGGCCGCCTACCGCGAAGGTGACCAACAGCACCGGCAGGTAGTAGAGCGCACCATGGACCACGCAGGCGAGCAGGCTGTGTGGATCGAAGGCCAGCCCGAGCGCCTGCATCGCCGCGGTCTGCCAATCCGCCAGCGGTGTGGCGCCGGCCGCGATCGCGCGGTGCGCTTCGAGGCCGGTGTTGTACATCGCCATGGCGACCGCCGGTAGCAAGGCGAAAACGACCACGATCATGATGCGCTTGAGGTCGACCGCATCGCGCACATGGGATGCGCCGCGGGTGACCTTGCCGGGGGTGAACAGGAAGGTGTCTTGGGCTTCCCACAGTGGATAAAGCTTCTCGAGTTTGCCGCCCTTCTCGAAAAGCTTCGCCTGACGGTCGAGGATGCGTCGCAGTGCTTTCATGCTCCCTAGCCTTCCTTCTCGATCATGGTCAGCACATCGCGCAAGTACGATCCGTACTCGATCTTGCTCGAACAAACGAAGCTCAACACCGAAACATCCTCTTCCGTCAGCTCCAGCACGCCGAGTTGTTCGGCGCGCTCGACATCATGCATCACCAATGCCTTGAGCAGGAAGGTCGATGGGATGTCGAAGGGAAAGACGCGTTGGTGCATGCCGATCGGCACGATGGCGCGATCGGAGCCGTGGGTACTGGTGTCGAGGGCAAAGCGCTTGCCCGGCAACAGACGCGAAAGGAAGGCGTTGAGGGTGGAGAACTGATCGCCACCGGGCGCCATCCAGCCCAAGAACGTCCGCTCGCGCCCTTCGGGCAGCACCGAGATCTGATTGGCGAAGCGACCGAGGAAGCCGCCCGCCTCACCCATCGCCCGGCGCCCGGAAAGCACCGAGCCGGAGAGCACCCGCTGCTCGCCTTGGTTCAGCTCGCCGGCCACCAACTCGTCGATGGCAGCGCCCAGGCGCGTGCGCAGCAGACGCGGCCGCTTGACGCCAGGACCGGCGAGCGCCACCACCCGCGCCGGATCCAGCTCCCCGCTATGGAAGAGCTTGCCGATCGCGATCACATCCTGGTAGCCGACGTACCACAGCGAACGCGCGCGACTCGCCGGCTTGAGCACGTGAATATGAAGTCCTGCAGTGCCTGCCGGATGCGGCCCAATAAAGGTCTCGCGGCGGATCTTGCCACTGGCTGGCACCGGCAGGTCAGCGCCCGGGCCCTGGCAAACAAAGGTCTCGCCGTCGCTCAGCTTGGCCACCGCGGCAACGCCGCGCTCGAAGTGTTCCTCTTGTCCGGCGAGCACCACCGCCGCCTCGGGTGCGAGCGGCTGCGAATCGGTGGCGGTGACAAAGACCGCTGCCGGACGGCCGGCGGGATCCGCGACCGTGCCGAACGGGCGGCTGCGAATCGCCGTCCACAACCCGGATTCCACCAGCAGCGCCCGCACCTGATCGCCGGAGAGCTCGGCCGGATGCTTGCCGGTGTCTTCGGCGAAGCGCACGGTGCCCTCGCCCCCGGAACGTTCCTCCCGACTCAGCTCGATGACCACGCTCACCAGTGCCCGTCGCTGTGCGCGGTGTATGCCCACGACGTGACCGCTGCCGGGAGCTGTATAGCGAACCCCGGAAGTTTTCTTGTCGGCAAACAGCACTTGGCCACGGCGTACCGCATCGCCGACCGAGACCTGCATGGAGGGCTTCAAGCCGACGTAGTCGGCGGCGACCAGCGCCACCCGTGCCACAGCACGGCTTTGCTCGATCCGCTGTTCCGGTACGCCCGCAATCGGCAGGCGAAGCCCTTTCTTGATCTTGTGGACAGCCATAGCTCGAATCCGGTTGATCCCTTGTGGATGTTCGGTAGAGGTTGCCTTGCGGATTGGCGGCCGGGTACAACGCGGTGGGCTCGGGTCCGACCACGCTCGCGAGCCGCGCCGACGGCCGCCGGGCGGCCATTGTGCCACCGAGCGTGGGCCACGCCAAGGAGTTTGTCAAACTTTCCACCCTCTGCCACCCTCGACGGGGCGCCAGACGAGCAGCGCGAGCGTCGCCAGTGCTGCCATCGCAGCCGCGAACCAAAAGGGCGCCGACGCGCCGAATCCCTGCCAGCCGCCGACACCGTGCCAAAGAACACCCGCGACCACGGACGCCGGGAGGTCGAGTACTCCGACCGTGGCGGCGAACAGACCGAAGGCTTTGCCGCGTGCAGGCGCGGGCACCAGGTCGGCGATGAAGGCCCGGGCGGTGCCGTAGGAGAGCCCATAGTAGAGGCCGTACACAGCGGCCAGGGCCCACACCGCAGCACCGCTCTCGGCCTGGGCGAGCCCTAGATAGACCAGGGCATAAAGCATCCAGCCAGCGACCAGCACCGGTCGCCGGCCGATGCGGTCGGCGAGCGAACCGCTCCAGGTGCTGGTGGCCGCGTAGACCAAGTTGAGGGTCAGCAGCATGCCCAGCACGCCGAGCACCGAGAGACCGCGCGCGTCCGCGAGCAACACCAGGAAAGCGTCCGCCGAGTTGCCCAGCTCGAACAGGCCAGCGATCGCCAAGAAGGCGAAGAAAGGACGTGGCAACGCGCGCCAGCCCACCGTGGGTCCCGGCGTCTTGTGCGCCCGCCGGCCCGCCGCATGGGGAGTGGACGGTACGTCGCGCGCGAGGGTGGCGAGCGCGAGCACGGCAAGCAGCGCCGGCAGGATGCTGATCAGCACCACCCGATGGAAGGTCTCGGCCCGCAGGCCCTGGGCGGCGCCTTGCTGCCAGGCGACCACCGCCAGCGCCACCGCCAAGCCGAGCGCCGCGCCCGCCGTATCGGCCGCCCGGTGCAGACCGAAGCCGAAGCCTCGACGCCGCGCTTCGAGGCTTTCGGCGAGCAAGGCATCGCGGGGCGCGGTCCGCACGCCCTTGCCCACCCGGTCGAGCCAACGCACCACCGCCACGCCGCCCCAGCTCGCGGCGAGCAGAAAGAGCGGCTTGGCCACGCTCGAGATGCCATAGCCCACGACCGCCAGCGCCTTGCGCGCCTCGAGCCGATCACTCCACCACCCCGACGCCACCTTGAGCAGGCTGGCCGTGGCCTCGGCCACCCCCTCGATCACGCCGATCACGCTGGCGCGCACACCGAGCGGCCCGACCAAAAACAGCGGCAGCAGGTTGAGCACCATCTCACTCGAGAGGTCGGTGAGGAAACTGGTCAGACTCACTGCCAACAGGTTGCGGCGGCCGAGAGTAGCCGGCGGCGGCACGGCGGAAGAAGGACCGGAGGACGAGGGTGCAGACGCAGATCTCATCGGCGCAGGATAGCGCCGTGTCAAGCTGCGGTATCGTCGGATCCGCTTCGTACCCCGCGTCGGACGTCATGGCCCGAAAACCGATTCTCATCCTCCACACCGGCGGCACCATCGGTATGCGCCGGGGACCGCGCGGCTACGAGCCAGATCCGGGCTTTCTGGCTGCCCGCATGGCGGAGATGCCGGAGTTCCAAAGCCGCGCACTGCCCGCCTGGGAGCTCGAGGCCTTCGATCCACTGCTCGACTCCGCGAACATGACCCCGAAAGACTGGCGGAGGATCGCAACTGCGATCGCGAAACGCCACGAGGAATTCGACGGCTTCATCGTGGTTCATGGAACCGACACCATGGCCTACTCGGCTTCGGCCCTGTCATTCATGCTCGAGGGCCTGGCCAAACCAGTGGTGCTCACCGGCTCGCAGATCCCGCTCGCCGAGGTCCGCTCGGACGCGCGTGAGAATCTGATCACCAGCCTGCTGATCGCAGCCCAGCAACCGTTCCCCGAGGTCTGCGTGTTCTTTGGGGATCAGCTCTACCGCGGCAACCGCGCGACCAAGGTCTCCGCCAGCGGCTTTCGTGCCTTCGACTCCCCCAACTTCCCGCCGCTCGGCCGGGCCGGCGCCCGCATCACCCTCGATCGCAGCCTGCTGCGCGCGCCCGGCGCATCACCATTTCGTCTGCTGGCGATGGCGGATCATGAGGTGGCGGTGCTGCCCATCCATCCCGGCGTCACCGCCGGCATGCTGCAACGCTTTCTCGCCCCGCCACTCGAGGCAGCGGTGCTCCACACCTACGGCTCCGGCAATGCCCCCGATGACCCCGATCTGCTCGCCGTGCTGCGCGCGGCCACCGCCCGCGGCGCGGTGCTCGTCAACTGCACCCAATGCCTGTCTGGCGGTATCGACATGCAAGGCTATGCCACCGGCAGCGGCCTGGCCGCCGCGGGCGTGATCTCGGGCTACGACATGACCGCCGAGGCCGCCTTGACCAAGATCTTTTTCTTGCTCTCTGCGCAGCTCGATCGCGATCAGATCCGCCAGCAGATGGTTCGCAATCTGCGCGGTGAGCTCACCGTTCCGGGTCACTGAGCGGGGCGATCTCGGCCCACTCCTGCTCGCTCGGCTGGAAGATCACGCAGCCGACGCAGCCTGGGCCGGCGTGCGTGCCAACCACCGGTCCGATATCCGAGAGGATGGCCTCGGAAACGGTGAAGCGCTCGGCCAACAGGCTACTCAGGCGGTCGGCCCACACCGGTGCGGCTGCATGCGCGACCGCCGCCACGATCGGTTTCTCGGAATCGACCCGGGCGGCGACCAACTCCACCATGCGCGGATGCGCGCGACGACCACCACGCACCCGGTCGATGGCGGCGATCTCACCATCCTCGACCCCCAGAATGGGCTTGATGCCCAGCAGTTTGCCGATCGCAGCGCGAGCACGCCCGATCCGGCCACCGCGCAGCAGGTAATCGAAGGTATCGACCAGAAACAGCGTGTGCACCCGGTCGCGCCATCCCTCGAGGCGCTCGGCGATGGCGCCGGCTGGGTGGCCGCGGGCGGCGAGGCGGGCAGCAAAGAGCGCCAGGAGTCCCGTCCCCAAGCTCACGCCGCGACCATCGACGACCTCGATCCGCGCCGCGGGACGCAACGCCGCAGCGACAGAGGCCACGCTGCGCTCGGCCGCCTTGACGGCGCGGGCATAGGTTTCCGAGAGCGCCTGGGAGAGATGGACCGAGACGACATCCTGTTGCGGCAGCAACTGCTTGTAGAGCTCGGTCAGCTCTTCGACCGTCGGCGGCGCCGTGCTCGGCTGGGCATTGGCGATCTCTTGGTAGAAATCGCGAGCCTTTATATCGATCCCATCGCGAAAATGGTCGTCACCAAAGCACACCATCAGTGGCATGACGTTCAGCTCGTGCGAAGCCAGCATCGCGGGTGGCAGGTCGCAGGTCGAGTCCACCACGACCGCCGTCGCCGGCTGCGGCCGGCGCAGCGAGACGACACCCCGCGCCACCAGCTTGGAGAGGCGCTCGGCGATTCGGCCGTCCGGGATCGACAAGGCATCGAACAGCTTGGCGACCGTGACCCCCGCGGCGATGGCAGCGCACAGGACCGGGTCGGACTCGGTCTCCGCTTCGACGTCTGTGGCGAGTTCGACGCGCGCCGCGAGTTCGGGCAGCGGCATCTGCATGTCCTCGATGGTACGCACGATGAGCTCATCGAAGGTCAGTTCGAGCTCGCGGTGGGCGTCGGCGCCACCAGCGCCTGCGGTACCGAGGGTCAGGCGCAGGGAGCCGGCCTCCTTGCGGGCCAGCCGGCCGAGCGCCTTGATGCCGCGTGCACGGCCAGCGCCGGCCGCGATCACGGCGCCGGCCACAAGCTCGACCATGCCGTCTTCACCCACGGCCAGGCTTCCCGAGACCCGCGCATGATGGAGCCTTCGGAGCACTTCGAGCAGCGGCACCAGCACCAGATCGCCGAGCAGCGTGCGCAGTCCGTAGTCGGCCTCGAGGCCGACCTCGCGACCGACCAGGACCAGTCGCAAGCGGCGCACGATCTCCTCGGGTGAACGACCGCGAATGTCGAGATAGAGCACTTCGGCGGGCAGGTTGTCGTCGGCGGACGGTGCGCTGCCGAGCAGCACCAAGGAGCGCTGCATGGATGGATCGCGCAGCGAGAAGCGCTCGAGAATCGCGCCGTCACCGAAGCCCTCGAGGTCTGCGGGGGCGACGATCACGCTCGGCCCCAGGCCCTCCGCAAAGCGCAAACCCTGTTCGGCGCTCGAGACCGGAACCACTTCGTAGGCAAAGCGCGCCAGACCGTTGGCCAACGCACGGCGACGCGCCGTCTCGCGGTCGATCAACAGCACGGTGGGGCGCGTGATCAAGGACCCGCATCCTCGCAGCGCGGCCCTTCTTCTCCTTGTACGGCTTCTCCTTGTACGGCTTCTCCTTGTACGGCTTCTTCTTGTACAGCCTCGGCTTCGACCGCGGCGGGCGGTGCTGGTTCGCGGGCGATCGGGTAGGTCCCGAGCACGCGCACCGAGGCCACCAATGTCGCCACTTCAGCCAGCGCCTCGACCATCGCCTGGTCGTCGGTGTGGGCCTCGACATCGAGATAGAAACGGTAGCGCCAGGGCGTCTCCGGCACCGGACGTGACTCGAGCTTGCAAAGGTTGATGCCCCGCCGGCCGAAGCTGGTGATCACTTCCCCCAATCGGCCGGCCTGATGACGAAGTTCGACCAATAGCGAGGTCTTGCAGGCGACATCGCCTGGACAGCTTGCGCTCTGGCGCGCCACCTCGACGAAACGCGTGGCATTCGACGGCTGGTTCTGAATGCCGCGCGCCAACACCCCAAGACCCAGCATGCGCGCCGCCGAGGCACTGGCGATCGCTGCCATTTCCGGGTCGCCCTCGCGCGCCACCTTCGCTGCCGAGCCAGCGGTATCGAACTCGACCACCGGGCGAATCCAAGCGACGGTGCGCAAGTAGGCCTCACATTGCAGCAAGGCCTGGGGATGCGACAGCACGCGACGGAGGTCCTCGAGGCGAACGCCGGGCTTCGCGAGCAAGCAGTGCTCGACCCGGTTGACCACCTCGGCGTTGATCACCAGGTCATCGGTGACCAGCAAGTCGTAGGTCTCGTTGATGCTACCTGCAGTGGAGTTCTCGATCGGTAGCAGGGCGACGTCCACGATGCCCGAACGCACGGCCTCACCGGCTTGGTACACGCTCGGATGCCCGACCAGCAGCGTACCGGCTGGCCGGCCAGCATAGAGCGACTGCGCAGCCAGGTGGCTGTAGGAGCCCTCGACCCCTTGGTAGGCCACACGCAGCGGCACCGATGCACGCGACTGTACGTAGCGTTGCTGGTGCGAAATCGACATCGCCATGATCAGCCGGTAGAGGCGCTCGACGCTGCGCGGATCGATCCCTTCGGCGACCGCAATCCGGCGCACGCGGGCGAGCACCCGCTCGCCGCGCTCACGATCCTCGAAGGGGAAAGCCCGCGCCAGCTTCGACTCCGCCACCGCTTCGACCCGCTCCATGCGCCGGCGCAGCAAGACCAGCAATTCGCGGTCGATGACCTCGAGCTCCTCGCGCAGCGCTTGCAGATCGATTTCGGGTGGCTCCACGCTGGCGGTGTCCTTCATGCGACTCAGTCGACGAGGGCCACCAGCTCGACGTCGAAAACCAACATGCCCTGGGGCTTTCCCTTCTTGCCCTTGTAGGCGAGCTTCTCGGGAATCCACAGCCTCCGGGTTTCACCGACGACCATCAACTGCAAACCCTCTCGCCAGCCTTTGATCACCCCATCCAGCGGCAGCGACAACGGGTTGCCGCGCGGAATCGAGCTGTCGAACATCACGCCGTCCGTGGTCCAGCCCGTGTAGTGCACGGTCACGGTGCTGCGCGCCCGTGGATGCCTGTCGCCTTCGCCTGCCTCCAGCACCACACTGGCCAGCCCCGAGCCGGTGACCTCGGCCTCCGGCGGCGGCGCCGAGACGTCGGCGGGGGCTGGTGGCGGCGTCCTCCGCTCGAAGCGGATGAGCGAAATATCGAACACGAGCTGGCCCTGGGGCTTGCCTTCCTGCCCGTCGTAGGCCAGCTCGCCGGGAATCCAAACGCGACGCTTCTCGCCCGGCACCATCAACTGGATGGCTTCGCGCCAACCCGGAATCAGCACATCGAGACGCAGGCCCGCGGGCTTGCCGCGCGCGACCGAGCTGTCGAACACGGCGCCATCGGCGGTCCAACCCGTGTAGTCGACCAGGACGATGTCATGCGCGCGCGGACTGGCATTCCCGGTACCCACCTGAAGCACCTTCGAAAGCAGGCCCGACGGACTGTGCTCGGCATCTGCAGGTGGCGTTGCGAGGTCGGGAGGCGGCGCGATCGCGCCCTCGGCAAGGGCCAGCGTGGCGAGCGAGGCGAGCGCTGCCCAAGTGGCCGTCCAGCGCAGTACGGAAGCATGGTTTCTTGTGCTCATGACCGCGTACCGTACCTTCCGGCCGGGCGCGGCGCAAGCCCAGCGAGGGCTCTGCACTGCTCCGCTCAGTGGCTGCTGGCGTCGCGCAGCGCGCGCAAACGCGCGTCGAGCCGTTCGCGCAGCACCGGGTCGCTGGTCACCGACACGGCCTGGTCAAAAAGCCCCAGGGCCTGGTCGAAGCGGCCGTCGTCGAAGGCTTGCTGCGCGCTGTCGAGCAGGCGCCCGCGCTCGACCTCTTCGCGCGCCGCCGCCACCGTCGCTGGGTCTGCGCGACCGGCGAGCGTACCCTCCACACGCGCCTGTGCCCGCTCGAAGCGACCGGCACGCACCTCCAGCGACACCAGCCGCACCACCAGGTCGAGACGCGCCGGCAGTCGATCGATGGCCCGTACCAGACTGGCGATGCCGTCGGCCGGATCGCCACCCGGAGCCAACTGCGCGATGCCCTGCATGGCCCAGCCCTCGGCGAAGGAAGGGTCGAGCTCGCTCACCCGGCGAAAGGCTTGGCGGGCGCGATCGGCGCGGGCGCGGGCCGCCGGGCCCTGGGGCTCCAGGTCGAGGGTGCGCAGCAAATGCCGCCCCCAACGAAGATACACCACCGGATCCTCGGTGCCGAGGCGAAGCGCGTCTCGATAAAGCACCTCGGCCTCGGCGAACCGTGCTTCGAGATCATCGACCCAGGCGAGCCCGGCCAGGGCCCCGGCATGCCTGGGCTCCCGCGCCAGCGCGCGGTCGAAGTGGCGAACAGCTCCGTCCCGATCCCCCACCCTCGCGGCGAGCTCGCCGAGCTCGACCAGCATCTCGGCGGGCGGCAACGGTGTCACCGCGACCTCGAAGGCCGGCAGGGCGGAAAGTGGCAGCGTCGCTTCTTGCATGTTGCCGTCGCCCAGGTGCGCCGCCAGCTCGGCCGCCAAATCGCTCATCCGCAGGTCGAAGATCTCCTCCAACGCTCGGCCGGCATCAGCCCCTGCGGCCAGCCGGGCGAGCAAGGCGGCGGTCTTGTCGAGACGCTCGCCATCCCCCGCGAGCAGATAGTGCACCAGCAGCCAGGAACCAGCGTAGAAATCACCGACCTCCTCCGCGTCGTGACGCTTCGCGCGCGGCGAGCCGGAGAAGATCCGGTCGAGTGGCGGCACACCGTTTTTCGCCAACCAGCGCACGGCGCGTGGCACCGGTCCACCGATGTGCACCTGCTCGCCTTCGACCCGGAAGCTGCTGTAGTACTCGGCCAAGCCTTCGTTGAACCAGCGCGGAACATCGGGCAGGTTGCTGTCCACCAGGTAGTGAACGTACTCGTGGTAAATGACCGCGAATGCGCCCACGTAGCCGGGATCTGCGTCAAGGGTCAGCAGGTTGCCGTCCGGAGAGCTGAGAAACTGACCGAGAACCCGCACCCCACGGCCACCCGCCCGGCGGTAGGGCGCGTAGTGCTCCGAATCGCGAAACGCGATGATGCGTGTGGGCGCTGGCGTCTCGAGCTCGAGCCCGGGCGCGAGTTGGGCGAATGCGGCGCGAAAACGCTCGAGCGTCGCCGCCACCGCGGCGGCGCGCGCGGGCGCGGCATCGGTGGCCAGCGTCACATGCGGCGTGCGCACCGCCAGCCACGCATCCAGATCCGCCGGCTGGGCCCACAACCCGCCGGCACCGGCCAGCACCCCCCACACCGCCACCAGCGCGCCACGGGCGGATCGTTGCTGGGTCCAGGCCATCGCTTCCATGCTACCGCGCGGCCCACTGTTGCCCCTGCGAATCACCGCTCCTCGCTCTCGCCCGCCGCTGGTGCCGGTGCCGAGGCCGCCCGATGAAAACGGTCGATCGCCACCAGCAGCATGCGCACCGCTTCACCACGCGCCTCGGCCAGACCACCGAACGCGCGCAGCAGCCGCTCGGCCGCTCGGCGAAACCGAGCCTCACCGGTGCGCTGTGCCAGCTCGATGAGATTGATCGCTGCGACCGCGTTGCCCGAGGGCAAGGCGCTGTCGAAGATGTCTTTGGATCGGGCCAGAAGATCCGGGGCCGCAGGCGCCACGAAGTAGCCGCCGGTGTCGTTGTCCCACAGACGCTGGTGCTGCGCGTCGGCCAACGCCACCGCTGCTGCGAGCCAGGTCGGGTCGTCGCTCGCCGCATCCAAGTCGAGCAGCCCGCGCACCGAGAACACAAAATCCCCGAGCATGGCGCGCTGCTTGAGCCGACCCTGGCGCCAGCAATGGTGCAGGCGACCGGCCGGGTCGCGCATATGCTCGAGCACGAAATGTGCTGCGCGGGCCGCACGCGCGACCAGTGCGGGCGCGCCGAGATGATGCCCTGCCGCCGCCAGTCCCGAGATCGCCATGCCGTTCCAGTCGTCGAGTACCTTGTCATCGACCCGCGGTCGTGGACGTTTCTCACGCGCCGCGAGCAAACGCTGGAGCATGGGCGCCATCTGCGCCAGCAGCGCCTCCTCGCTCATCCGGCGCCGCGCCGCCTGCTCGGCGAGCGACGATGGCAGGTGGAGCACGTAGTACGCGCCTTCAAAAAACGGCTCGCCATCGAAGCCGAGCAGCGGCGCGAGAAAGGCGTAGTCCTCCGCTCCCAGCTCGCGGCGCAAGGCGGCAGCGGTCCAGGCGTGGAAGCCGCCTTCAAAGCCTGCGGTCTCGGCATCGATCGCCGCGTGGAATCCACCCTCCGGATCCGACAGCTCACGGTCGAGAAAGGCAGCCGTCTGCCGCGCCACGCGGGCGAACAGCGCCAGGCCGGTGCGCGCGTGGGCGCGGGCGTAGAGGCCCAGCAGGTGGCCATTGTCGTAGAGCATCTTCTCGAAGTGCGGCACCTTCCAGGCCTGGTCGACCGCGTAGCGGTGAAAGCCACCGCCCAGTTGATCGAAGATGCCGCCGAGCGCCATCTTCTCGAGCGTGCGATCGAGCATGCGACGACTGTCCGCGGCCTGCGCGCCACCGCGCGCGAGCAGCGCCTCGAGCAAATAGAGGTTGGCGGGTGTCGGGAACTTGGGCTTGGCGCCGAAGCCACCATGGTCTTCATCGAAACCAGCGGCGAGCGCGCTGGCAGCGCGCGCGACCACGTCGTTCGACGCCAGCGCACCCGGCTTGACCTGCGGCTCGAGGTGGTGGCGGATCGCTGTCGCTAACTCCTCGCCCTGGGCCACCACATCGTGCCGTCGTTCTCGCCAGGCGCGGGTCAAGGCGCGCAGCACCTCGCTGAACGCCGGCAGCCCGTGTCGAGGCTGGGGCGGAAAGTAGGTCCCGGTAAAAAAGGGTTTCAAATCCGGGGTCAAAAAGAGCGAATTGGGCCAGCCTCCCTGGCCGCTGAGGAGCTGGGTGGCTGCCATGTAGATCTCGTCGAGATCCGGCCTTTCCTCGCGGTCGAGCTTGATGCTGACGAAGCCTCGGTTCATCAGCTCGGCCGTCGCCGGATCGGCAAAGGACTCGCGCTCCATCACATGGCACCAGTAGCAAGTAGCGTAGCCGACCGAGAGGAAGATCGGCTTGTCCTCCTGCCGCGCGCGCGCCAGGGCCTCTTCGCCCCACGGGTACCAGTCGACCGGATTGTGACGATGCAGCAGCAGATACGGTGACAGCTCTGCGGCCAGACGATTGGGGGTGCCCTGCGCATCGTGCATCGGGAAAGGGTAGCAGTCCCGCTGGCGCACGGCGAACGAGCGATCGCCGGCACCAGCGCCACGGCGGCCGATCAGCGCGCTTGCGCCAGGATGTGGTCGAGCTCGGCCAGCGCCTTCTCGCTTTGCCCAGTCTCGTTGTAGAGATCGCGCAGCTTGAAGCGCAGCAAGGTGCGCACCGTGGCGGTGGTGGCCTCCGCGTCGAGCAGGCGCCGGAGATGGGGGATCGCCTGGGCCTTGGCACCCCTTTGCTCGTAGATCTCGGCGATGCCTTCGATCGCCAGGTAGGCGGCTGAGTCGCTTTTGCCCGCCATCTGAACCCAACGTTCGCCCATGCTCAGGTACTCCTTCATCAGGGCGATGAACTGGTCCGGGGCGTTGGGGTCGAATGCCCCCTGCTGGGTATTGCCCGGTGCCGCGAGCATGGCGCCCAAACAGGCGACTGCGAGCACCACGAGCAGCGAGGTCAGGGGACGTTTGCCGAGGGTTTGTAGGGTCATCGCGATTCTCCTCATCGGGATCACCGGCCGGCTGGCGCGGCGAAGTTGTTGCGAAGTGCGCGCAGCGCACGGTGAAGATGGGTCTTGACGGTGCCCGCGCGGCAGCGCATGGCCTGCGCGGTCTCGCGGGTCGACATGCCTTCGAGGTAGCGCAGAATCACCACCTCGCGCTGGCGCTCCGGCAGCGATCGAAGCGCCCGCGTCAAGTCGGTGAGGCTGGCATCTGGAGATGCGACACTGGGCTCTGCTCGACCGGCCGAGCCCAGGTCCTGGTTCGAGGCCAGGCGCCGATGGCGGCGGACCAGCTCACGTGCGGTGTTGACCACCACGCGGTACAACCAGGTGCGAAAGGCAGCACGCGGCCGCCAACGCCGATAGCCACAGGAGATGCGCAGAAACACCTCCTGGGTCACATCCTCGGCCAGGGCCGCTTCACGCGTGGTACTCCACGCCAAGCGGTAGACGTAGTCCCGGTGGCGATCAAAAAGCGTGCCGAGGGCGTCTTGATCACCAGCACGCGCGAGCAAGGCCCAATCGTCGGCCCCCGGACGCTCGCCGGCCGCCACCGGCCGGCCCACCGCGCCCGCTGGAAGCGGCTTCATGGTGGCCGGCTCGATGCGGAGCGTACCTGCGGCCTCGGTGAGGTTGCAGGCGGCAAGGGCGGCGCGGGAAGCGATGGCCGCCAGCCGGCTGCCGCCGGCCGCGGCCGCGCGACGCGCACAGCTTGCAGCCGGCGGCCGAGGACACTCAAGGACGCGCTCAGCGTCCGTGGACGTGCGCTCACCTGGGTCGCACCGCCCGTGACCATCGGTGGCGGCGCAAAGCGCGAAGACACCAGCCAGGTCAAGGACAAAGCGAGCAGCACCACCGCCGAGCCGAGCGCCAGCAGCGCCGGAGGGACGCTCATGCGCGGCCGACGCTGGCGGGAAGGCTGACCGCGCGGGCGCCGGTCCGCTCCGCGCGCCATGACCTCGGCCAGCGTGCTGCGCGAAACGAGCGCACGGTAGCCCACGCGGGCCCGGCCCAAGAGCGTCTCCAGCCTGCGAGCGGCGACCAATCGCCGCGCACAGCCGGGGCACACGGCAGCATGGGTGGCCACTGCGCGACGCAGCGCCGGCGCGAGCCCAGGCCAGGTCTCGATCCACCGCCGGAATCGCCTGCAGCTCGGGGCCGAGGTTGGTTGCTTGCCGATCCGCTTCATCACCATCTTGAAAATAATCTCACCGCCCGCAGCGGCGATCGTTCGTGAATGGCCCCGTGGGGCCAAGTGGTTGACCCATCCCATCCCCATGTTTTGCCTGCCGACCCCAAGAATCCGGGGCGACGAGCGACCTGGCGGCGGTCTGCTACACTGGCGCTCCACCCGTCAGATTCTCCCGGCGGTGCTCAGCCGGTTCTGCGCACGTGCATCGCCGCCGGACTAGGCCATGCGCTCTGCACCCTCGAAACCACCGATCCTGCCGCACATCCGGGCCCGTGCCGTGCTCGCCCTGTTCGCCGCAACCGCCACGCTCGCCGTGCTTGCCACGCTGGCGCCGCCGGTGTGGGCCGGGCAAGGCAGCCAGCTCCTCTACCAAATTGGACTCAATAATACGATCAATAACGGAGACTACATCGATGGCTCGCTCGTCAATGGTGGACTCCAAAGCCCGATAATCTACCGCATCGAAGTGCCGCCCGGGCTGCCGCAGCTTGTGGTCCAAGTCTTCGATGCCGACATCAGCGCTGGCGCCAACAACGACCTGGGAGCCGCCAACACCTCGGTCGCCTACCGTCTGATCAATCCCCAAGGTGTGACCATCTTCAACGCCGTGCTCGGTGCTGGCACGGGCGCCGGTCTCGACAACCTCTGGGCCTCCTTCCCCGCCATCGCCAATCCGCTGCCCGGTCATTGGACCCTCGAGGTCGACCAGACGATCAACGGAACCAGCATCAATGGCTACAATGTCCGCGCGCACGATGGCAACGCTGGAGCGGGCGGCATCGAGCTGAATGTCTACGCACCGAGCTACGTTCCGATCGGCATTATCAGCCCGACGCCTCTCGTGGCCCAGGTCTTTCCCTTGGTGACCTCGGGCTGCGTCGTCGATACCAACGACTGGGATGGCGACAGCCTGGGCACGATCACGCTCCAAAGCCGCATCCGCCAGGTCAATGCCGGCGGCGGCTTCACCGCCAGTGTGCCGGTTTCCGGCGCGACGCTGTGGAACAACAATCCCTTCATCGGCTGGTCGGCGCCCGACCAGGCGCTCGACTATGGCGTCTGGCGGATCGACATGTCCCTGACCGGGGTGGGTGGTGGCAACAACAACTGGTCGGATCTCTATGTCGGCGCCTGGAATGCGGCCGACGCCGCAGGGGTCGGCCCGCCGCCCTCGGCCCAGCCCGAGGAGAACACCCACCGCATCTACTTGCCGACCGACGCCGGCGGTGCACCGCGCAAGCCCTTTCTGACCCAAAACACCTTGCTGGTTTCGGGCCCGAACCCACCGATCGCGGGACAGACCACCCGCGTCCGCATCACGATTTTCGTGACCAATCCATCACCAGGTCCGATCAGTTTCTCGGCCATCAACCTGGTGCGCACCTTGGTGCCGGGGCCGGCAGGCGTCGTAGGCTACGCCGGTGGCCTGGTCAGCCAGGGAACGATCACCGCCCAGCCCGCGCTCGGCGGCACCGGTGCCGTGACCTGGAACCCGGGTACAGTGGCCGCGGCGAGCGCCGCCGAACTCGACTACCTGGTCGATGTGACACCGCCGCCGAGCTGCCCTGGCGTACCGGTGAACCTCACCGGTACGCCAGGCGCTGGCGGCACCAATGCCACCTGGGTCGATGAAACCTGTACCGGCGCTCTATGCAGCGGCCTGCAGCTCACCCGCGCCACCTTCGCGACCGGCGATCTCTGCCAGCTCTCGATCGATTGCACGCTGCTGACCTATGCCGCAGCCAGCGACCTCCTCGCCTACCGCGACCATGGGCGACGGGTGGTCGTCTGGCATACGGCCACGGAGGCGGGCAGTCGTCGCTTCGTGCTGCGGCGCATCGCGGCGGATGGCGCGGCGGTGGTGGTGGGCAGCGTCGAGGCGCTGCTCGATGCCCCGCAGGGCGGCCGCTACCGCCTGGTGGATCGATCCGCGCCGGTCGCCGACGATGAGCGACCAGTGACCTATGAGCTGTGGGAGATCGATGCTCGCAGCGAGCGACGGCTCGCAGGTCGCTTCACCACCACCGTCTTGCCCCGACCGCCTTTGGACTTGCCAGCGCTCGCGGGCAACCGGGAGCGCCGCCCCCGGCCGCTTCGAGCCGCACCCGAGGCGGGCTTTGCAAAGCACCCGGCGCGGGCCGCAAACGACAAAGTAGCGACACTCGTCCGGGTCCAAGTGGCGGTCACCGTGGATGGCATGCAGCGCCTGGCGGCCGCGGATCTCGCACCGTTTTTCGCTGTCGATGCTGGGGTCGTCGAGCGCTGGATCCACAGCGGCCAACTGGCCCTCGAGAACCGCGGGAGGCCGGTGGCCTGGACGCCGTCGGACGACGCCACAGCGCTGCTGTTTTTCGCCCAGGCAGCCGACAGCATCTACACCACGACCAACCGCTACGCCTTGCGCCAGGCGCCGGGACTGCGCATGCCGACGGTCGATCGCTCGACCCCGCTTCCGGCCAACCCCGAAGACACCTTCGAGAGCAGCCTGCACCGCGAGCAGAACCTCTTCCCAGCCACCGCGCTGCCGCTCGATCCCGAATCCGACTTCTGGTTCTGGTCGGCGGTCAACATCACACCCGGATCGAGCGCCAACAGCCGTCGCAGCTTCACCGTCGAGGCCCCGGCAGCGCTCGCGGCGAGCCCGGCGACACTGCGCGTCGCGCTGCAAAGCGCCAACACCCAAGACGTTCTCGACGAGCACCATGCCCAACTTTGGCTCAACAACAGCCTGGTCGGTGAGGCGCGCTGGCAAGGCATTGCCCGCACCATCGCCACCGCCGCGGTGCCTCCCGGGGTGTTGCTCGAAGGTACCAACCTGCTCGAGGTGGTTGCCGTTCTCGAGCCAGCCGTGGAATCGAGCACTTTCTATGTCGATTACATCGAACTTGAATCTCAGAGACATTATCGAGCAGCCCGCGATGTCTTGCAATTCACAGGCGACGGGCACGCGGTCATCGCCGTCCACGGTTTTGCCAGCACGCCACTGGTCTTCGACCTCAGCAACCCGCGACTGCCGAAGCGGGTGCAGGTGACGCCGGAAGCTCCGCAGCCAGTCGACTTCGGTTTCCGGCTCGCCCCCGAGACCGCGCAAAGCCAGTACTTGGCTGCTTCGCCGACAGCCTTCATCACCCCAGCCCTGGCGCTCGATGCGCCGTCGGATCTGCACGCGCCTGGCAACACGGCGGAGGTGTTGCTCATCGCCCCCCGCGGGCTGGTCGCCAGCGCCCAGGCACTCGCCGACCACCGGATGGCCCAAGGACTCCGCGCCATGGTGGTGTCGCTCGAAGACGTGGTCGACGAGTTCGCCGATGGCGTCTTCACGCCGTGGGCCATTCGCGACCTTCTGCGGTACGCGCACCAGCAGTGGACGATCGCACCGCGCTACTTGCTGCTGGTGGGCGCCGGGCATTGGGACTACCAAGACCGGCTGGGAACCGGAGGCAATCTGCTGCCACCGGTGCTGGCCTCGACCCCCAATGGCTTGTTCGCCGCGGACAACCGGCTCGGTGATCTCGACCTCGATGGCGTGCCCGAGATCGCTGTCGGTCGCTTGCCAGTGGCATCGGTCGCCGAGCTCGACGCCGTGATCGCCAAGATCTTGGCCTATGAAGCCGCGGACGGTACCGGCTGGCTCGATGCCATGCTGCAAGTGGCCGACGCCCCGGACGGTGCCACCGACTTCACCGAAGCCATCGATCGCATCGGCGTGCAGGTTCCCGCGCACTACCAGCGGCAGGTGATCGACCGCGGCAGCGTGCCTTTCGGCGCCGCGCGCCAAGACCTGCTCGCCCGCTGGTCGGCTGGGCTGGCGTTTTTCGACTACCACGGCCACGGCGCGGTCGACCGCATGGGCGGCGGCCCGGGTCTGATCACCAAGAGCGATGTCGCCGGCTTGAGCAACGGTGCGCGGCTGCCGGTGACCACCGCCATGACCTGCACGCTCAACCGCTTCGCACTTCCTGGATTCGCCGCCCTCGGCGAGAGCCTGGTCAACGCACCGGCCGGCGGTGCGATCGCGGTGTGGTCGCCGTCTGGCCTGTCCGCCAACCATGACGCGGGCCGCCTGGCCGAGCACCTCTATCTCGAGATGTTGCGCGGCGGCGCGCGCCGCCTCGGTGATGCCGTGCTCAGAACCCTGGCGCTGGTTTCTCCGACCAGCAAAGCCCAGGCTTTGCCCAGCGTGCTGACCTTGCTCGGTGATCCCTCGATGCCGCTGCGCATTGCCGCGCCCGCGCCAGCGATCACGGACCCATCGTTCGAAAGCGGAGAGCGGCCGGCCGGCTTCACCCTGATTTGCGACCCGCCGGGCCTGTCGATCGACCCCGGCACCAGCGTCGAGCGCACCTGCACCGCCCTCGCTGGCAGCACCGGCGTGACGCTCGCGCTGCGCGCAAGCGGCGGGCCGCCAGGCACCGCTTCCGTGCCGGCACCCACCAGCATCACCGTGCCGGCTGGTGGCAGCGCCCCCTTCCAGCTCACCATCGACGCCGATCCCACGGCCGCGCCCGCCAGCGCACCCTTGGAAGTGATCGCCAGCGCGCCATCACACGCCAGCCAGGCGCGGATCCTGGTCTCGGTCACCGACCCAACGCTGATCTTTGCGGACGGCTTCGAGCGCGGCGACACCACAGCCTGGAACCGAGGCGAGACCGGCTTCGTCCCGTAGCCGGTGTGCGCGACAAAGGTCGCGGCCTTGCGTTCAGGGTCGCAGGATCCAAGTCTCGGCCACGGCATCGAAATGGTTGGCGATCAGCGTGGCGAGCGTTTCAGCCACGCGCGATGCGCGGTTGGCCATGCGGCCGGGCGCGATTGCGCTCACCAGCAGCGCCCGGCGTGTGGTGTCGGTGATTTTGCCGTTCTCGGACGCCTGCCCGACAAAATGGCGGGCGATCACCCACGCACCCGAGATGAAGGCCAGCTCGCCGGCATCGACCGGTTTCGCAAACCGGTTGGCGAACGCCCTGAAGCGTTCGGAGCCGGTGGTGAAACGCAGTGCCGGGGCACGGTCGAGCGCCTCGAGATCCCAACCCACCACCGGCAGCAAAAAGCGCATGGCGACCAGCCGGGAGAGATCGACCAGCGGGTTCGAAGGTTCCAGCGGCTGGTCGCGCAAGGCAGCCGTGATCAGCGAAGTGATCGCGGCCGGCTGGTCGGCCGCCCCGCCATCGACGTCGCGCATCAACGCTTGCACTGGAGCAAGAAAAGGATGATCCTGCGCGCTGCCACCTTGCCACGATGCGCGTAAAAACGCCTGCCGCTCGAGAAGGGCGGCGACCAACGCCGGCTTGGGTAGGTGGTTTTCGATCGCTGCTGCGCGAACCACCACCAGCGACACACCGGGCAGGTGTTCCCATGCCGCGCTCGCCACCGTGATCGGCGGTGGTACGGACCAACCGGGTAGCAGATGCGCCATCTCAGACAACTGGGGCTGATGGCTCGCCCGCGCGCGCCGGGCGCGTGTTCGCAGCGGCGATCATGGCCAGAAAAAAGCGATGCACGCTGCGGTCATTCCCCAGCTCGGGATGGAAGGTGGCGCCGAGAACGAACTCCTCGCGAACCAAAACCGGATTCCCTCCATGGCTCGCCAACACTTCGACCGCCGGCCCCGTGCGCACGATACGCGGCGCGCGGATGAACACCATCTCGAGTGGCCGACCATCTTGCCAGCGGGCGGCAACCTCGAACGAGTCGATCTGCCGGCCGTAGGCGTTACGTTCGACATCGATGTCGAGCAGACCGAGTGACCGTTGCTCGGGCCCATGGACGCCATAGGCCAGCATGATGATCCCGGCACAGGTGCCGAGCAACGCCCCACCGCGGCGATGAAACGCTGGCAGCGCCTGCCACCAGGCAGGTTCCTGGTCCATCAGCTTGAGCAGCGTGGTCGATTCGCCGCCCGGCAGAATCAGGCCCGCAAGCCCAGGCAACTGATCGGGATGACGGATCTCGCAGGCGCGCACACCAAGCAACGACAGCATGTGTTTGTGGGCCGCAAAATCACCTTGCAGCGCCAGAACGCCGATCCGCGCGCGCGACGCCGCCACCTACCAACCTCGTCCCGCGAGCAGCTCCTCGGGCGCCAGCTTGTCGATCTCCAGTCCGGGCATCGCACTGCCGATCTCGGCGGAGATCTCGGCCAGCAGCTTGGGCTCACGAAAGTGGGTGGCGGCCTTGACGATGGCCCGCGCGTGGCGCGGTGGGTCTTCGCTCTTGAAAATCCCACTTCCGACAAACACGGATTCAGCACCCAACTGCATCACCAGGGCGGTGTCGGCCGGTGTCGCGATGCCGCCGGCCGAGAAGTTCGGCACCGGCAAGCAGCCGTGCTCCGCCACCCAGCACACCAGCTCGTAGGGCGCACCGATGCGCTTGGCCTCCGCCATCCGCTCACCGGCATCGAGGGTGGCGAGCCGGCGAATGCCGCCGACGATCGCCCGCATGTGGCGCACGGCCTCGACAATATTGCCCGTCCCGGCCTCGCCCTTGGTGCGAATGAGGGCCGCGCCCTCACCGATCCGGCGCAAGGCCTCGCCGAGGTCGCGGGCACCGCAGACCACGGGCACCTCGAAGGAAAACTTATCGATGTGGTTGACCTCGTCGGCCGGGGTCAACACCTCGCTTTCGTCGATGTAGTCGACGCCCAGGGCTTCGAGAATCTGCGCCTCGACGAAGTGACCGATCCGGCACTTGGCCATCACCGGAATCGAGACCGCCGCCATGATCGCCCGGATCATGTCGGGATGCGACATGCGCGCCACGCCGCCGTCGCGCCGGATATCGGCTGGCACCCGCTCGAGTGCCATCACCGCCACCGCGCCAGCGTTCTCGGCAATCTCCGATTGTTCAACATTTGTGACATCCATTATGACGCCACCCTTCAGCATCTCCGCAAGGCCCGTCTTCAAGCGAAGCGTGCCGACCGTTTGTGCATCCTTCATTCTTGGCTCCATGCCCGGGTCGAAACGTTCCGGGATCGTGTCCGGTGTCAACCCGCTGGAGGGCTCAGCATACCCCGGCCAGCGGGTGCATGAAAGCGTCGTTCGAGAAGGGGTCGAGAAGGG
>Ga0114931_10001167_pt1 | contig 33379 bp, 34 predicted proteins | sample 2SBtaG_FD_89579 | JGI IMG/M metagenome (GOLD analysis project Ga0114931, IMG submission 89579) | Deep subsurface microbial communities from Kolumbo volcano to uncover new lineages of life (NeLLi) - 2SBTROV14_V59a metaG | ecosystem: Environmental > Aquatic > Marine > Volcanic | place: Kolumbo...
CGGGGTAAAGTAGGACTCGGATTTGCTTGCCCCGCAGTAGGCGGGGACTCCAGGCCTCGGAGCCAACAAATTAAATTGTCAGGCGACCGACCCACCCCCAGGGCTTGAGCGATTGTTTAGCGATCGGTTTCTATCTTCTGGGTTTACTTTTGTGTAAATTTACGCGTAAAGGTATAATAAAATATATGCAACGATATAAAATATTTGCTTTATTCGCAGTTGGTGGTCTGTTTTTTGTATTTTATCCGTCTGCGGTACAGGGGTGTTCAATACGACCACCTTCTATTGTAGTAGAGGCGGACATAAATCAAGAAATAATCAGTAATACCCCAGCCTGTCTTGATGAGAATTGCAAATATACCTTATATGCTGAGCAATCAAAATATTACCGGATTGGCCTTACTAATATGGTAGATGAAAACTGGGTAGCAAGCGTTTCATCTGGATTTGATAAAATTGAATTACATTCTTGGGGTGATACCCAGGCCCAGGAAAATATATTTAATGACAGAGTTTTTCTTAATGCACTGGATGCCCTCGTGGTTCAAGATATAGATTTTTCATTTTCTGAATGGAACAGTATCACTACCTCATGGGAAGTGGAAGAAAGCAGGGGAACTTTTCTTAAAGGCGATTTGACGATTAGACCGTATGATGCTGAATTAGCAGAAACATATAAAGATGAAAAAACTAATGATCTCCTGCAATGCAACTACAACGATGTAACGAAAGCCGGTAGTTGGATGTTTATCAGTGCGACGAGCCGTGATTATTGTCAGAGTATCGAGGGCCGTGGCGGTATGTGTCCCAGTGTTGGTATTTCTTATGTATCGTTTGTAAAATATTTATTTAACGACGTTTCATCAGTTACTATTCCATACATAATTGGATTCATTCTTTTTGCGGCAATTACTCTTTTTCTGGTGGTGTATATTATCTATAAAAGGGAGTGGACATTGTTTTTCAAACCATCAAAGACTGTCATAGTTTTGCTTTTTATTGCATTTATATATCTTGTTCTATTAAGTTATTTTAATGACTGGCGAGGCCTGATAATACAATTGCTGGAAGTATTTTTACTGTTAAGTTTGGTTCAATATATTATCAGAAAAATATCAAAAAGAAGAAGGATTCAAACTAAGCCCAAACAAGAAAATTAGCAATAATAGAGGATTTTCAAAAAGTTAGAGTCGAGCCCCCGGAGCCAACAAATTAAATTGTCAGGCGACCGACCCGCCCCCAGGGCTTGAGCGATTGTTTAACGACCTACCTCTATCCATTTTTTGAATCAAGTTTCTGATAGTAGTATAATTGAGCTATGGAAAAAGCTTTTCAAGAAAAACAATTTATAAAAAACAAAGACGGCAAAAAAATTTCTGTTGTGGTTGAGCAGCCAGATAAGCAGATTGGACTTGCCTTTATAATGCATGGTCTGGGTGGGTTTAAAGAGCAGTCACATATCAGGTTATACGCCGAAACATTTTTGGAAAAAGGATACGCAGTCATTACATTTGATACCCGAAATACGCTAGGCGAGAGTGAAGGAAAGATGGAAGATGCAACAATTACCAGTTATGTCGCTGATTTGGAGAACGTCATTCAGTGGGCGTCAACGCAAAGTTGGTATCAGGAACCGTTCGTTTTAGCCGGGCATAGTGTGGGGAGTTTCAGTATACTTTTATATGCAGAGAAGCATCCGGAGAAAGTAAAGGCGCTGGCACCGACCTCAACCGTCATAAACGGCAAGATGTCAGTTGAAGCTATTCCTGAGGATATTCACATAAAATGGAAGGAAACGGGTATTCAGGAAAAAGAAAGCACCTCAAAACCCGGCGTCATTAAGCGCATTAAATACGCATACGTTGAAGACAAGCTGAAATATGATATTTTAGAACAGGCAAATAAGCTAACCATGCCAGTACTACTGATAGTTGGGGATAAGGATTTTCTAACACCACTCAGCCATCACGAAATATTATTAGAGAAATTACTAGGAAAGAAAGAATTGCATGTAATTAAAGGAGCGGAGCATACATTTCGTGATCTGGAGCATTTAAAAGAAATTAAAGGCATTTTCGAGAAGTGGATTGACTCGCTGTAAAGAAAAATAAGCAATAATAAAGGGCTTTTCAAAAAGTGAGAGTCCTGCCCCCGGAGCCAACAAATTAAATTGTCAGGCGACCGACTCCTAGTGAGGGTTGGACGCTTGGTATTAGGCATAAAATAGTGCTTGATTTTTTTGTGGGGCTAGTTTATTTATAGTTACACTTGCCCCACCCAACCCATTCGCGGGCAACACTAATGAACTCCCTAAAAAATTGTTTACAAAATTGTTTAAATTGGTTATCATTATAGTATCAAGAAAAAAATCTTTATATTATAATCTATATACTATAATGTTAAACAATTTCAAAAGATATGTCAAATAATAAAATTGCGGATAACTTAAAGAAACTGCGGGCTAAAAAAGGGCTATCTCTCGAAAAGATTGCCCGCCTTGCTGATTTATCACTTAATACCATTGTAAAGGTTGAAAATGGTGTTAATAAGAATCCCACTATTGAGACGCTAACTAAGATCGCTAAAGCGCTAGAAGTTGGCGTTGATGATTTAATAAAATAACCTATGTCAGAAAAAGATTTAAAAAAAGAAATATTGGAATTAAAAGCTCAAATTAGGAAGCTCAAAAAAAATAATCTCGGGCTAGTTTTTGAAGATAAAACGGAGGATGTGGTTGAGCAATCCAAAAGCAAAGTTCCTGTTTTGAAAGAAGTCGTTAAAAACCGCATTGATTTAAGCGAGGAATATCCAAACAATTTAATGATTGAGGGTGATAATTATCTTGCGCTTTCCGTGCTTAACTATACGCACAAAAAGAACATTGACCTTATTTATATTGATCCGCCGTACAATACAGGTGCAAAAAACTGGAAATACAACAATAATTATGTGGATAAAGACGACGAATACCGACATAGCAAATGGCTTTCATTTATGCGTCATCGCTTAACCCTTGCAAAAGAATTATTAAACGATGACGGCGTTTTAATTTGCGCTATTGATGAAAATGAACAAGCACATTTAGGTGTTTTGATTGAGCAGTTGTTTCCCGCCCATGAACAACACATGATTACAATTGTTCATAATCCGCGTGGTGTGCAGGGAACAAATTTCTCTTATACACATGAATATGCAATTTTTGTTATTCCTAAAGGTTTAAAAACAATTGGCGATAGAGTAATTGATGAGGGTGAAATTAGCTGGAGAGGATTGAGAGATAACGGAGGGGAATCACTTCGAACCGACGCTCGAAATTGTTTTTATCCAATTATCGTGAAGATTGAAAAAGTTATTGGCTTTGGCGATGTTGTGCCAGAGAATATTCATCCAAATCGTGAAGAAGAAAAAAAGGAAGGAACTTATATTTATCCTATAGATAATGACGGCGTAGAAAGAAAATGGCGCTATGCTCGCCAAAGTGTCGAAAAAGTAAAACATTTACTACGCGTTACAAATGGTAGAGGAAATAAAGAAATTCAAATTGGTAAAGATTTTGGGAAATATCGAACCGTATGGATTGATAAAAAATATGACGCTAATGAGTATGGCGCAAAACTTTTAAGAGAGGTTGTTCCTAAGTCTGATTTTAATTATCCAAAATCATTATATACAGTTTACGATTGTTTGTTTGCCGCGGTTGGCGAACGCCCGCACGCAAATGTTTTAGATTTTTTTGCAGGCTCAGGAACAACTGGACACGCTGTTTTAGAAATGAATAAAATTGACGGCGGAAATCGCAAATTTATTCTTTGTACAAATAACGAAAATAACAACGGTGGTAATGGTGGAATTGCTGACTCAGTGTGTTATCCAAGAATTAAGGCGATCATAAAGGGTTATAAAAATAAAAAAGGTGAAAAAGTTGAAGGTATTTTAAGTAACCTTGCTTATTATCAAACAGATCTCGTAGATATTGAAGAAATTCACAAAGTGCCAGACGAAGCAAAAATTCGCATAACCTATCAAGCGGGGGAAATGATTGCGGTTCGCGAAGATACATTGAATGAGGTTGAGAAAAATGAATGGTGGCAGATTTTTCAAGGAAACAAAAAAATAACCGCAATTTATTTTAAAGAAGACAAAGCAAAACTTGAAGAACTTATCAATAAATTAGAAAAGAAAAATTTACCTGTTGCTTTGTATATTTTCAGTTGGGGCAAAAATGAGTATAAAGGCGAATATTCATCACAAAATATCAGGGTTGAGGATATTCCCGAACCAATTATTGAGGTATACAAAGAACTTAATCGTTTATAAAATTATGTTTGCATTAAAGCCATTTCAAGAAACAGCAATATCACAGCTCAAAAATGAGTTTCTTTCGCTTTGGAAAGAGCCAAATTTTAATATACCGCTTGTCTTAAAATCACCGACTGGCTCGGGAAAAACAATTATGCTTGCTCAATTTTTGCGAGATATTGTGTCTGATCCTCGTTTTGAGGGTAACGATACTGCGTTTGTTTGGTTTTCTTTTAGTGAAGATTCATATCAACAAAGCAAGAAAAAACTTTTTGAATATTATGGCGGGGCTTCCGAGCTTGATTTAATTGATCTAAATGACTTGTCCCGTGGCAAGCTCCGTAAAAATGATGTCTTTTTTATAAATTGGCAAAAAATCAAGGGGCGAACAAAGGAAAGCCGAAAACTTCGTCGCGAAAACGAACAAGGACTGACTTTTGATAATTTTATAAACGAAACGCACGAGGACGAACGTAAAATTGTTGTTATCATTGACGAGGAACATATCGGATCTGATACTGATCTTGCTCTTGAAGTCGTGGAAGGACTTATCAAGCCGAAAATTACGCTTCGTGTTTCGGCTACGCCGAAATATATTCCTACTCGCGCTGATACTGCTGGATATGTGGAAGTAAACCGCGAGGCTGTTGTTGAAGCTGGTCTTATCAAGGAAAAAATAGTTTTTCAAACAGAAGAAGATTTGGAGCAAAAATCACTCAAGAAATTAGATCAAGATGAAATGCTTTTGGAGCTTGCTTTTAATAAACGAAAAGAGCTTATTAAATTATATAAAGATGTTAAAGCAGATATAAATCCGCTTGTTCTTATTCAATTACCGAATGACGATCAAGCGACAAAAGAAACAGGCGACACAACCAAACAAACTATTGTGCTTGAATACTTGAAAAGCAAGGGCGTGAAAGATGATGAAATTGCTGTTTGGCTTTCAAAAGAAAAAGAAAATTTGGAAGATTTAGAAAAAAGCAATTCTCCAGTGTCGTTTTTGCTTTTCAAACAAGCCGCTGCCACTGGCTGGGATTGTCCTCGCGCGGGCGTGCTTGTGATGTTTAGAGAAATAAAAAATCCGACTTTTGCTATTCAAACAGTGGGGCGTGTTTTGCGTATGCCTTTTGCAAGACATTTTTTTCATCCAGAGCTAAATATTGGCTATTTATATACGAATTACAAACGAAACGAAGTATTAGCTGAATACTCAAAATCAAAGACAGAAAATCGTCCAGCGATAAATGGCAGTTATCGCAAGAAAAATGTAAAGCCTATTAAATTGGAATCAGTCTTTATGACCCGCGCTGACTACAACGATCTTGGTGATACATTTCAGACTACATTTCAAAAAGTGGCAGACAAAAAGCTTGATACTAAAAAGCTGAATCTAAAACCAAAAATCACTAATGGCTTGATTGTCGGTGTTGAAATTGATGATTATGATAATTTTACCAAAGAGCTTTTTGAAGAGGGGGCAAGCCATGATGAAGAAATGTCTCGCCACGATCTTGAGCGTCTTTATAACTTACTGTGCTTTAAAATAATCGCTAAGCAAACAGATGAAAACAAGAAATTTGCGCCTGAGCGTTCATGGGGTAAATTAAAAACCGCGCTTAATGTTTATTTGATGAATAAACTCAAAGCTGATCGCAGTGAGGTTTATAAAATTATAGTCAATGATTTGGCTAGTCCAGCGAGTGAGCTTGCCCCAATCATCGGCGATGCCTTGCTTTCATATCGTCCTGTTCGCGAGAAAGAAGTAAACAAAAAAGCCTCCCGCGCAAGGCGTATTGAACGCATTGATATACCGAGAGGGGCTCTATTTTTCACTGATTTATACGAAAAACTGGCAGTCAAAAAATCAGCAATGGAGCCGTTTTGGATTGAGGGTGGGATGTTTGGGGGCGTGAATGAAAAGAAATTTATTGAATTTTTAGAATCGTCTAAAAATAAAAATGTTGTATGGTGGCATAAAAATGGCGATTCAGGAAGCGAGCATTTTTCTATTCCTTATTACAATCCTGATGAAAATCGCGAAAAACTTTTTTATCCTGATTGGATTATTCAAACAAAGAGCAAAGTATATATTGTTGATACTAAAGCTGGATTTACTGCGGAAAGCAAAGATACTAAATATAAAGCTGAGGCGCTTCAATCTTGGCTGAAAGGAAAGAAAAATTTTAATGGCGGTATTGTCGTGCAAGACGGACCAAATGGCTGGAAGATAAACCGCAAAGCAAAATACTCTTATGATCAATCTTTGAATGGTTGGGAAGTTTTGGAATTAAAATAATAAAATTATGAAAATATGTCTCAAATATTCACAATAATAACGAATATATTTCATAATTTAGGATCTTTATTGGATCCTATTTTAAAAAATCTTGATCCTGCGCTTTTTCAAAGCGTTATTTTAGGAATTTTGATGATTTTGATTTTTGTTGGCGAGCAAATATTTACAGAAGCAAAAACTCAAAAAGGGCGTGGTGAATTTTCAAAAATGGTTATCTTTTATGAAATTTTGAATATCGTTTGTATCCCAGTTCTCGCAATTATTGCTCTAATATTGTTTGCGTTTTTTAAAGATGACTTAAATAACAATAGTATAGATACATCGTTCAAGGCTTTATCTTTTGTAATTCTTTTGGTTTTTGTGTTTTTCCTCTTGCGCCCCATTTTCAAATTTCAAGAATTTTTTCGAGGCAAGCGTCATAAATTTGAAATTTCTTTCTTGAAAAATTTAGGCTTTTCTAAAATTTTAAAGTTTAGAAATAAAGCAAAGGCCGAAAAAATGGTGCGGGCATGGAATTCTTTTTGGTCCGAAAAATCAGAATTTAACGAAAGAGATTTTACCAAAATTTTTATATCTCATATTGATGATGCTATAAAATACAGAGAATTAGAGCTCGCGATTCAGCTTTCGCAAACTTATGTAAATAATATTGATAAACGAGATCGTTTCTCAATCGGCTATGAAATTTTGCCAAAAATTTTTGAATGGCATGAAAAACTTTGGAATGGAGAAAAGCTTTGGTTGAAAAGTTATGACACCGAAAAGAGAATTCAAGATTTCTTTTCTCAAAAATACCTCCCAACCTTTAGAAGTTGGGCGTTAAAGATATATAAGAAAACAAATTCCAAAAGAGATCGTTTTTGGAATTGGCATTATTTTGGCGGGGAATTTTTCCAAGTTGTAATTAAATCATTACTTAAAGACGGACATGGACCATATCAACTTTTTTCCTCATTCAAAAAACATACCGAGGAAAGTTTGGAAAAATTAAATAAAATTAAAGACGAAGAAGAAAAGAAAAAATACGACCATTACATCACTGGTCTTTTTGCGAGTTTTTGTCCAACTTTTTTTAATGAAATTGATAGTGCGCCATCTAATTATAGTATTTGGGAGCATGATTTTCCCAAAGAATGGAAAATATCAACAGCAAATACTAAAAATGGAATACCTGGTGTTATCTTGCATGAATTTTTACAATGGTCGCGGGAGCGTATTTTCAAAAAAGAAAATGAAGAAAATTTTGATAAAGATTTGACTGAGGTAATAAACGGGATTTTTCCAAATGTGCATTCAACATTGTTTACAGCATTTTTAATGTTGTTTTTCTCGACGGAAGTGAAATATGCAATAGAGAAAGAGCCAAATTTCTATATTTTGGGAACAAGTGTGTCGTGGACTGGCTCTGTTGAGGAAAATAAAGAAGATGTGGATAAAAGACTTGCTAAGATGATGAAAGCAAAAGCTGAATCTCAAAAAGAAGAGACTATTAATATTATTCTTAACCCTAATTTTTTCTCTCGCTACTGGGACAAATTAAAAATAACTTTGAATGATGACAATAAAGAAAAATGGGAAAAAGCTGACAATACAGAAAAAGAATCAATGTTAAAAGCAGCGCGAAAAGAAAAGTTAGAAAAAATACAGACGGAAATTGAAAGTGAAGAAATTAAAAAAATATGCAACGAAGATGAACGAAAAGAATTATACAGAAAAAATCTTTTGGAATTAGTTAAATTGCTCATCGAGAAAATAGATAAATAACTAACTAATCCCACCCTCCACCCTTTAAGATTGTAGCCCCGCAAAAAAATTGGGCGAAGCCCCCTCCGTCGCTAAATCTCTGGCGGGCAGAAACGCGGAGCGGGATTCAGTCCAAATCCGCTTGCGGATTTTCCTTGAAAAAGTTCAGATTTCGTTCAGAATACGGAGCCAACAAATTAAATTGTCAGGCGACCGACTCCTAGTGAGGGTTGGACGCTTGGTATTAGGCATAAAATAGTGCTTGATTTTTTGTTTGACGTGGCAATTATTTGGATGTAGTCGTGAAAGCACGTAATAGTAAGCCTTTACTAACATGAGCACGATTGCACAGAATATAAGGCTATATAGACAGAAGCGGAAAATGACGCAGAAGGAACTTGCAGAAAAGGCTGGCATAGATTTTTTTACACTCAGTAAGATTGAGACAGGTGCAACAATCAACCCAAGTATTGAAACAATGAAAAGATTGGCACAAACCTTGGGCATGTCACTCGATGTTTTGATGAAATAAAACTATGTTTGAACAATCATTTAAAAATATCGACAATATACCCCCACACCGATTCCGGCTGTGGCGTCGAGCTTGATTATGTAGAACAAACTTCATGGATGTTGTTTTTGAAATATTGAGCAAAATATTGTATAATGATGATATATAGAAGATTGTTAAAGGGTAATTATTATGCAAAATGTGCAAGGATTATCCGAGCGTGAAGTTCAAAGACGCCTGGAAAAATTCGGTTATAATGAGATTTCCGAAAAAAAGGAATCTGATTTTAAGCGTTTATTTAAGAAATTATGGAGTCCGATTCCGTGGATGATAGAGGCTGCCGCAATCCTTTCGGCTATCGCCGGCAAATGGGAGGATTTTGTGGTTATTATCATTCTGCTGTGCGTTAATATTTATGTTGATTACAAGCAGGAATCAAAAGCGCTGAACGCGCTTGAGGTCTTAAAAGAAAAATTGGCGAAGAAAGCTTTGGTGATTCGCGATGGCAAATTTAAGGAAGTTGAGGCCCGCTTTTTAGTTCCAGGCGATATCATCAAGCTTAAAATCGGAGACATTGTTCCGGCTGACGCCAAGTTGATAGATGGCAAATACCTCGAGATTGATCAGTCCGCGCTAACCGGCGAATCATTGCCGGTTAATAAAAAAGCCGGCGATGAAATATATTCCAACTCAATCGTCAAAATGGGAGAAATGCTAGCCGAAGTGACTCTTACCGGGCTGAAAACTTTTTTTGGCAAAAGCGCCGTCTTGGTTAACCAAGCGCAGAAAGAAAAAACCAGCCATTTTCAAAAAGCGGTTATCCGCATCGGTAATTTTTTAATTTATTTTACGATCGCTTTAGCTATTTTGATAATGGTTGTTTCCATATTCAGGCGAGATCCTCTTTTGCAAGAGCTTGAGTTTATTTTAGTCCTGATAGTCGCGTCTATTCCGGTTGCTCTGCCCGCGGTTCTATCCGTTACTATGGCTGTCGGAGCGATCTCTATCGCCAAGCGCAAAGCGATTGTCAGCCATTTGCCGGCGATTGAAGAATTAGCCGGTATAAAGGTATTATGCAGCGATAAGACCGGCACGCTGACACAAAATAAAATGAGCATCGGCCAACCGATAGTTTATTCACGCTTCACAGAAAAAGACTTATTTACTTACGCAGCTTTGGCCAGTCAAAAAGAAAATGAAGATCCGATAGAAGAGCCTATTTTTAACTATTTAGATGAAAATTTTCCGAATAATGAAATTAGCAGTTACTCACGGCGAGAATTTATCCCTTTTGACCCCATACGCAAAAAAACCGAATCAATTATAAGCCGCGGCGGTAAAAAATTAACAGTAGTGAAAGGAGCACCGCAGGTTGTTATTGCTTTGTGCGGAGACAAAATCACTGAACAGCAAATGCTCAAGGACGTCGGAAGTTTTGCCGAAAAAGGCTATCGCACCCTGGCGGTCGCGGTCAAAACTGAAAATAAGTCCGAATTTGAATGCGTAGGGGTAATCCCCTTGTTTGATCCGCCGCGCAAAGATTCCATGGAAGTTATTAAAGACGTGAAAAAGATGGGAATAGATGTAAAAATGCTGACCGGAGATAACCACGCGATTGCGGTCCAAATTGCCGGCCTTTTAAATATCGGCACTAATATTTTAGACACCTCGGAATTAAAAGGAAATTCATCTAAAGAATTCGCCGCTTTAGGCGAAGTTATTGCCAAGGGTTTATATAAAAAAGTAAAAAGCAACGTATCAAAAAAGGATGTGAAAGGCTTTGGCGATCAAATATCCAAAGAAGTCAAAAAACAATTAAACGAAAGGCAAATACCGGATGGATTTATAAAAAAACATGAATAGGATATTATTGAGCTGATAGGAAATGCCAGCGGATTTTCGCAGGTAATGCCGGAAGACAAATATTTTATAATTGATAAGCTACAAAAGGGCAACTATATTACCGCCATGACCGGAGATGGCGTGAATGACGCGCCGGCTCTTAAAAAAGCGGACGTCGGCATAGCTGTTTCCGGCGCCACGGATGCCGCGCGGGCGGCGGCCGACCTTATCCTTCTCTCTCCTGGACTTTCCATAATAAACCACGCAATTCGCCTTGCTCGCAAAACATTTGAACGAATGAAAGGTTATGCCATTTTCCGCATTGCGGAAACCATGCGCATTATTTTATTTATGTCGTTTTCTATTATCGTATTTAATTTTTATCCGATAACCGCGATTATGATTATCGTTCTGGCCCTCCTAAACGATATCCCCGTCATGATGATCGCTTATGACAACGCGCCGATTGAGGATCGGCCCGTACGCTGGGATATGAAGGAGGTTTTGACTGTAGCCACCGTACTTGGGATAGCCGGGGTAGCATCGTCTTTCCTGATTTTTTCCTGGCTGTACATGCATCATTATTCATTAGCGCTTATTCAGGCTTTGTTGTTTATCAAATTAGATGTTGCCGGGCATTCCACGCTCTATTTAACCCGCGCCGGTCGCCATCATTTTTGGCACAAGCCTTTTCCTTCTTTAAAATTTCTCCTTCCGGCTCTCGGTTCCAGGACAATCGGCACTTTAATCGCTGTTTATGGAATATTTATGACGCCGATCGGATGGAAATACGCCGCATACATGTGGGGCTATGCTATAATCTGGTGGTTATTTAACGATTTTGTCAAAGTCTCGACTTACAAATTTTTAAACAGAAATAAAACAAAACTTCGGCCAGTGCCCTCTCCGTCGCTAAACTAAAAATTTTTACATCTTACATTCAGTTAACTAAAAAAACCAGCCGGAATGGCTGATTTTTTTGGATAAATCTAGCGCCTTTTCCTCTACTATAAATACTTCCGGTAGTTTCTCTTGCATGGGAAAAAGCACTGGATTTAATGGTCACTTTTTTTGGCGGTATATTTTGCAAAGCAAAATATGAAATTTGGCGGCGGCGGAAAAGCGAGGGCGGGCAAAAATTCCTTTCCCTTGAGACCCCGCCCTTCCTTTTTGCACGCCTGCCCGGGGCTAACCCTAAAATTTCTTTTGCGTGTTTTTTATTTTTATACTCGAAATATAAAAGGTTATTAAATTGAGGGGAAATTAAAAATTTCTAAACGTAGACTGACCCCTTCATCCTGCAAGCTCATGATACTTGCAAAGGGGATCTGCCTTTCGCGCGTACATACAAGCTTTTCACAACACCAAAACTTCATCAATTCTCGAAGGAAGCCACTTTTGATCTATTTCTGTGAATAACTCTCGCCTGCATTGACAAAACCCCTTATTCATGATAGTCTGCATTGTTATTTCCGCACCTTATCAATCCAAGCAAAATCAAGCCAAACGTCACCCCTTCTATTGAGAACAGCTCCCTGAATAGACCTCTAAACAAGGCCAGTAGAGAACTGTTCTCAAACCGGTATCCCCATCTATCCGATCATGGTGATTGAATAGATATATACCAAAAACAAAAGGAGCTGATCATGGCTAAAAAAGAGCAGATCGGTGATGTGCCGGGGAACGTCCTTGGCATGTTGGCAGACTTGAACCACAAACTGCAGCACGGAAAAATTACGCCGAGTCAGCTGGGTCGTTTCCTCAAAAAGGAAAATCCCTACGCCGCGACGATAACGGAAAACGACGAAGTCCTCACCGTAACTGTGAACCGCGATCGTTCGATCATAGACGGCGTCAAAGCCGGAAAGTATGACTGGACGGATTCGGGCACCAATGACAATAACTTTAAGCGTTCCGGCAAAGGCACGGAAAAGACCGAGATCATTCTTGTCCACCTCCCTGTCTACTTCAGCAAATCGATAAGTACCGGGGAGGTACTCAAAAAACTTGACAAGCGCAACTTGCGCCTGGCAGATGTTCAGGAATTGCTTGCCATCGGTGAAGAGCACCCTGAAAAACAACGCCGGTTTCCAATCATCGCTCTCGGTTCCGTCTGGCGGGGCCCGGACGGCAACTGGTACGTCCCGTGCCTCGGTAGGCTCCTCGATTCGCGCCGCGATCTAGTCCTGAGCAAGGTCGCAAATGGCTGGACCAGGAACTGTCGTTTCGCTGCGGTCCGCAAGTAGCAAAGGCAGTTGGACGTTTGATTGCTCGGAACTTGACTTTGAGCCCTTGGATATTTCCCCTGTGTATGAGTCGAACTCATGCAGAGGGATTTTTTTATACCCGTGGTATACGAAAGAAGGAAAGTAGACGAAACAGTTTGCGGGTACGCTTGCATCTGGCATTGATTTTCTTGTCTAAAAGTGGGACGATAGAAATATGAAAAATATAGAAGTTATCGCCCGAGTGCTACTCATCCATGAAAACAAACTCTTTCTCGATTACAACTCAGAGAAGGACTTTTATTACATCCCCGGCGGGCATGTAGAATTCGGGGAGACATTTGAAACCTGTCTCAAGCGTGAACTCATGGAAGAAAATGGAGCGGAAATTACTGTCGGAAAGCCAATAAAATTTTTTGAAAATTTTTTTGAGGATAGTGATGGACCGCACCATGAGATAAACCGGCTCTATGAAGGTACGATTAACACTCCGCCTGAACATATCAAGGATTTAGAAGAAAAAATTCATTCGCGGTGGATCCCTCTTGATGAGTTGAAACATATAAAGATTTTACCTGAGGTGATGCAGGATTTTGTGGTTGGGTATTTAAAGAATCAGCATTAGAGTTATCAAGAAAGTATGTCAAGTGAAATAAAGCTTATCCCACGAGGGGATTTTACCAAAGCCATCCTGACATTTCTTTACAAAAAACAACTGCGAGTTCTAAAAGTTTTTCGTAAAAGAATCGTCACAAAACCTTTAGGCAAACCGCCGTTGTTTTATGTTGAAGGATTAGCTATGTATTTTGGAAAAACGTGGCACGGCTCGCTGATTTATTTTTGAATACGGTTATTCGTATTGAATCCGGAGTAAATTAAATCCGACCATTTAAGTCTGAATTTCATAATATTTATTTATCCGGTTAGCGGTGTGATGTATCAAATCATGCCGTTGGGCGGTTTTTTATGCCCAAAATTCTCTAATCGGATATTCCCCCCAAAAAAAAGAGAGCCCCTCAAGCTCGTATCAAACATCCCTTTTAAAGATATTTAAATATAGGCTTTTTTAGGGCTCTGAAAGATAGCATTTCTGCTATCTCCAATTCTGACACAGAGTCAGAGAAATGCAAAGAACCTATACAGTTTAACACATACCGCTGACACTTGGTAAGATGATGGCTGGCGGAAACTCATGCGTCACAACGAACCGTTCGTGTACGTGATTGACCGTCTTCCCGAGGTTCAGCCGATTTTCCAGTTTATTGCTGAACATGGTCCGGTCGATGAACGTGAAATGTACGGCAACTACAACATGGGTGCAGGGTTTGCGCTTTATGTTGATGAGGCCGACGTCGACCAGGTACTCGCAATCTCACGGCGGTGTGGTATTGAGGCTACTCGTGCCGGCTATGTCGACAAACAGGGCGACGATCGGCGAGTCGAAATCATGCCGCTTGGCATTACGTATAATGCTGAAGAGATGAATCTCAAGGCATAAGTCGATCATTGTTCTTTCTGAAGAGTCTCTTTAAAGGGGCTCTTTTTTTGTTGACCCAGGCTGATATGTTTGATACTCTATTATACTTCAATCAGAACATTAACAATCCAAACTACTTGCTAAGGAGGTACTGTGAAAATTCAGTTGCTGAAGTGGGACCAGATATCGCCTGGTTTTATAGACCTCGTCGGAGAAATAGAAGGTGTAATGGAGCCCTTTCAATGGTCAATGGTCAAAATGAACCTCGATGGCGCCACAAATATTCTTCAGACAAACACCATCATTGGCAGTGAGCCAAGGATAGTGCGCTTTTATCTCTACACTAGGGGTGAAAACATTTTGATCAGAATATACAAGAACGATGCTGATTTGGAAACAAATTACGCTGAGCGCCAAATCGTTATTCATTCCGACACGGTCGATCAAAGTGACCAGGATGGTAATTATTCCGTTCTCATACCGCTTGACGGCGACAAAAAAATGCCCGTGCTTTTCTGGAGACATATCTGGAAACTGATCACGACGAAACTCACATCGTACATAAACCGCTCAGTCACATGAGCGGTTTCGTTTTTAATCCCGAATCCAAAGACTGTCTTATTTCCCCCTTTTAAGACAGTCTTCTTTTGCCCTTTTAAGACAGTCTTAAAAGGGGGTTTAAAGACTGTCTTTAACGGATGATTTTTATTTGCTGAACGGTAGCCAGTCTTAACAACTCATCATCTATCCGTGAAAGCGCAGACAAGGTGTCCAAAGAAATGGTTGCCAAAGAAAAGCAAAAGTTATCTCAAAAAATCGCACGAAATTCTCAAGCGGGAGAAGTCATTCTTGGATATTTGGTAGTATCAATACAAAACGGGCTTTCATTGTTGAAAGCCCGAAAGTACAATTTTGATCCGGTATCTGAGTTACTTTTTATGGCCGTTACCATTTAACCTTACAGCATCATAAACTGGCAACTGTAGATTCCCGACATAGTGAATTCCTACCCCAGGGATCATCTTCTTCTGAAGAATGATCTTCTCAGAAGCTCTACGTTCACGCCCAGGTATGTGTATTTGCTCGGGGAAACGGAATCCAGCTTTCCCATCTGGTTCCTTGAAATCCTTTGGATCCATGTTTTATCTCCTTCTTGCGAATGTTCGAAATAGGTAATTACCCAAGACATCAGCCAAGGTGCTAAAAGAATTTTGGTCAATGTCAAGGACTAGCTCTCCGTTTGTATCATTGAGTTCTCTTATCGGAGGATCTTCCAAATCAATACTTAGTATACCAAGAAGTTTATCGGAAGGATCGAGAAAAGCATAACATATGATGGCTTTTATGGAAAGCATGTAATCACTAAGTTCATCTATTATTTCGTCTGGAATATTCCAATTTTGATATGTTCGCTTCATTAAGTCTTTGTTTCCACCGAAGTCTACGTATTGAAAGCAGAACCTTTCTGGAGTATTGGCGTTTTGTCAAGCTTCGCCTGCCAATCCCATCCCACGTCTAAACCTTGCCCGAGAATTCACGAGCAAAAACAAAACCAAGCCATTTTTCGCTTGGAAGTTTTATTGTGTTGAGGTTTTTGAAAAAGGCGTTTAATGGGGAGTTATAATTTCGCAAGTTTGTTTACATTGAAAATTGTAATTCTAGTTAATTGACATAAATTAGAATGACTCTACTCTTGTTATTCTAGCCTTTAGAACACCACTTTTCTTATTCTAGAAAAACCTTGTAAACTAGAATAAGATGTGCTATAATTCTATCAGCTAGAATTGATATAAACATATGATTAAAAAACCATATATTCCACCTTATTTACCACCGAAACTAGAATATAATTCTGTGTTTTCGCATATCATAAAAGCAAGAGATATTATTGCTCGGTATGATGAGGCGGTTAAAAGATTGTTAAATCCAGAAATTATTCAACGCTCTTTTGAAACTAAAGAAGCTGTTTTGAGTTCCAAAATTGAGGGTACGCAAGCCACCCTGGATGAAGTTATGTTATTTGATGCTCAGGATATAAAATCAGAAGAAAATGAAAAAGAAAAAGATTATCGAGAAATTGTTAATTACCGTTTAGCTATAAAACAGGGAAAAGATCTTTTAGAAAAAAAGCCACTGGCGGAAAATGTTATTAAAGACTTACAGAGAATTCTTTTGAATTCAGTTCGTGGGCAAAATAAAGCACGGGGTGAGCTTAGGAAAAGCCAAGTTTTTATTGGTCCATATGGTGCCACAATTAATGAGGCGACTTTTGTTCCTCCGGAGCCCCAGCATATTCCAGAGCTTTTTTCAAACCTAGAAAAATATATTCATTCCGAAGATGTTGTTGATCCTCTTGTCCAAATTGCGATTGCGCATTATCAGTTTGAAGCTATTCACCCGTTTATGGATGGAAATGGTAGGGTCGGAAGACTTCTTATCCCTTTGTTCCTCTATGAGAAGAAAATTACCGCTTATCCTAATATTTATATTAGTGAATTTTTTGAGGAACATCGTGATGTTTATTATGAGTTACTGCGAGAAGTTAGTGAAAAGGAAAATTGGATTCCTTGGATTAAATTTTTTCTTGATGCGGTTTATGGACAAACTAAGATTACTCTTGAGCGCGTGGTAAAAATAGAAAAATTATATAAAGATCTAAAAGAACAAATGCCCGCAATTAATTCAATTTATGCAAATTTATTTTTAGATGCAATTTTTATTAAGCCAACTTTTACTGCCAAATCTATAAAAAAAATTGCTAAGATATTAAATAATCAAACATTATATACTGTTATTGAAAAATTTTTGGATGCTAAAATTATTGAAGACATAACTCCTAAAAAAGAGCGTAATAAAATTTATAATTTTCCAGCTTTACGCAAGGTTATAAGATAAAACATTATGTTGATTACACCTACGCCACGAATGGAAAAAAAATTTACGCGATATCTATGAAAACCGGCGAGGAGGGCGAGATTGCCGACTTCCCAACTCCTGACGAACTTTGGAATAATACTTTTGCGGACCTGCCTGCTGGCGAGGCAGGTTGGAGCGAATGAAAAGAAAAATTTGCGAGCGTCCCCAACGAAGGTGAATACGGCAAAAGATATTATCAAGAAATTTTAACTCTATGGCTAGTCGTATAAGATACACAGTAAAAAGGAGCAAGAGAGCAAGGCAGGTGCGTCTCGCGGTGTATTGTGATGGTAGTGTTGTGGTAACTGTACCCACGAACGTTCAAGAGACAATTATTCAAAAGATTGTTCGAGAAAAAAGTCAGTGGCTACTTTCGAAGATTGATTTTTTTTCACAGTTCAAAGACCAGCCAGTTGCGCGGTATAGTTACGAGGATTATTTAAAGTATAAAGATAAGGCCTACCGATTGGTAGTTGATCGGATTAATTTTTTCAATAAAAAGTATAAGTTTCATTACAGCAAAATAAATATAAAAAACCAGAAGACACGCTGGGGAAGTTGTTCTAAAAAAGGTAATTTAAATTTTAATTATAAAATTGGTTTCTTGCCTCGGCAGTTAGCGGATTATATTATTGTCCATGAGTTATGTCATCTCAAGGAATTTAATCACTCTCGAAAGTTCTGGGAGCTGGTTAGTAAATCTTTTCCTGCATATAAAGACATGAAAAAAGAATTAAGAAAATATAGCATCAGTTTAAGTAGTCAATAATGAAACCACCCTCTATATCGAAGGTGGTTTTTGGTTTGCAAATTTGTATCTATTTCGTAACTAATTTTTTGATAAGCCCTGTTAATTTTTCTTTAGAAAATGTACTCATCTGCCATTTGCCGAGCCGTGCGTATGGCTTTTCGCCAATATCAGCCGGACGATCACGATCTGGTATGTAATCCGCTATTTCTGCTTGCGCTTTTACCCATGCGTCCCTGCCGTACGTCCATAATTGTATGCCACCGCCCTCGTAATTAGGGTCGGTGTACAGTGAGAATGTAGTCTTGCCATTATCATGCTCTACGGTGATGGTAGCCGTCTTCGCTGTTTTGTGGGATGACACGCTGGGTATTGCGAACCTGCCCTCACCAATATCATGGAACACATCTAGATATTCCTGTGAGGGTTTTTCTTGTTTGACCTCGGCATAGGCAGAGATAAAGTCCTGATCAGAGGGGAGTCCGGGTTTTGTTTTCGAGGTTAGATCCTTTTTTACCTCACTGCCGAATAATCTTGGAACGGCAATTTCGTAAGTGGCATATTTGTAGTATTTTAGTTCGACTGCGAAGATATCAAATTCACTGTTTTGGTTGATATAGAGAATGAGATTTTTAAGTTGTTTATGGAGTGTGTCCATGAGCACCACGAATTTGAAACTGCCGTCTTGGAAACTGCGCCGTACTTGCTGGAGCAGCTGGTCACGGCCTTCGTCAGTCAACCCGAAGAATTCCTTCACTCTGGTGGGCAATTCCGGTAGGTCTTGTTTTATCAGATACGTGTTGAGTTGCTCGAGGAAGTTATTGGCATCGCGTGTGTTGTGCCACAGCGACGCGCCGTAATCTAACACCTGGGCGACTACTTGGCGCTTGTCCGGATTTTTATACAGTTTGGTTTCTATTAGGTATATGTCTCCGGTGTTGTCTATACCGACCGCGTCAATGGGTCCACTATCAGTGGCGAATTCTCTTGCAAGTATAAGCAGCTTAATGTCGTCCCGAATGTCATAGATAGGGATGCTTTCAGGATTTTGGAATATATATTCTTGTAACAAGCCCTCCTTAGTGAATGATGATGGATCGATTTTTTCTGCGTCTTTACCGTTGTGGGTGATAATAAGGGTCATATATTTAATTGTGTTAATATTTGCCGGCGTGGATACACAAAAGCCCGCCGCCAGCCGGCAACCTTTAGGCCACCCATACCCCTTTCGGGACATGACCCTTCGCAGAGTGGCTGAACGACGGATTGTCGTTCCTCTACGGGATTTTGATGCCATGCCACACAGTGTGTGGTGTGATTAAGGTGCTACCGTAGCCTGTAGTGTAAGTACATTTTCTCGCAAAATTCGGTTCGAGTCAATCTTTTTTAGAAAATCTTTTTAATCCCGAATTCAAAGACTGTCTTATTCCGCCCTTTTAAGACAGTCTTCTTTTGCCCTTTTAAGACAGTCTTAAAAGGGGGTTTAAAGACTGTCTTTAACGGATGATTTTTTATTTGTTGAATGGCAGCTAATCTTAACAACTCATCATCTATCCGTGAAAGCGCAGACAGGGTGTCCAAAGAAATGGGGCTAGACCACGAGGCACTTTTTTATATTAAAGCATTGCACGCGGCATTTCTTACCGCTATACTAGAGTTTGACGGAGGAGTGAAAGAGGAAAATATGCAAAAAATTTCTCGCACAGCCCCTCGCCGCTTAGTTATGGGATCAGCGATTTTACACGCAGATAGGCATCCCGCTGAAGCATACACATACTTACGAAACATTTTTTTGCAGAGATGAGGTCACCAATACAGCACCAACCAGGATATACGTTTATTGAGCTTCTTTTGGTGCTAAGTCTTTTATCCGTGGTTGCCCTTGTGACCTTGACGGCGTTTAGTGCCGCATATCGAGGTGTTGTCAACGCAAGAAATAAATCACTTGCGATAAGTATCGCAGGTGATTTTCAAGAGCGCATTCGCAATATGGCATATGATGATATTGGAACAACGACGGGCTGGCCTCCTGGATCACTTGTAGCCAATCAAACGGTCACACGCTCGAATGTAGATTTTGACGTGACTATTAAAGTTGATTATGTTGACGATCCATTTGATGGTGACGCGTTGGGGTCTATTCCTGGAAAACCTCAAGATACTGTTCCAACAGATTTTAAGCGCGTGGAAATACACATAGTATGGGAAGGGGCTACGCGGGGTGTGGTTATGACGTCCCGGTATGCTCCAAATGGTCTTGAAACCGCAGAGGACTCCGGCTCTTTATTTATTACTGTTTTTGATGCATCGGGAAAACCGGTGCCATCCGCTGATGTGACCGTGACGAATGATACGCTTAATCCTCAAATTTTTATTGAGAATACAACTGATATAAATGGAAAGTTGCAGCTACTCAGTCTTCCACCAGCAGCTGAAAGTTATCATATTGTGGTGAGTAAAACGGGGTATAGTTCTGATAGCACCGAACCAGTGACTCCATCAAACCCTGACCCAGTGAAACCTGATGTATCTATTATTGTGCAAGATGTGACAGAGGTGAGTTTTTCGATTGATGAGCTTAGTACGCTTGATATTAAAACTGTTGATGAGAATTGTCAGGCACTGGGCAATATTCCATTTCAACTTCGAGGGACGAAATTGATAGGGTCCACGCCTCCAATTGAAAAATATAACGTAGCACATCAAACAGATGCGAATGGGAATTTATTGTTACAAAATTTGGAATGGGACAATTATGAATTAACACTCAACACCCCTGGCCGAGATATCGCAGGATTCACGCCACCTGATGCATTAAATCTTTTACCGGGTGTTGATACCAATCTCTCTATTGTTCTCTACCCGCATCAACCACACACATTATTTTTAACTGTTGTGGATTCCGGCACGCAAACTCCAATAACCGGGGCGAACGTGCGACTTGAAGCAAGTGGATATGACAGAACGCTTGTGACAGGAGAGGGGTATCTAGAGCAAACGGATTGGTCTGGAGGCTCTGGGCAAGCAGAGTTTGGCGATCTAAATCGATATTTCGCCGATGACGGTTCAGTTGATGGCGCGACAACATCAGGACAACTCACGCTTTCCTCAACCGAAGTGTCAAATTCATTCATAGAGAATTTTTCTTCTGACACAAACAAGGATGCCGTCACAACAGCAAACTGGGATACCACAAACGGCGTTGTTAAACTTCCGCAAGTTGCAGGATCCTATATAGCCTCGGCGTATGCGCAGTCAGTGAAGTTGAATTCACAGCCAGAACTTATTACACGAGCGACATTAACAGCAACAGACCAGACATTTGGAGAAACCATTACCTATTATCTTTCTGCCGATGGTGTTACATATGAACAGGTGACGCCAGGAACTGAACATATCTTTGCGTCCCCGGGTAATGATTTACGTTTTAAGGTCGCATTGGCAACCGGGAATCCCAATAAAACACCTGAAGTAGATCAAGTCCAGATTTCAGCGATTACGCGTGTTTATGATGGGTCGGGGACGCTTGAGTCATCTACCTACAATTTAGGGACCGCAGGCACCTTTTCAGCGATTCATTGGCTTCCGGTTTCGCAAATTGCAGATGTAGGAAGTGAGAGCGTGAGATTCCAAATTGCGACGAATCAAGATAATGCCACTTGGAATTATGTAGGGCCTGACGGAACAAATGCAACATATTACACATCCTCAAACACACCTCTTTCAAGTAGTCATGATGGCGATCAATATCTAAGATATAAAGTGTATTTGCAGACAGCAGATACTTCCCACACACCGACACTTTCGTATGTTGCCATTGGGTTTACCTCAAGTTGTACGCCTCCAGGGCAGGTATTCTTTGATGATCTTTCTAATGAAACATACACGATTACCATTACGCAGCCTGATTATGAGGTATATTCAGGTGCGATAGAGGTGCAAGCAACAACAACGGACACTATTTCATTAACACCGCTTCCATGAGACAGCAACGCCGAGGATTTACTTTCATTGAATTGATTATTGTTATCGGGTTACTGGGTGTTGTTTTTGTGGGGGTAGGGACGTATGTTGCCCGCTAGTTAAGGGTGTGGGGATATGTACGCGAACAAGTTGATGTGCAAAACGAAATCAGAAGAACTATGGAAACCGTTCAGTCAAGTATTCGTGAAATGCTCCCTTCACAAAACGGATCCTTCGCTATTGAAGAAGCTGGCCAGACGGAATTTATTTATTTTGCTAATGTGGATGAGGACGAAGAGATTGAGCGTGTTCGGTTGTTTCTTTCCGGAGATGAGTTGCAGCGGGGCATAACTGATCCAGTAGGAAATCCAGCAACGTACCCAGCCGCGAATGAAGTTGTTTCAACGGTGGCTCGTTACATACATCAATCAGGAGACATTTTTGCTTATTATGATGAAACATATACAGGGTCAGAAGCAGCGTTACCTTTCCCAGTTAATCCAACGGACGTACATTTAATCCGAATTAGTTTCTTAGTTGATAAAGATATAAATCAGCTTCCCCCCGCAAGTGAAATGGTTTTCGAAGTAACTCCCCGTAACCTCAAAACATATTCATCACCATGAAACACTCACATACAAAAGGAGACGTCCTCATCATGCTTCTTGTGCTCACCACGATGCTTGTCATGATATCGATCGCTGCTTTTTCACTTGTCGCCAACGAAGCTCGACTTGCAAGCCGTGAGGAAGATAGACAACTTGCTTTTGAGGTAGCTGAGGCTGGCGTTGAATATTACCGATGGCATTTAGCGCACGTCCCAGATGATTTTGTGAATGATGTTGGACAACACGAGTATCACAATGCCTTTGGAGAGCTTATTGGGTATTATGATATTACGGTTGTACCACCAACGGCTGGCTCCACGGTGGTAACCATAAATTCAACCGGCTGGTCAGAGGATCGTCCTTCCTTAAAACGTACAGTTTCAGTCAAACTTGGCATCCCGTCATTCGCCACGTATGCTGTCGTAGCAAATGACTTTATGCGTTTTGGTGAAGGGACGGAAGTGTTTGGGCCAATTCACTCGAACGGCGGTATCCGTTTTGATGGCGTTGCTCATAACGTTGTTTCGTCAGCGAAAGAAACATTTAAAGATCCAGATACGCACCAAACAGAAGATGGCGTGTATACAACGCAAGCGGATGAAAATGCTGTTTTTCTTGCAGGGAAACAATTCCCAGTTCCAAGTGTTGATTTTAACGGCATCACGACAGATTTAGCAGCAATGAAAACAAAGGCCACAACTGGAGGCGTGTATCTTGGTCCATCAGGAGCAGATGGATACCACATCACATTAAAGACAGACGGCACGATGGATATTAAGAAAGTGACCGCGCTGGCGCAGTGCCGATATCGGTCTTTCTTTTGGTGGTTTGATTTAAGTAATGAGATTTGGTCGATTGATACCGAAGCAGCCTTTACTTATCAGTCAGCTTCATCTTTAGGAGTGCCGATTCCTGAGAATGGCATTATTTTCGCTGAAGATGATGTGTGGGTTGATGGTCAAATTGATGGGAAAAAATTAACTATTGTTGCGGCAGAAGAGCCACTGACAACCGGAAACGCTAATATTATTGTTAATAACGATTTACTCTATACATCGTATGACGGCTCTGATGTTATCGGGCTCATCGCGCAAAATGATTTCAATATTGGATTTTATAGCGAAGACGATTTACGAATTGATGCGGCAATTATTGCCCAAAAAGGAAGAATTGGGCGCCCCTATTATCCGCCAAGAACCTCATCGGCATGGAGCCCTGCTGGCTGTAATAATTATATCAATCGACAGCAAGTGACGACGTACGGTTCGCTTGCTACGAATAAACGTTACGGATTCGCGTATACCGATGGCACTGGCTATACGACGCGTAATCTCACGTTTGATCCCGAGTTAACGTTTGGGCCTCCACCTTCGTTTCCAACAACGGGGCAATATACCATTTTATCCTGGCAGGAATTATAAACTTGAATTTGTGATATTATCCACATAGGAAATCATATGATGTCACAACTGCTCGGTTAAGTTGATAACATGGAAGCCGAACAAAGAAAAATACAGCTGAAATGGCAGAAGCCCAAAAACGTCCTGCCTAAAGTCCAAGGCCATGCTAAATTTTTGACCGAGGCCATTGTTAACCTGGTGGGCAATGCGCTAAAGTATACGCCCTCCACTGAGATGGTAAAAGAAGCGCGGTCAACAAAACACCCTATTTATGGTATAATTGGACTGTTTTAAAACGTCTAATTAGCCTAAAAATAAAAATGAATACAAAAGTTTTACCGGGTAGCAAATTAATAAAAATTGATATTGATGACTCATACGAGAGAATGTCATGGCTGTCTCGAGCCTTCAATTTTGTGTGGATTATGATTGCAACTTTGTTGCCATACAATTTGAGTCATACGTTATTAATCCAGAGCAAAAAAGCAGAAATAATAAAAATTTATTCTACGCAGTACCGGGCACTGGAAGAAATGTATACTTTCAAAGGAGGATCTATAAAAGGATGGGGACGTTTTTTTGATTTTATTTGGCTAACCCAGCGCAACCCCCGGGCATTACGAAATCGTTTGAAGCTTTTTGAAAAGATATTAGAGGATGAAATTCTTCAAAGACATTCATCAGAAAAAGAAGTGCGGGTGCTGAGTCTGGGTTCCGGTTCAGCAAGAGGAGTGGTTGAGTCTATCGCGAACATGAAAAAGAAAAACATACCCGTTAAGGCGCTTTTGATTGATAAAGACATTAATGCAATTCAGTATAGCAGGCAGCTTTCTAAGTATTTTGACGTGCATGATAACATAGACCAACGCCAAATACGCATTGAGGATTCATACGAAGATATTAAGGCATTTAATCCGGATATTATTGAAATGGTTGGCATTCTTGATTACTTTAAGGATGAGCAGGTTGCGAGAATATTGAATAATATTTTTGACACTATCAAACCTGGGGTGACACTTATTACCGCAAATATTAATAAAAATCTTGAGGAACGCTTTGTCACAAAGACCGTTAGATGGAAAATGATTCATCGCCGTCCGAAAGAATTTTATAATGTATTGTGCCAAACTAAATTTAAAGATCATTTTGATATTATTTACGAACCGTTGATGGTTCATGGGGTGGTTAGAATAATGAAGTAATAAAAATTATTAATAAAAAAATGATTAGCAAAAAAAATAATTATCCAGTTGAAAAATCAAGCACTAAGGGGATACCGTCTTTGGGGATACAGAAACACAATGGGAAGGTTTTGGTTGTTCATGAGGAAATGAAGACTGAACAATATGAGACGGCGGGATCAATATCACGTTTTTTTCATTTTGTGTGGGTCATATTTTTGAATATATTACCGATAAAGCTTGGAACAAAAATTTTCACTCAATCTAGCCGAGACGCCAAGACCGTCCGTGATAATGCCACCACCTACAAAGCGCTGGAAATTATGTATAATTTTCAGCTTGGCACGGTGTTTCGCAATGGCATGCTTGATGGATTGTTTACTTATATTTGGCACCATCTGTATTCTGTTCGGGGTACACGCAATCGTTTGAAAATGGTTAAAAAGTTACTCCGTCAAGAGATTGATAGATTGCTACTTGAAAAGAAGGAGATTAATGTTCTGAGTTTGGGCAGTGGTTCAGCACGTGCTGTACTTGAAACTATAAAGGAATATAAAGGCGATGTAGTAATAAACTTTTTAGGCATTGATAAAAATAACTATGCTATTGCATACTGTAAAAAATTAGCGGCAGAACTTGGCGTCCATCGAATAACGCTCGTGCAAGATAAGGTTACAAATATTCTTTCCATATTACAAAATAATAATTTTTCTCCTGATATTGTTGAAATGGTTGGACTACTTGACTATTTTACGCAAGACAAAGCAATCCGGTTAATGAAGATGATTAAAGAAAACATGCATGAGAAAGCGGCATTAATTACTTGCAATATACGAGAAAATCCGGAAAAGAAATTTGTTACCAGTATCGTATCTTGGCCAATGGTATATCGCACTGAGATGGATATGTCCGAAATTATAACTCAATCGGGTTTTGAGCCACAGAAAGCAAAGCTGATAATAGATCCGTTAAAGGTGCATATGTTGGCGTTGATTCACACTTAAAATAACGCTCATGCAATTTTTTGCAATCGCCGCACTTATAAATTTTTTACTCGCTTCTCTTTTTGGTTACGTTGTATTTCGTCGCAATCCAAAACAACTGGTAAATAAAATTTTTGGGTTGATTAATCTTGGGATTGCAATTTGGTCACTATCGTATTTTTTTTGGCAAATACAGACGAACGAGCAGGCGGCGCTTTTTTGGGTACGTTTGTTAAGTATTGGATCCACGCTTATTCCAATTTTTTATCTACACTGGGTTTTAGCCCTTATTGAAGATACAAAAAAACATAAATTTTTTCTCATCGCAGGATATTTCTTGACCTCATTTTTCCTTTTATTTAGCTTTTCTGATTTTTTTGTCAGTGGAGTAGAGCAGAAACTATTTTTTGATTACTGGCCGAATGCTGGACCGTTGTATTCGGTGTACTTGCTACTTTGTTATGCAGGTTTTATGGGATATGCTGTTACGAAACTTATTGCATCATTTCGATCCGCGTCTGGACAAAAAAGGCAACAATATAAATATGTATTAATTGCTTCAGTGATTGCTTTTGGCGGCGGCGCTACCAATTTCTTTTTATGGTATGACGTTCCGGTGCCACCCTACGCCAATATTTTTGTTTCATTGTATCCGGTTATTTTTGCCTATACAATGGTTCAGCACCGACTGATGGACATTCGCCTTGTCCTACGTAAGTCTTTCATTTACGTCGGCTTAGCTATTTTTGTTTTCGGGGCATATTACTTCACCCTGTGGCTGGACAACACCCTGTTCGGAGGCTCATACAGTGTTGGCGGCTACCTCTCGGCTCTCGTCATCACTCCACTCTTTTTGTTCGGGTTTTCATATATCAGCAGGTGGTTAAAACATATTGCCAATAAATATTTTTTTGCCGATCTGTATGACTACCAAGCGACCTTGGAAAATTTTGCTAGAAAAATATCCCAGACTATTAAACTGGACGAGGCGGTTACGGTTGTTATTGAAACAATTCAAGGAGCTATGCGGGTCGACAATCTTGCTCTCGCGCTTTCTGACCCAGCACATGAACACTTTTTCTCTCTCCATAAAGTTATTGGGTTTAATCAACAAGAACTGGAAAATATTTGCGAGTACCAGTATTTTTGTTCCTACCTACACGAACTGAAGAAGCCAATTGTTATTGACGAATTATTATCTGATCACCAAAAAAATAAAAATGAACATCTACTGAAAGATGCCAAGTTTTTGCAACAAATTGGTGTTTCGTTAATTTTACCTTTTGTCACTAAAAACAAGATTAACAGTATTTGTATAATAGGCAGAAAAATAACCAAAGACGCCTACACTAAAGAAGATATTGAGCTGCTAACAACTCTTTCCAACCAAGCCTCAGTAGCCATAGAAAACGCCCGCCTGTACAACCATATGGAAGAAATAGTAGAAGATCAAACAAAGGATATACGAGACAAGAGTAAGCGCCTGGAAAAACTCCTGCAAATTCGTTCTGAATTCTTAGATATTGCTTCTCACCAATTGCGCACTCCCGTTTCCATGATCAGGGGTGTTTTGTCCATGATCCGGGACGGAGATCTGCAGAAACTGCCCACAGAAAAGCAGGCGCAGTTTATCGAAAACGCCTGGGAAAAAGGAGCCAAACTGGATACCATTATCAACGATATCCTGGCCGCTTCTGAGCTGGACACCCAAAAATTCCAGGTGGATAAAGACACGCCAGCTATTCAGCTAGAAGACGTGGTCGATCAAGTAGTTCAAGAATCCCAGATGGAAGCCGAACAAAGAAAAATACAGCTGAAATGGCACAAGCCCAAAAACGTCCTGCCTAAAGTCCAAGGCCATGCCAAATTTTTGACCGAGGCCATTGTTAACCTGGTGGGCAATGCGCTAAAGTATACGCCCTCCACTGAGATGGTAAAAGAAGCGCGGTCGCAGCGGGGACAAAAAGGCATGGTAGAGGTGTCTGTTGGTCAGGAGAAAAACAATATTGTAGTAAAAGTCAAAGACAACGGCATAGGCATTCCAAAAGGTGAAGTCAAAAAGCTGTTCGATAAATTCGTGCGCGCTTCCAACGCTACGGCTATGTACACGGATGGGTCAGGACTTGGTCTTTTCATCGTCAAAGAGATTATTGAGGGGCACAAAGGGAAAGTCTGGGTCGAGAGTGAAGAAAATAAAGGTTCAACGTTTTATATTAGCCTTCCGATAGCTAAGTAATAATTTTAAAGTTTGGAATATTAAAGTTGACAGTTGACAGTAAATTGTCAACTTTATATAGTATCAATATGAAGACAAAAACCTCAAGTAATATTATCGATTATATACGAGGAAAAGGCAGGGTTAGCGCTAAAGAGTTAGTCGACCATTTTGGTATTAGTCGCCAAGCTCTTTTTAAGCACCATTTGCAAAAATTGCTGAGTAGCGGCCAATTATCCAAAATAGGTAAGCCACCGAAGGTTTTTTACTTCATTCCGGAACCAAAGATTAAAGAATTAAAAACCAAGCTTAACGCACCCACTACCAATTTGATAAATAATAATTATCTGATAATCACCCCGGCTGGTGAAAAAAAAGAGGGATTATCGGGTTTTATCTATTGGTGCCAAAAAAATAACTTTGATGTGGTCAAAACCGCTCATGACTACGCATTGACCATTAAAAAATTCAAGCGTTTTTATAAAGACGGCTTAATTGACGGACTGCCTAAAATTCGTAGTTCATTTGCCCAAGTATTTTTAGATAAATTATTTTATTTGGATTTTTATAGTATTGAACGGTTTGGCAAAACCCGTCTTGGCCAGCTACTGCTCTATGCCAAACAAAGCCAAAATACATCACTAATGAAAGAGTTGATCGACGAACTACAGCCCCGCATTCAGCAGGTCATAAAAAAATATGAAATTGAAGCTACTGGCTTTATTCCCCCAACAGTCAAGAGAGAAAAACAATTTATGAATGCGCTGCAAAAAAATTTACGCTTGAATATGAGAATTATTTCCTTAGTTAAAGTGTCAGGCGATATTGTTGTTCCACAAAAAACTCTTAATAAATTGCCTGACCGGATTGAAAACGCGAAAAAAACCATTGTAGTCAGCGAAGCCATATCGGCTGATAACATATTATTAATTGATGATGCGGTTGGTTCCGGCGCCACGCTGAACGAAACGGAAGGTCAGCTAAGGCGTCAAAATTTAGCCAGAGGTAAAATTATTGGCTTGGCCATTACAGGGAGTTTTAAAGGCTTTGATGTTATTAGTGAGGTATAATTAATAATATTTTTATAATTTAATATCTATCACTAACGCTAAATAAACAAAAAATAATTTTCATTGAAGACGAGCCCCCACACCATACCCACTTCATTACCTTCAGTGTTTAGGTACGGGGCGAGACGATGAAAAATAATACTAATAAATTATGGATAGCGAATCAAAACAACCAACCGTCCTCCTCATTGAAGACGATACTGATCAGATATTTCTGTACCAAAGTAAATTTGAGCTAGAAGGGTTTGAGTTTATCTCCAGTCGGACGGGTGATGAGGGGATTGCCAAAGCCAAGACACAAAAACCAGATGTTATTCTCTTGGATCTGGTACTGATTGCCGAAAGTGGAATTGATGTTTTAGAAAAATTAAAAAAAGACGAAGCAACAAAAAATATACCGGTTCTCATTCTCACCAACTTGGTGCAAAAAGAAAAGAAGGAAAAAGCACTTAAGCTAGGGGCTGCTGATTTTCTTATCAAAACAGATATGATGCCATCGGATGTGGTGAAGAAAGTCAAAGCGGTATTGAGAAAATAGCTTATAAGCACTAGCAAAAGCGGGACAAATAAGCTATACTATAAATACCTATGAAAAAAATCCTCCTTATTGAAGATGATCAAGACCAAATCCTGCTTTATCAAACCAAGTTTGAGCTGGAAGGGTATGAATTTATATCAGCGGAGAATGGTGTTAAGGGATTGGAAAAAGCAGAAAAAGGAAACCCGGATATTATTCTGATCGATCTCCTGATGGCGGGTATGGGTGGTATTGAAGTTCTGGAGAAGCTGAAAGCTAATCCCAAGACAAAAAACATCCCTGCCGTGATCGTCACCAACCTGAATAAACAAGATCTGGCTAAAAAAGCAATGGAGTTAGGTGCTTTGGATTTCATTGTTAAATCCAGCGTGCCACTTCGCGAGATGATGTCTCGGATTAAAGAATTTCTGAAATAGTTTAGTTGTAGATATAAAAAATCTCGCTTGATGGCGAGTTTTTTTGTTACCTGTTTATTATGTGTAATTATTTCTTGGCTTCGTATTTTGCAATAAATCCTTCCATGATTTCCACTAACTTCTCCGGAGTGGTCTGATATTTTACGATAAAAGCATCAGCTCCGAGTTGCTCCGCTTTGGTTTTGTATTCAGCGTTGTCCCAATTGGTTAGAATCATGACTGGCACCGGCTTATAATTCTTTTTCTTGCGGAAGTATTCCAGGATCATCCAACATTCTGAATCCGGCAGGACGACGTCTAAGATAAGCGCTTTTGGATTTTCATCGCGCAATGCCAACACCGCCGAAATTGCTGTGCGAGCCATGATCGGCTTGTAGCCCTCCATCTCGAACTTTTGTCGAAACATTTCAGATAAAAACTTATCATCCTCTACGAAGAGGATTTTACCTTTATTTGGTTTCTTGGTTTTCGTCTTAGTCGGCATAATGCTATTTAAGCTTTTTTTGGAGGTATCTGTATATTATCTTACCATGTGGTTGCCGTTTATTCAATCGCTTGAGGAACAATTTTGCCTCTTTTTTCTTGGCAATGTCCGAAATGGTGCCGAGTTTTAAAAGTCCGTCGAAGACAAAGATTTTATAGATTTCTTCTTCAGATAATCCGAGCGATTTGAATGCTTTGATGGCGGTTTTCTCTGACGGCTGGCGCTGTTCTTTTTCAATGCGAAAAAGAGAGATGCGGTTAATGCTGAGCTTTTTGGAAAGCTCCATCACGCCGATCCCTTGTTTGGTGCGTAGTATTTTTATTAGTTCACCAAGCATAGTTGTACATGAAGTATACCAGTTGGCGCGTCCTTTGACGAGAGGGTAGGGTGTGGATAAGTTGCCTTGACAGGCAACATAGACAGGTATATAGTTGCCAGTTATATATGTTACCTAAATAGGCAACTATGAATGAACAAATATCTACCCTAAAAAGTAAAATCGTCAAACTGGAAGATTTTTTTCAAGATATAGCCAGTACATTTGTCGACAAAGCGGGGTTACGACATATATCTTTTCTCACGCCCGATAATCAAACACGTGATTTTATTACTTCTTTTTCAACCAGTCGCTCAAATATTAAGGTTACCAAGAAAGACCTTAGTTCATTTAATGGGACATTAAGGAGCGAAATCTTCTTTCCACGAAAGATGCTCTGGAGTTGGGGCTTGTGGAAACAGATTCGATATATTAAGATCATCTGGAAAATTTACATATATGGCATATCGGCGGTAATGCCGATTCAGGGCAGCAACGAAGTTTGATGCCTGATTGTTTTTTGTGATTGGCATGCTGATAGATGGTTTAGTGAAAATACTGAATTTACGCATAAGATCAATCAACATATAATGTTTTGCTTGGAAGCAGTTCGGTTATATAACCAGACGCTGGAAGGAATGATCCGGAAATATGACCCCTTTCATCAGATTCCGGCAAAGCAACCGATTAAAACAGATGATGAGGAAATACCGACGCTCATTGAAAGGAATGTTGAGTTTTTATAATACTACACTGAAGAAAGCCGAAGCATGCCATTGACAAAACATAGTATCACGATACTATTTTTTGTTATTTAGCACCTTAAAAAGCTACTTGCGAATACTGATAGCCCTAGCGAACAGGCTTTGAATAATCGGAATTTACCCGCTATGGCTATCACGGTGATGGCCTTTGGCAAAAACCGCCAAATGTGTGTGTAGATTACCAGTGGCGCTTGATATTTCTCGTAGATATGATATAGTGTTTGGTTCGTTCTTTTCATCATAAATTACTCTGCAAGCAAAAGTAGCCATAGCCAAAAGACCCTGAAAATCGGAGTTTTCTGGCTATGACTACTACAGTCATCAGTTCCCGCCTCGGATAAGAGGCAAAAACTTCAATGGCAATGTAGCCAAAGGAGGACACGATGGATTTTGCATCACAAAATCTGACCGCAGGACAGCTCAACGCTGTCGTCAAGAAACTCGGTGGAGAAGAAGGCGTCAAAAAGTTCCTGCAAGGACTTTCCGAAGTCGTTGTCAAAACCCACATCATCGACTGCGATGCCGACCCATTTCTCCCCAACGGCTGGAAAGTCGAGGAGCACATCAAGGGCGGAGAGCTCACCTGGAATCCCGAGAAAATCACCCTTTACCTTTCTGACAAACAGAAAAATGGCATGATCAAATGCAACAAGCTCCGCAAAGAGCTTAAAGGCAAACTCGTCTTGAACGCCAACGTGCTCGAGTATCTGCTCAAGAACCCCCATCTCATTCCCGAAGAATGGAAAGGCAAATGCGTCTTCTTTTGGGGAACCATCTACCGCGATTCCGACGGCAACCTCTACGTTCGCTATCTCAACTCGTACGGTAGCTCGTGGGACTGGGACTACGACTGGCTCGACGGTGACTGGGGTGACGGTCGTCCCGCGGCGGTTCTCGCAGAGTAACTGTGAGTACTTTGGACTCGAATGTCTTAGAATTTCTAGTGCTTAGTGTTTGACCTTTGGATTCGACTGATGTTCTTGACCCGCGCGATTGTTGTGCATACGCAACTTCTCGCGGGTCTTTTTATTTTGTATACTAAAAAACGGCAGTAGGTGAATATGCAAGCAAACCACTGGTTGCTTGCTACCGAACTTAGCTACCATCTCTCTCAGAGTACCCCAAATCACGGTTTGGTGTAGCGCAGACTATAGAGCTAAAAAACTAAGTTACCTGGGTGCGGGGTCTTAGGGCATTTTTATGCGGGGTCTTAGGGCATTTTTATGCGGGGTCTTAGGGCATTTTTCGCCATCAAGAAAAGATTCCGGGACTAAGAGTAGTGCTAAACCTTATAAGTCATAAAAACAAAATAGCACACTTATGTTCATGTGCTATTTTGAGTTACTGCTTGGATAAAATCATTCTCCAAACGCAGCCTTGA